>JACCDW012063996.1_pt1 | contig 10462 bp, 12 predicted proteins | sample 7449781 | NCBI WGS metagenome assembly JACCDW01 (sample SAMN15323449, study PRJNA562643) | freshwater metagenome | isolation source: river surface water | place: USA:Blue River Watershed | collected 2017-08-18 | reverse complement strand
GTTGTTTTGCGAAATAATGTTATATCGGATGTTCCAGACGAGTTTCCACTAATAATTTTTTTATTTTCAAAATAAAATTTTAAATTGGTAATTTCTTTTATAGTTCCATTATTAATGTTTCCATCTATATGAATATATTCATCATTATTAAATTTATCACAAAATCCAAGTTTAATTATGATGTCGCGTAAACATTCAAAAACATAACCTTTTGTGCTTGAATTTTTTATGTCATTTAAAATATCTCTTTCAACATCAAAGTCTTCGTTGCTTTTAAGATATATAACTAATTGACGTAAAAAATCCATACAAGAATCATCCTTTAAAGATACAGTAAGCATATTAAAATTTAATAACAATATACACTATTTTTATTAAATTTTTTTATTATAATTACAACCATTCAATTGAAATGATACGTTTTCAACTAATATTTCAATTCAGATAATAAAAATTTTTAAGTATAATTATAATTTATTAATCGATTATTTTTAATACATTCATCAAAACATTTGTTACACGCCCACACTTTTCCACCCCTATCATATTCGTCATTCATATATAAATATGTTGCATTACAACACTCATCTTTTGAAAATAATATATATTCTTTACCTGTTATAAAACAAAACCATGGAAACCAACAGTTACATTTTATACATTTAAATAAATCTTCATTTCTAAATTGAACCCAGTTAGGATTATTACTAGGTTTTCTAGGCCAAGGTTTATATGTAGGCATTTAATATTTAATATCATTTTTTATCTTAAATTCTTATAGTTTTCTTCATATGTGAATACGTATCCATTAGCAACATTTCGACTTTCAATGCTTCCAGATTTATTACCACAGAAAAATCGATTCTCTTTGCAAATAGGTTGTCGGTCTTTACGATATACAAAATCGATATATTTTTCTAGATTATTTGGGACTGTAGTGTTCGGCATAGTATAAAATTCCCGTTGAGAATGTTTGTTATTATAGATGTCCCCTACGTCACGGAATAAATTGAAATTTAATTTGTCTTCCATATCTTTCTTAACTAAATATCCTTCTTTCGACGTATCTGTAACTGGATAAGCTTCTGGACGATCTTCTGTTTGATATTCTGAAACTAATACGTTCATCATTGGATTATTCAACGATGGTTTAGTGTAATTAGAATTCTTAATTGAATTTAATTCATCAGAAAATGGCTCAACCAAGTCAATGTCATAATATAAAAACATTAAATAACTGATCACAACACCAATTACTGATAAAAATATATATTCTATTTTTTTATGATATCCTGCCAAAATGATACTTGTATATATACCAAATCTAACGACAGCATTTAAATTTTCTATTATATCGTTTTTAGATGATGGAAAAAATGATAATGGATTATCAATTAAGACTTTTAAGTCTTGAGTGAAATACTTTTCATTATACATATTTTTGTTAATACAATTACTTTATAACTTATAATTAACTAACAAAAAAATATTTAATTTAACGCAGGATTTTGGATTTCATTTTCATAAATAAATTCTTGAATTCATTCTTAGGAAATTGACCCGTTTCAATTTTTTGTTTAATCTTTTCACGAATCAATTCAACTAGCTTTTGGAATTTTACTGAATCTTCTTGACTCAAATTTTCAGGAACGATATTCAACGAATCAGAACTTGAACTTGACTGTTGTTGAAAAGCTCCATTTAATGAATTAGAAACAAGACTTTGTAAATCTAAATTTTCTAACCCTTGAATATCTAATGACTCAGCAAACGGTCCAATTTCATCAGCTATATCTTGAATAAATTTCTTGACTTTTTCTCCGTCATCACCAGACATCATTAAATTAATTAATGAATGTATGTCTCCCGATGACATTTCAAGAACACTTTTAATTTCATCTGCTTCACTTTGCTTTTCAAACGTTATATAATACAAATTTTTGATATACTTGAAAACAAGATCTTTATTTTCTGGAATCAATTCAATATTCGCTTTTACAACTTGAGTATATTTCTTAAGTAATTTAATTTGTTCAATCAACTTAATGTCGCTTTTTAAAAGTAATTCTAGATTTTTGTTAATATTGACTTGAAATTGATTGAAGTCTTTGAACTTTTTTACTTTATCAAATGAAAATTTAGGATTTAGGTCATTGTGAAATTCAAGAAAAATTGAATTAAACACCTTGATTCTTTTTGATATACTAATTTCTTTATCTAGAAGTTCTTCCATTAATTAATTAATTTAATACATTTTTCCTTTAAATTAGTTACTACTTACTACTTATGATTCACCATTAATGAATTAATAAATGGATGCTTACTTTTATAGTTCTTTTCTATATAAAACGTCTTTTCTGGTTTAGCTTTAACTGCAATTTTTGGTAATAAATCCAATATTAATCTTACTGAATCTTCTTTTTCTGAAATTAAAACAATACCTTTTAACATAGCATATATTTCATCTTCAATATTTTGAATTTTCTTATTACAGATTTTACTTTTGGTTTTACTACTACTGCTGCTACTACCATTACATTGATTTGCTTCAATCATCTCTGAAATTCTCTTATAATCGTTAAATAAATTTCCATCATTAGCTTTTCCACTCGACTCTTCTGTTCTCCAATTTGGAGGTTCTATTTTATTTTTAATGGTTGATCTCCCAAAATCCCAAATAACAAAGAGTTTGTCATAAATAGGAACATCTATATAACTTCCATCGTTAAATTTATATCTCCACACTCTTAATTTACCATCCTTTTTCGGGTTTAAATTATGAATAAGTACATTCATCCAATGAAGGTCATTGTGTTCTATATTAAAATGATATTTCAAAGCATATAATCCAAAGAAAACTTGATAATAACAAGAAATAATTTCATCTGCACTAAATTCACCTCCTTTAATGTAATTTTTAAGATCCCCACCATCAGCAAATTCATTTGAAATAAACATACAAGGAGCGCTTGTTCCAGTTATATTACAATCATTACAATAATCTGAACGAAAGTACATAGGCAAATTCGGACATATTTTGTTTTGAACGAGCTCAGTTGCAATCGTCAAAAATGTCAATTCGGCCCAAATAAGATTTTTAGAATTTACAGCTTCACTGTTCAAAAAATTTTTAGCATATTCTTGGTCTTTTTTATTTGGAAGTTCAATTTGAAGACGTTTGACAGCTAACACATTTTTACAACTTAACGGATAACACGCTTTATATACCTCACCATCAGCAGATTTACTACCTATTCTTTTAATAAGTTTTATATTTCCCAATTTATTTTCTGATAACGTCTTACACACGCTTTTTTTTATATCTTTTATATTTATATATTTACGTTTATTAATATCAATCACCATATACATATTAAATATAAAAAAATAATTTTAGTCTAATTTAACTGTTTTGCCAAGTTTAACTAACTTAATTATGTAACTCCAAATGACATTTTTGATTTCATTCGATGTATTTGGATCTTTCCAAATATTGATGACTCTATTGATTTCATTCATAATTGCATGGTCATTTCCAAAATTTTCTAAAAACTCATTTGCTAAAAAATAACCCTCGTCTTTTCTAAGAATTTTATCTTTAAATGGCTCTACTGCTGTCATAAATTCTTTTAAAATATACTTTGGATCCATCATAGAATATCCCATTGCACCAGCTTTACATAATTGCAAGGTTTTGTCATCTGGAAAGACTTTTGTAAGATCATCTAAAAATTCAAAAAATAGTTGATTAAATGTTGTAATACGCAATTCTTGATCGCTCATTATTATTTTAGTAATATATTTTTATCTTTAAATTAAACGCATCATAATATAATATATAATACTAATTTAAAAGTAAATTAATTATATAAAGTATGGATTTTAAAAAATACTATGGAACTCATTTGTCTAAATCGAAAGGACTATTAAGTGTATTAGAAACGCTAAGGTCATTTGATTTAAAAGTATGTCAAATATTCACTAAATCACCACAATCTACAAAGACAATCAAAGCTAAATTGCCAGATGTTGAGAAATTATCTATTGAATCTGAAATTACTAAACATAACTATCGTATTTATATTCACTCTCAATATATTCTTAATTTATGTAGAACTGACCTAAATTATGCTGTTCCTAGTATTATTTCAGACTTTGATTATCTGAATAATTCAATTGGTGTTGTCATTCATATGGGAAAGGATACACAAAATTTGGGTAAAGAAATTGCATTTGAAAATATGAAAAATAATATATTAAAAATATTAAGTCATATTTCTGGAACTAATAAGTACCTTATCCTTGAAACAAGTGTTAAGAGTAAAAATGATGCTTGTTCTTTTTCATCAATTGAAGGACTTGCCGAATTATATAAAGCATTAGATTGTCATCAAAATATTAAATTTTGTATTGATACATGCCATATATTTGCTAGTGGCTATAATATAGCAAATACAAAAGCATTTGATGAATATATCACGAAATTTAATAAATTAATAGGTAAAGAGCAAATCATTTTATTTCATTTAAATGATAGTAAATCTAAGGTTGACTCTGGTGTCGATCGGCACGAACAATTAGGTAAAGGTTTTGTATTTAAAGAAAATGAATTGTCTTTAACTAAAATCATCAACTTTTGTATCGATAATAAGATTGATATTGTGACTGAAACACCAGATACTCTTGATAATGAAATTGTATATCTTGAAAAAATATTTTCTAAGTAAAGAATAAGATGTCTTCAAAGTTTTTAGATATATGCACTACTAATAGTAATGAAGTAGTTAAATATTATAATATGTTATTGCTTTTATTTTCAGTCGTAATACTTAGTAAAACAAAAGATACAACTATAAGAATTATATTTAGTCTTATATATTTACTTGTAATTTTACAATACACCATTCCTGTTTATTTGAATTTAGGCCAAGAATATTCTTCAGTTGATAAATCTGAAACCAGTATAGGTATGTTTTTTATTACTGGAATAAGTATAGTATTATCATTAATCTTGATTTATGGATTACCAACAACTGTTGTTGATTCTGCTGGCTATACTGTTATAGATAAATTCCCATATTCTTTGTTAGGCTGGAATATTGTTTTATTCTTTTTACCGTCTATTCCTGCTATATTTTATACACAAAAAGTAAAATTGGATTTTACAGGTGTCATCAAGAAAGATTAATTATTTTCTGTGTTGTTGCAATGCTTTTGTTTCGTAGTCTATAAAAATAGGTAGATCATTCAATTCTATCCATGAAAATTTTTCCTTTTCATTTAATTCATCAAATAATGTTAATAATGCAGCTGTATCTTCTTTATGAATCATTTTTGATTTAATATGTGTTCTATAATTAAAGTGACTTGTTATTTTTGTTTCTTTAATTTGTGAATCTGATTTTGTCGAACTACGACGTTTAGATGCGCTTTTACCTTTAAGTTGTTTGGCGGAAAAAATTCCAATTGACATGAGTAGGCCATAAAAATAGGACATAGGTAAAATAGAGTATCCATTTAACATTAAAAATATATTATATTGAATGCGTTCTGTAAAAGTATAAGCAAATGACTCTGTTGTGTTACGTGTATATTTCCAATTTTTATTAGGACAAAAAATCTTTGGAATAGTTTTATTATAAAAGCACAAAAAAGCAAGTTCACTTTCATTTATTTGCTTTAATATATATCCATTTGTTTTGGAAAAGTCTTTATTTTTAAATTTACTAAAAGATAGTTTAACACTTGTCATTTAACTTATAATTTGTATATAAAATATTTTTTATTTATATACAATATATATGGCTGGATCAAAAAAAACTACTAATAAAAAATCAAAAGCAAACCCAATCTCAAAAGCAAACTCAACTTCAAAACCAAAAACAACCTCCAATCGAGAATCTCCTAATATACTAAATAAAGCTGTTAATAAATTAAAAGGTTTGTCAACTGCAAATAAATTTAGATTACTTGGAGCTGGAGTTCTTGCTTATAATATAGCTAAGTCTCCTTTTACGAAGTCGCTTATTTCTGATATAAAGCAAAAATTTTTTAATAAATTTAAACCATCAAGTGCTTTTAAATCAAAATACAACTTAGATAATCTTGAAGTAATTGGATCAGGGACATTTGGTTCTGTATTTAGAACTAACTTAAGATCAGACCCAAATGTAAAAGTTATATTAAAATATCAAAAAATCGATACTGCATTTCTTAACATCCTAAATGGTGTCGATTCTCCTGTTATCAAAAATGAAAAAGAAGTTTTGAATTTGATAAAACAAATTAAATGTAATGGTATTTCTGAATTTATAGAATCTGAATTTTATACAGACCCTCAAGGTGTACGTAGTTTTGTTGCTGTATATAAAGCTAATTATAATAATACATTGACTAAATTTCTATGTGAAGTAAAAATGGATATTAAAGACAAGTATAACGTTATACAGTCTTTGTTAGAAGCAATCAATTGTATGCATACAAATAAAATAGCTCATTCTGATATCAAACCTGATAATATTATTATTGGTAAGAAAGCCGATGGAAGTTATGGCATTGAAATAATAGATTTCGGTTTAAGTTGTATTTCACCATTTCTTGGTAATTGTCAATTTAGTTACGGAGGAACGTGGTATTTTATGCCACCTGAATACCGTAATAAATTCATTAATGCTATGACCAACCCTCCATTTATTCCTTTTACTGGTGGAACGCCATTTAATGAAATCAAACGATTTGATATATGGGCAATTGGAATGTGTATATACTTTATTATATTAAATTCTTGCGTCAATAATATTGATGAAGACGCAATAGCAATTAAAAATTATCCATATATGTCTTTTTCAGATACAAAATTTCAAAATATGAAACCTGAATCTAATATCTCTAAATTTTTATTTAAAATGATGCCAGTTGATCCAAGTAAGCAATGGTCTATATCACAACTACTTGAAGAATGGAAAAAAATCACTATTGACGATCTAACCGCTTTTTAATTAACTCTATATATAGCTCTAATTCTTTTTCTGGAACAACATAGTCTTTATACGACTTACTTGAATACTTCTTAACTACTGATGAAACCTTTTTCTTTTCTTCTTTTGAAATTTTTGTATAAAGCAAGAATCCAGTTAATAATCCTAGAAATAATGGAAATGGTAAGCTTAAATATCCATTTTGCATTAAAAATATTCTATATAATATTTCATTTTTAAATGAATACTTCAATTGCGAACGTTTTCCAAGGTAATCCCAATATTTTGGGAGCACACTAGCAATTTTTTTGTTTTTTTGATAAATAAAAACTAATTCTGCTGGAGTAATTGAATACTTCGTCTTAAGTGTTATAATGTTTTTTTCATTGACAAGCTTTTCATCAAAATATGTTTCAATTTCATCATATTTAATACTCATTTTATTGTTATAATAACTTAATAAAAAATTATTTTCGATAATTATTTTGGATATGAATATTCTAAATAATTAGTTGTTATTTTAAAATAAGAAGGATGTGTATTAGGACATCCTATATATTCGAATTTTGGATTTCGTTCTCTTTCTTTTAACCATTCCAATGCTTTTTCTTCTTTATCAACAATTAGTTCTAATACTGGATAAGCAAACTCTTCTGGATCACTATTTCCATCGCGATCCCAAATAGCATAATATATTCCATAACAATAATAATTATTGCTCATTATTATTTTTATTTTAATAATAAAAATTTACCTTTAAATTGATAATGAGAAATAATTAACCAGAACACATTTCACATGCTTCTTTATTAAGCAAAGAACACATTAACTGTTCTTGAGTTTCATTTTGTGATTCTACTAGTTTTCCACCAACAGAAACTTTGTTTTCTCTTGATTCAACTGTGAATTGGGCTGCCTCAGACGCAGAACTTGAACGTAAATAATACATTCCAGTTTTCAATCCAGCTTTCCATCCATAAAAATGCATAGAAGTTAATTTTCTAATAGTTGGATTTTGGAAGTAAATGTTTAAACTTTGACTTTGATCAATGAAATGTTGGCGGTCTGCCGACAAGTCAATTAACACTTTTTGTGAAACTTCATATACATCTTTATATAAATCTTTCAGATTTTGAGGAATACCTTTAATATTTTGAATTGAACCATAGTTTTTCTTGAATTCATTGAATAATTCTGTATTCCACAAATTAAGCTTGCGCAGATCTTCAATTAAGTATTTATTCACAATAGAATACTCGCCAGACAACACTCGTCGCATAAAAATATTATGTGTAATTGGCTCGAAACTTTCAAAGTTATTTAGAATATTAGATGTACTTGCTGTTGGCATACAAGCAGTTAATAAGCTATTCCTTGTTCCATATGTTTTGACTTCTTCTTTAAGTTGATCCCAGTTGTATCTTCCAGTTAAAAGATGTTTACCGGCGTAATCAAATTGAAATATACCTTGACTAAATGGACTTCCATCAAATGTTGAATACTTATTTTCAACTTTAGCTAAATCACAAGACATCTTAATAGCAAAGTAATATATAGTTTCAAAAATCTTCACATTTAGTTCTCGCGCTTCTTGAGATTCAAAAGGTATTTTCATTTTATACAAAGTATTAGCGAATCCTTGAACTCCGATACCAATAGGGCGATGTCTTAAATTTGACGTTCTGGTTTCTTCAACTGGATAAAAATTAATGTCAATTACCCTATTTAAATTTATTACAATTTGTTTTGTGACGTCTCCTAATTTATTAAAGTTAAAGTTGCCATCTTGCTCAATAAATGCAGGAAGAGAAATACTAGCTAGATTGCAACAACCATATTCCTTTTCATCTGAGTAAATGTTGATTTCATTGCACAAATTACTCGATTTAATTGTTCCGACATTTTTTTGATTACTACGTCTATTAACTGTATCTTTATATGAAATGTATGGAACACCAGTTTCAATTTGTGTAGTTAAAATCTTATCCCAAAGTTCTCGTGCTTTTATTTTTCGTCTAAATTTATTTTCATTGACGTATTTCCAATACAAAGTTTCGTATTCTTCGCCATAAACTTCATTTAAATTTGGGCAATCATCGGACGACATTAACCACCAATCACCATCTGATTCAACTTGTTTCATAAATAAATCTGATACCCACAAAGCATAAAATAAATCACGCGCACGTTTGTTTTCATCACCATGTTTTAATGGAAGTTCTAAAAATTCGAAAATATCGGAATGATGTGGTTCTAGATACATGGCGAAACTTCCATTTCGTCTTGAACCTTGATTGGCATAGACAGCTGTTGCATTAAAAACTTTCAACATTTTTGCGATTCCATCAGAAAATCCATTTGTCCCTTTAACTTTACTTCCACTACCACGGATATTGCTGATATGAACACCAATGCCACCAGCGTATTTAGAAATAATAGCACAATCACTAATACATTTAAAGATTCCTTTCATTGAATCTTCAATTCCAATTAAATAACATGATGCCAGTTGTTCGCGGTTAGTGCCCGCATTATATAACGTAGGTGACGCATGTGTAAACAGCTTTTGTGAAAGCATAAAATAAGTTTGTTTAACTTGTTCTATATTGTTATAGTGAATACCTACAGCAACACGCATTAATAAATATTGTGGACATTCAACTAAGTTGTTATCGATTTTGAATAAGTAGCTTTTTTCGAGGGTTTTATAAGCAAAATAATCATAGGTAAAATCAAGATGCTTTTCAATTAACTGGTCTAGTAAGTCTTTATTTTCAGAAACAACTGAATAATAACGATCATTTACTTTACCATTTTTATACAAGACTTCCGTAGCTTCACTGAATTTACTTGGAATTTCTTTATGTAAGTTTGAAATGATAATTCTGGACGACAATACTTCATATTCAACACTTTCAAAACGATGTTCAATTGCTAATTGCGCAGCAAATTCATCAAGCTCTTTTGAACTAACTCCATCATAAATTCGTGAAATAACTTTTTGGGCAAGTTTGTCAATATCTATTTCGTTTAACACTGGTTCTTGATTTTTAAGATTTTTCAAACGATACAGCACTTTGTCAAATGACAATTCTTGTAATTCACCATTTCGCTTTAAAATCTTCATTCAAGTTTACTTTTAATAAATAATATAAATAAAATTTTAAATAATTTATTAAAAAATAGAAAAACCACTATCTACTTCTTTCCATCCATATATGATAATATATTAACAAAACCAATGAATAAAAGGAAAATACCAGGCACTAGTAAAAAATATAATACAGTCTCTCCTTTATTATCTGCCATCCATTCTCCTAAAGATTTATTTGTATTATTAGTTTTATTATAGGCTTGTCTAGCTGATTCAGCGCGTAAAAGAGGAAATCCTACAAAAATAGATACTAGAACTGCAATCACTAAACTCCCATACCATACCATATCTATATTTATATCTGACATTATATATATATATATATATATAT
>JACCDW011124878.1_pt1 | contig 10464 bp, 21 predicted proteins | sample 7449781 | NCBI WGS metagenome assembly JACCDW01 (sample SAMN15323449, study PRJNA562643) | freshwater metagenome | isolation source: river surface water | place: USA:Blue River Watershed | collected 2017-08-18 | reverse complement strand
GTCAGGTGATATTAGATGATAACCTACCGACAGTTGAATTGAATGAACCGTTGTTCTGCACTGCGGTGGATAACCTAATCAGAAATGGTTTAAAGTATAATGACTCGGCAACAAAGTTTGTTAAAATATCTTTTGAAGGAGATTCCATCTACATCCAAGATAATGGTAGAGGTATTACTCAAGAAGATTTTAATTATTTATCAAAACCCTATACAAGGAAAGAAGGTCAGAAAGAATCAGGAACTGGTTTGGGTCTTAACATCTGTGTTGCAATTCTTGAAGAACACGGATTTGAGATTACTTGTGAGAAGAATGAAATTGGAACTAAAATGAAAATCAAAGTAAAATGAGAAAGGTATTGTTAGTATTATTATTTATTTTATTTGGAATGTTGTCTTATTCGCAGACAAAATATCCAATCAAAACCATATTCAAAGGAGATTCGGTTGTTATTTTAACAATTCAACAGTCTAACAACATTAATAAGATGATTGAGAAAAATTCAAAATCAATCAAAGAAAACAATCTTAAAATTCAAGAGTATGAAAATAAAATTAAAGAACTTGAACGTGCGAATAGTTACCAAAACGCTTATATTGACAGTTTGTCTAATGTCTTATTAGAATGTTGGGATAATATGGATACTATTCAGTATAACGCTGATACTCTTTTAAAACAATACGAGGAATTAAACTTAACTGTTTATGAGATGGCGGTTGGGCCAACACTTCTATATACCTTACCTCCATACAAAGAAGTTTTATTTTTAAATCTAAAACATTTTAATATGTATACTGACCCGGAAGGTTCGTTAATTTTGGTTAGAATGACACCAAAAGAAATGAAAAAATATGATGATTGGAGAAAAAAATATGGGGACGAATCTTTAATGTATATTGATTATCAAAAAGTAATTAGATTTCGAGATTTCCAAGATGACTTAATTGAGAGAATTATATGGAAAAATAAACATTCATACGAAATGAATAAATGAAAAAAATAATTATTTTTTTAATTACACTATTGTGTTTTATTAATGTTAAAGGTCAAGATACTTTAGTTGACGGTATAAATGCAACTTGGGTTGAACCCGCAACCCAACCTGATAGTATGGTTGTATCTGAAATGAGAATTAGGGATTTAATTCCTGATAAGATTATACCGAATTGGATTGCTCCTGATAAAATATTTGAAGACCCAAAACAATTAAGTGAGGAAGATGTGAAACTATTAGAGGCGGATGTTAAATTTATGACTGACCTTCCACAAAACTATGATGAGTTACCTAAAGAAGATTTACAAAAAGTATTAACTCAAATTGACAATAAGATTTCTGAATTAAAACAAGAGATAGATAATTTAATTAAAGCAAGGGCAAACGAGGAACTTATTAAAACAAAGAAAGGAACATTGACTGGATTAGAAAAGGAAAAGAATATCATCAACTTAACATTAACAGGTGGTGAACTTAAAGACGCTAATGGTAATTTGATTGGTGAGAATGGTGAATTAAAAATACAACAGGATAAACTTAAAAGATATCTTTATATTGCTTTAAGTGGATTAGCATTACTTGGATTAGTAGTTGCGGTTGTATTACAGAGAAAAAGAATACAGGTTCAAGATGTTGAGATTGAAGAACAACTTAATGATATTGCTAAAAAGAACAGTTACCTTGAACACGCAGCAAGAATCATCCGTCACGATATGCACTCTGGTATTAACACATATATGCCAAGAGGTATTACTTCATTAGAGAAGAGATTAACCACTGAAGACATCCAAAGATTAAAGATTGAAGGGGCGTTAAAGATGGTTAAAGAAGGTTTGAGTCACACACAAAGAGTGTACAAGAGTGATTATGAATTTACCAATCTTGTTAAACAAAATGTGGTATTGAATAAAACTTTGGTTAACACTAAAGATTTAATATGGAAATACATTTCACCAAATTCTTATAGTTCACAAGTTGAGTTATCTGATTTAACTGATATGGAAGTTAATGAAACTTTATTTTGTAATGCGGTTGAGAATTTAATTAAGAATGGTCTGTCATATAATGATAGTGAAGTTAAAAAAGTTAAAATATATAACGAAGAAGAATATTTAATAGTTGAGGACAACGGAAGAGGATTCTCACAAAAAGACTTTGAAAAACATTTAACAAAGTATTCAAGAAAGGCAGATGTCACTGGTGACGAAAAAGGTCTTGGATTGAATATATGTGTTGCGATTTTAGAAGAGCATGGTTTCAAACTGACTTGTGAGAAGACTGAAAGTGGAACCAAAATGAAAATAAAAATAAAATAAAGAAAAAGAAAAAACATGATTGATTCAATTTTGTTAGTGGATGATGAGGATTTATTCCACTTGGTTTTTGAGGACAGTTGTTCCTTGTTAGACATTACTTTGTCATTAAAAAGTTTAAATAGTTCTGACGAGGCTGCTAAATTATTCGCTGAGTGGCAGAAAGACCCTGATGGTAGACCTGAATGTGTATTTGTTGACTTAAACATTATTGGTTCATCATTTGACGGTATTGAACTTATCCGTAAGGTTAACTTTGAATATGGTAACCACGTAGTCATTGGTATTATATCTTCAAGTAATGAACCTGAAGAACAGGCTAAAGCAGTTCAAGCTGGTGCTCAGTTTTGGATTATTAAATCTGATGATATTGAACCAAGATTGGAAGAATTTAAAAAAGATTACGACGGATACAAAAAAAGAACCGCATCGTTTAAAGTTTACAAATGATTATTTTAAGTAAAGATACAAAAAAAGAACTAATTGAACTCCTTCAATCCAAGAATATTGGATTGGAAGGGAACATAGTTAAACTTATTGACCCTGAGGGTGATGATGAGTTTAAAACTTATTTAAAACAATGTGTTGATAAAGATATTGCCGCGAGGAGAAAACGTTTGGAAATGACAAAACAAGTCCAAACACAAAATGCTGAATTAACCAAACTTAATGAGGCCAATCAGACAATGATGGAAGAACTCCAAGAAACATTAAAAAATGTTGAGGAGTCAAAACTAACATTTGAAGTTCAAAACAGAGAACTAAATGAATGGAAACAAGAGAATTTAAGATTGACAGATGAGCTCCAACAGGAAATGGCTAAATCAGAACAAGCAAGAATTACTGCTGAAAACGCAAAGAACGAAGCGGAAAACAATTTAGATTTAATTCAAAAGAAAACTCAATTTGAGTTGATTAACAATATTGTTAGAGTTGCTCTTTATGTAATCATTGGTGTTGGAACCATAACCACTGGAATATATGTTTATTCTATGACAATAGGGATGGATACAGACATCATAGGTTCCACTTGGAGTAATATGTTTGGTATCCTGTTAACAAACAGTTTCAGTATAGTGGGAACAATACTTGGGGTGAAGTATGGAGCGAGTCCTAACAAAGAAGATAAATAAAAAATAAAAATAAAAAAAATGAGTAGATTAAAAAGAATGTTATTTGGAGAAACACCATACGTTAAGGTGGAAGATAAAAACCGTTTCTATTATATGTTGCAACAGATGCAATCTAATAGATGGAAAATTACAGGGATTATTTTATTCTTGTTCTTTTTCATAATTTTTGGTATCAATATGGCAGTTATGTTCCAAGTTGAGATTGCTGAAAACTGGAAAGAAATGTTGTTGATTTTATTTGGAGCCTTTGTAGGTAACTTGAATAAGGTTGTTGACTATTGGTTCAACTCTGAAGACAGAGATAAGATGCTAATCCAAAAGGTTGATGAAGAAGACGGAAGTAGTTTATCAAATGTAAGTGAATTCCCAACAACCCCAAGACCTCCACAGGAACCAATTATTATTGTAAGACAGGAACCAACTCCTGAACCTGCACCGTATGTGGAACCTGAGGTATATAATGAAGAAGTGTTACCATATGAAGAACCACTACCGTATGAGGAACCATTGATAGATGAAGGGGAAGAAACCCCACCATCAGAAGAAGAAAATATATAATAAAAGAACCCGGTTGACATACCGGGTTTTTTAATTTACATTTATATTATGAATAAAAAATATAAAATACTTTTTGTTATTTGTGCGGTGTTGTTAATACTAATATCTACACTAATAATTTTGCGTAAACCAAATACTGAACCTGTAACTCCCAAAAATGAATTTAAAATTCATAAAAATATTACCGAACCTACCATTGTTGATACTGTAATAGCTGTGGAACCCCAAAGTAATATTTGGCCAATTAGAGTAGAAAGTGTTCAAAAATCATATGAAAAGAATACACCTAAATGGCAAGTAATTGCTGAGAATGGTTTGATGTATTATACTAATAAGAAACCTAAGGTTGGTGATATTGCATTTTATATTAACGATAATGATGATATAACTGATAAATATGGTAGAGTGGAAAGAACAAGATAAGGATAACTTTATTGGACTATACAAGAATTACATTCTTCGGGTAGAACAGATGGGACCACAAAAATGGTGGTGGGCAGTGTATAAGGATAATGAGGACTTATGTTATGACAACCCTTTTATAAGAAACGCTGAATATGGAAAAAAACTTGCAGAACAATGTGTCCGAGAGGACGAAAGTGGGAGTTAGATTCCCTAATGAATCTTTTTTTGAGGAAATAGAAATTAATATTGTAAATTTTAAACCCGATAAACATTTTTCTGACGAAATTTTTGGGTGGTATAACGGTACTTACATCTCAATAAAAAAATAGCATTTAGTCTTTTTTATAATATTTATTATAAAAATTAAAGATTATGTTATTAAAAATTGGTTCAAACGGAGAAGATGTAAAGAAACTCCAAGCAAAATTAGGATTAACTGCCGATGGTATTTTCGGTAACGGAACTGCAGCCAAAGTTAAAGAATGGCAAGCATCAAACGGATTAACCGCTGACGGTATCGTTGGTGAGGGAACTTGGGGTAAAATGTTTGGAGCAACTGAACAACCCACTCAAGTGATAAAAGAAGATGTTGTTATCCCATCAAGTTCAGAATTTAAATTACAGAATCTTAAAGGACATATTCCTGACGCTGTAATAGCTCAAATTCCTGATACTGCTAAAAAATTCAACATTACTAACCCATTAAGATTGGCTCATTTCTTGGCTCAGTGTGGTCATGAGTCAGGTGGATTTAAAGCGGTACAGGAGAATTTAAATTATTCTGCCGATGGTTTGAAGAAAATCTTCCCGAAGTATTTTCCTGGTAATTTAGCTGAAGGTTATGCTAGAAACCCTGAAAAAATTGCATCAAAAGTTTACGGTGGAAGAATGGGTAATGGTGACGAATCAACCAAAGAAGGGTTTAAATTCCGTGGCAGAGGATATATTCAGTTGACTGGAAAACAAAACTATACAAACTTTGCAAAATTTATTGGGGAAGATACGGTATCTAATCCTGACTTAGTTGCTACAAAATATCCATTGGCATCTGCGGCATTCTTCTTTGATTCAAATAAACTTTGGTCTATCTGTGATAAAGGTTCTGACGACGCTACAGTTACTGCGGTTACTAAAAGAGTTAATGGGGGTACCATCGGATTACCTGATAGAATTAAACACTTCAAAGAATATTACAATTTATTAAAATGAGAAAATTTATACAAAATAAAATTGCCGATATTAAGAAGTTTTCTTTCGCTGAGTTGACATCAAACTCAAACGGGAAGACATCTGGAAGTGGGACTATGGGTATCTATATAACTGCGATAGGTGGTATTTGTTTCTTAATGGGATGTGTTGATAAAATGTTTTTAAACAAAGATATTGATGTTATAACACAGTCAATAATCTTCACAGGTATCGGGGCAACTCTTTTAGGGTATAGAAAATCAAAAGATAATACTGAAGTAATTGTAAAAGAAGAATCAAATGAAGAAATCATTAATTAAATATTGGAAAGAAATAACTATTGGAATAGTTATTATTTCTATGTTGGTCACTATTATTGTTTTATTTAATAAACCACAAGTTACTGTAACTATTGAAGACACCAAGAAAATTGAGATGTTAAGAGACTCAGTTAATGTTTTAAACAGACAGATGAGTGATTTAAGAGTTGCTTATGATAATAAACAAGGTGAAGTAATCACCAAAATTAAATACATTAAAGAAGAAAATGCTAAAGAAATTAGTAATCTTGGCAAGCTTAATCTTGTTCAGCGTGACAGCGTTTGGTCAAGTTTTGAAGCCCCATAGAATTGTATACGAAGGTGACACAGGAGTGTTCTTCAATAAACAACAAGAGTTACTGTTGTTAACCATTATTAAAACTGAAAAGTCCCAAAAGAAAGAGATTGAACAGTTATATATTTACAAAAATAATTGTGATGACCAACTATTAAAAGAACAAAAACATTCTGAAGACTTAAATCGTGCGTTTACAAGTATGGAGACAGAAGCTAAAACACAAAGAGATAAGTACCAAGAAGAGGTTGTCAAACATACTGAGACTAAATTGAAACTTGAAAAACAAGAAGGTAAAGTAAAAACCTTTAGAAACATTGCAATTGCTGAGGGTATTGGTTTAATTGGTATACTTTTTTTAGTTTTACGTTGATTATATAATCAATATTTCTTATTAATTATTTTATGAAAATTTTAGTAACAGGTGGGCTCGGTTTTATCGGGTCCAATTTTTTTAATCATATGAAAGAAAAATACCCAAACTATGAGTTGGTTATTTTAGATTCTGAAACATATGCGTCAGATAAGAAAAATATTAAAGACCATTTTAGAGCTAGAATTATAAGTTTTGATATTCTTGAAAGGGACAGACTATTCAAGTTTTTTGAAAATTATAAATTTGATGTTGTGGTACATTTTGCGGCTGAATCACATGTAGATAATTCAATTAGTAATCCATTAAAATTTGTTAATACAAATATTGTTGGAACTATAAATTTATTAGATGCTTCATTGAAAAATAACATTAAATTATTTTATCACATATCAACTGATGAAGTTTTCGGACATCTTGGACCGACAGGTTCATTTGATGAAAAAACATCCTACGACCCAAGAAGTCCATACGCGGCTTCAAAAGCGTCTTCTGACCATTTTGTTAGGGCTTATTACCATACGTATAATTTACCGGTTATCATTTCGAATTGCTCAAACAATTATGGACCAAATCAGCATGATGAAAAATTCATACCTACTGTCATTAAAAAAGTATTGAAAGGGGAAAACATTCCAATATATGGTAATGGTACAAATGTTAGAGATTGGTTATTTGTAATGGACCATGTTGATGCTATTGATAGAATATTACACAATGGTAAAATTGGTGAAACTTACTGTGTTGGTGGTGATAATGAAATAAGTAATATCAGATTAGCTAAAATAATTTGTGATAAAATTGATAATTTAAAAGATTGGGAACAAAATTCTCATGAGTTAATTACTTTTGTTGAAGATAGGAAAGGGCATGATTTTAGGTACTCAATAGACTATTCAAAATTAAAAAAGACACTTGCTTGGGAGCCAAAAACTAATTTTAGTGATGGAATTGATATTACCATAGATTATTATGTTAAAAAATTTGGTGAAGAAAAAAATTTGAACTAAATTTGTAAAAAATAAAAATATGAAAGGAAGAACATCTTTAATGGATATCATTTTAGTTAGTGTTATTGGTTATTTTGTTTTGAGGTCAATTAAGTTACTCAAAAATGACCCAAATAATACATCTGCAGAATCCAACGTAATGAAAATGTTGGAAAAAATATCAGACAAAATTAAGTAAAATCAAAAAAAAGTATTATCTTTGTAAAATGAAACGAGGAATAAAACTAATTCACCCTGATTTTGGGACTATAATTGATAAGGAGTTTTCGGACAAAATACAGTTCAAACTTTTTATGGATTTACTTAATTTATCATTAAACAATGATAGGGTGTTCAGTATATATGATGGTAAAGACGATTTATTCCACATCCCAAATCACATAGTTAAACAATCAATTATTTTTACTTACTAATATGAAAAATTTACTTTTTATTTTATTTGTTTTGGTTGGATTGACTTCATGTGTTAAAGATGAGGAATATAATACAAATATTTCTCCATATCAGAACTATGATGTAACTATTGATGAAAGTCAAATGAATGTACCTGGATTTAGTAATACTACTTGGGTCATTACTCAAATAACTTATACTAATTTTATCTCTGAGGAAAGAACTGATACATTAACATTTACTGTTCAAAATAACTACTCATTTAATAGTCAACCGTCTACGTACTATTTTTACTCAACTCCATCCAACTATAAATTGGAATTATATGATACACCTTGGGGTAATTTAGTTGGTACGTTGTATAATTACAATATGAATTATGGTGTGATTGAAGGTTTAACATTTGTTGATTTGATGGATAATACTAAAACTTATAAAGTTTGGATGTATAAATTGTAAAGTCTTTGTTTTACAAAGTGGTGGACTGACTCTATCCGAGTTGGGCTCTTACGAAGGGTGTATTTTTACACCCTTTGTTATATTTATATGATATGGCTAAAATTAAAATTACACAAAAACAATTAGATAAGATTAGAGAGTCTATCGGTACCAATCATGATGGGAACAAGATGACTAAACAACAATTGTTCACAATTGCGACTCTTGCTTATAAAATGTGGGAGAATCTATCTGATGACGACCAATTAGAGGATTGGATGACTTCAAAAGTTGCTCAGACCGAACAAAGTATAATTGCTGTCACTAAGGCTTATTTTTATGATGAGGTTGAGGAGAAAATTGATGGGATGAAAACTTTGAATCCTGGTGATATTGTTATTGGTCAATAATTTGATTCTTCACTAATTCCGCATTATCTTTGTGGGGTGAAGAAGTATATCCACGTAAATCAACACAAAATAAGGGATAACAAAAAGAACAATACGTTAGACCCTGTCATTACCATTAAAGAAGGTAGAAAGAACACATATTGTTCCGAGGTTGAAATCTTGGGACCTAGTCGTGTTGTGTATGGTGGTAATGATAAAACATTACTATCTTGCGGTGCTCGTGTGATTATTGAAACTGAATCTGAAATAAATATAATACGATGAATAGAAAAACTAATGAAACTGATTTGACAGGTTTGGTAATAATGATTATTGTTTTCACAATTACACTTTTGGTAACTTTATTTTCAGTTTAATATGGCAACATTAGAGACACAATATTGGAATTTTTTAGAAAAAAATCCTAAATCTACTCTCACATTTGAGGAGTGGAAACAAAAATGGGCCGATGATATGGGACCCATATTTGAGAAATTAAATAACCCTCCAATTGAATGGAACTTGTATCAGAGATATACAGATAGTTTCATAGGTCACGAGGACATCCCAAGTTTTGAATGGTTTAAACACGAACTAGAAAACAATGAAAAGTTCAGGGAGAAGTATGGAGATGTTGATTCAGTATATTGTCCTGTATGTTCGGGATGTGGTGAAGATGGTTGTTGTAATGCGACAATGTGTAAAATGAGTCCTGATGGACATTATTGTGAATCTTACTTAAAAGATTTGAAGGTTGCATATAAGATGGACGAGTGGTTTATGTTGAATTTGTACGAATCATTGACTGAAGAACAACGGAAACAATATGATGAAGTTTACGAACAAATATTAGATGAGGTATATGGAAAAAATTGATAAGTTACACGATGAACTTGAAGAGTTTGAAATGGTTCGTTATAGAATGGAGGCTGAAGGATTCCATTACTGTTTCAAACATTATTCATCATTCAAAGAAGTTGAAGATGAAAAGTTCCACGAACTGAGAAGAAAGTATTTGGAGATATCTCACGAGCTTGAAGAGTATGTTCATACAAAGATTAACACATTGAGAGATGAAATTGATGGATTGGAAGACATCATTTAAAATTGCGATAATACATCCATTTCAAATGGTTTGGAGTTTCTTTGATAACGACGCTCACCGTATTGTAAGTAAAAGAGGATTAGAAATATTAAATAAGAAAAAATAATATGACACTAGGTGAATTTATTAAAAATTTTAGTCACAACAATATTGTTAGACTGCACTACAAAATCAAAGGTGGAAACCAATGTGTATTGGAAGATTGGAATGATGTTTCAATGGACCACGAGATTTTAAAAGGTAAGGGTAAAAACCGACATTACATTAACAATCAGGTATTGGGATTGACAAGCATTTATTTCCAATCTGGACATAACCACTATCCTGAAGCAATTAATATTGTGATTGAGAAACTGGATAACCAACCTATGATTGAGGAAACTCCTGACGAAACTGAATTTTATACTGAAAGCTGTGGATAATATTATTAATTGGAAAACAAAATTATGAATAAAGAACAACAAGAATTATTGGATAAGGTTTATAAGAAATATCAAACTCAAACTATGTTCCATATAGATGATTTAGTATCACTAAAGGAATTAGATGG
>JACCDW010489302.1_pt1 | contig 10464 bp, 9 predicted proteins | sample 7449781 | NCBI WGS metagenome assembly JACCDW01 (sample SAMN15323449, study PRJNA562643) | freshwater metagenome | isolation source: river surface water | place: USA:Blue River Watershed | collected 2017-08-18 | reverse complement strand
TTTAATTAGAACTGGCAATCCATATGCAGTTGCACCAGGTCGTGTTAGAAAACCTGATGATACGAACTATCGCGTTTATACCCCTTTCTATAAGGGTTGGTTGGCGCATGGTTGGCGCGGGCCAGTTTCAGCACCGAAGGAGATTAATGCGCTAACTCCTAATGGTTCGCAACGAGATTTTCCAGATTGGAAAACTGACCATGAGATTCCCGAAGCTGGAGAGGCGGCAGCGCTAAAGCGTTTTGAATGGTTTAAGAAGAATGCGCTTGATCAATATGACGAGAAGCGCAATTTTTCAGGCATCGATGGCACAAGTAAATTAAGCGCCCATTTGAAATTCGGCGAAGTTCACCCTCGCACACTCTTGAAGGATTTAGGTTTGAGCAAAGCTCATGACACTTTTAGAAAAGAGATCGCTTGGCGCGAGTTCTATGCTGATGTGCTATTTCATAACCCGAATACCATCGATGAGTATTACATCGAGAAATTTGCCAATATGAGATATGACGAACCAGGCGAGAAATTCAAAGCTTGGTGTGAAGGTCGTACTGGATACCCATTTGTCGATGCTGCGATGCGCCAATTGGTCCAAACCGGCTGGATGCACAATCGCACTCGAATGGTGGTCGCATCTTTCTTAGTTAAGGATTTACATATCGAATGGCAGCACGGTGCTAATTTCTTTATGGAGCATCTAGTGGACTTTGATCCAGCAAGTAATTCACATGGTTGGCAATGGACTGCAGGTTGCGGCACCGATGCGTCGCCTTATTACCGAGTCTTTAATCCAACCGAACAGGGACGTAAGTTTGACCCCGAAGGTGATTACATCCGCCGATACATCCCTGAGCTAGCCAGCGTCCCAACCGAACTAATCCATGAACCGGGACTCTCTTACATCGCTCCAATTGTTGACCACAAGGTTGAACGGGTAGAAGCGCTCGCACGCTTGGAAGAGATCAAGGGTTAAGTTTCACCATATTTAATCACCCTATTTTGGCTATGAAAGGGTGAGGTTTTGTATCACCCTTAGCCCATGCCGCATACAAACCTCCGAGAGCTTGCATTTCAGATGCGTTCGGATGAATTGCGTAAATATGGCCAGTCTCTCCTTGAAAGAAATCCAGACCGATTAGCTGCATTCGAAGTTCTAGATTTGATGGCTTACTTGATTGAATGCGATTTTGTTGCTGCTGAGGCAAAACTAGACACCATAAAACATCGTTTCAAAGACACTTCAGATCAAATCTATGTCGACGAAGCAACTTCACTTGCCAAGACGCATATTGATTTTGCATTTGGCAGATTTAGCGAAATGGAGAAATCTGCGAAGCAATTTCTTGAACATCACGAAAGTGTGCCGAATCTTGAAGAGGGCGAGTTGTTGGACGTCTATAGATTATTGGCGCAAAAAGCTTTGATTTTAGATGAGAACGATAAGTTAGAAGAGGCTTACAAAAAAGCACTTGAATACAGAGCTGAAGATACCGGTGTAAATATCCTTTATTTGATCAATTCAGTTATTGCTATGTATTTATTAGTTGAAGGGGACTTTTTCAAAGCTCAAGAAATAGCTATTCGAAATATAGAAATTGCTCGGCAACATGGCTATACGGGTCTGATGGCTCCACTCGATTCCATGTATGTCTTAGCTTGTTGCAAACAGAATTTTTCGCAAAAGTCTGAAGCGTCTCTTATTTATAAAGACATCATCAATATGTCCGAAAAATTACAACAATGGCCATGGCATTTTATTTGTGGAGGTAATTCAGTAAAAGAGCTAGCTCGCTCTGGGAAGATAAGCGATTCGCTCTCTGTAGTGCGAGAACAACGACAGAAGCTAACTGAATTCATATTCAAACATGACTTACATTTCATCCCTGATGTTAATGAGCTTTATGTAAGGTATTTGATCAAAGATGTTGAGCGTATTGAAACTCTCCTAACTCGAGTTCCTAATCTGGTGTTTGTTAATCAAATTAGAGCCTTGATCATGGAGTGGCAGGGCAAAGATATGATCAAATGGATTGAAGATCTACCAGCGCGTACAAATCGAGAAAAGATCTACAAAGCTGTGGCATATGCAGATTATTACCGAGACAAAGAGAGTATTGCCGTCGAGTACATGTGCCAGGCTCTCGAGTTGATCGAGAAAACTGGTGCAGTCGAATTAATCCTTCAGCAACATGAACTTGTGGACATTATTTTGAAAGCAATTACAAAGCGACCCACAGTCTTTTTAGAGAGCATTGCCAGCAAATTAACTGAACGAGTTAAGGCGCAAAATATCCATATACAGGAGGGAATTCTGGTGCCACTTACCACCCGAGAGCTAGAAGTAATTCGACATTTAGCAACAGGTAAACCGATTAGTGCTATCTCAAATATGTTGCATGTTTCGATGAACACCATGAAGACTCACCTACGAAATATCTATCGCAAATTAGAAGTGGACGGTCGCGAGAGCGCGGTCGAGAAGGCGAAAGAGCTCTTTCTTATCTAATATCGACTCCTTTGCATCCGATTTTCTACTCTTAGTTAACCCTGATAACCTAGCCCACGCTTCACGGTAGATTGCCCGAGCGGCCAATGGGAGCGGACTGTAAATCCGCCGGCTTACGCCTTCAGTGGTTCAAATCCACTATCTACCACCAGAGTTAGCCATTAAATTGCTCTAATGGCATATGACGTAAATCGAATCCGATCACAATTTCCATCTCTAGATTCAGGTATTGCATTCTTTGATGGTCCAGGTGGTTCACAAGTTCCGATATCTGTAGGTGAGGCAATTGCTAAAGCTATTACTCAACCAACCTCAAATCGAAATACCGTAACTCTTTCAGAACAGAATGCCGAAGCCTGCGTTCAAGGTTATAGAAGTGCAGTTGCAGATTTATTGAATTGTGATTCACAAGGTGTTATCTATGGAAGAAGTTGGACTCAACTTACCTATGACATGTCGCGTAATTTGGCTAAAGAGTGGGGACCGGGCGATGAAATCATCGTCACTTACTTGGATCATGATTCAAATATTCGGCCATGGATACAAGCAGCAGAGGCAAAGGGTGCAACTGTCAGGTGGGCAGAGTTTGATGTTGAGACAGCCGAATTACCAGTTGAATCAATCACAAAATTACTTAGCAACAAGACTAAATTTGTCGCAGTAACTGGTGCAGCGAATACTTTAGGAACAAGGCCAGATATCAAAGCCATTGCCAAAGAAGTAAAAAATAGTGGTGCGCTTTTCTTAGTAGATGCAGTACATCTAACTCCGCATGCAGTAATAGATTTCAAAGATATTGGTGCAGATTTCCTTGGCTTCTCTTCCTACAAGATCTTTGGTCCGCATTGCGGCACGATGGTGGCAGATCCAGCGCTTCTTGAGCGGGTTAAAAATGACAAATTAGCTCCATCCACCACTGCAGTTCCAGAGCGCTTTGAATTTGGCACTTTGCCATATGAAATCATGGCTGGCGTCACTGCATCAATCGATTTTGTTGCGAGTATGGACGATGAAGCAAAAGGTTCAAGGCGCGAACGAATCGTTCAGTCAATGAACGCTCTTGAAGCATACGAACATCCGCTTTTTGAATATATGGAGAGCCAAATTCAATCGCTGCCAGGTGTTAAGACTTATGGCCATGCAAAATCCCGCACTCCAACCCTATATTTCTCATTTTCAGGCAAAGATAGCGTCGAGCTCTATAAGCATTTGGCAAAGTTGAAAGTTAATGCGCCTGCTCATAACTTCTATGCATTTGAAGCATCACACAAGTTGGGACTCGGGGATAAAGGTGCGATGCGTGCTGGGCTTGCGCCTTACTCAACTAAAGAAGATGTTGATCGTTTAGTCGAGGGCTTAAAGAGCTTTTAAGGCACTTACTACTTTGGTTAAAGATGCTTTAGCATCTCCAAATAGCAGAGTGGTCTTTGGATCGTAAAGTAGCTCGTTTTCAATTCCAGCAAAGCCAGGGCGCATTGACCGCTTTAAGAATATGATGTTTGCTGCTTGATCTACATCCAAAATCGGCATTCCATAAATCGGTGCACCAGGAGTAGTTTTCGCTGCAGGATTGACCACATCGTTTGCACCAACTACCAATGCCACGTCAGTTTGAGGAAAAGTTGGATTGATCTCTTCCATCTCAACTAATTGTTCGTAAGGGACATTTGCTTCTGCCAACAATACGTTCATGTGTCCTGGCATTCGGCCAGCTACTGGATGAATTCCGTAAGCAACATCAATTCCTTTTGCAGATAATAGATCTGCCATTTCTCGGATTGTATGTTGCGCTTGTGCAACGGCAAGTCCATATCCAGGAACAATAACTACGCGACGTGCATAATTAAGCAGGATTGCAACATCATCTGGAGAGCCACTTCTAACTGGGCGATTTTCTTGTTCTCCACTTGCAGCAGTAGCTTTAGCAGTAAATGCACCAAATAGAGTTCCAAATAGCGAACGCCCCATTGCTGCAGCCATCAAACGAGTCAGAATGGTTCCGGAAGCACCGACAAGTGTTCCCGCAACGATGAGCAAGATATTTTCAAGCACATAACCACTTGCAGCCACCGTAAGTCCCGTAAATGCGTTAAGTAATGAGATCACGATTGGAACATCGGCTCCACCTACTGGAAGTACAAAGAGCACGCCAAATAGCAGCGAAAGTAGGGCTAAGAGTTCTAGTAAACCATTACCACCTTGTGCGATCACAAAACCGGCATTAACGATGATTCCAACCAAAGTTCCGGCAATCACAAAGCGACCACCTGGAAAGATAACTGGGCGGGTAGTCATCAACTCTTGCAATTTCAAAAATGTAACAATCGAGCCGCTAAATGAGACGCAGCCAACTATTACTGTGAAAACTGTGGCAATTACTGCCAATGTGGAAGCGGTATCACCAAGATTTAAATATTCGACAATTGCAACCAGCGCTGCTGCGCCACCACCGACTCCATTAAATAACGCAACCATTTGTGGCATCTGAGTCATCTGCACCATACGTGCTGCAGGTACTCCAAAGGCCACACCAAGCACGACTGCACCTAGTATCCAAGGAATGTTCTGCAATGATTTTCCATCTTCTTTGTAGAAGAAAACTACAAATGTTGCAATGCCAGCTCCGGCTGCACCAATTAGATTTCCGCGGCGTGCAGATTTGGGAGAGGAGAGACCTTTTAGAGCAAGGATGAATGCGACTGCACAGATCAGACCCAATAAGTCATATACGTTGCGGCTCATTGCTTCTTACCTGACTGCTTTCCCTTAAACATCTCTAACATTCGATCGGTAACCACGAAACCACCCACCATATTTATTGTTGCGAGCACTACCGCGATGATTCCGAGCACTAGTTCTAGTGTGGTTTCGGCATGGCCAGCTACCAAGATTGCACCGACCAGAATGATTCCGTGGATGGCATTTGCACCAGACATCAATGGCGTGTGCAAAGTAGTAGATACCTTTGAGACCACTTCAAAGCCAACGAATACTGCAAGCGTGAATATTGCAAGAAGTGCTAAACCATTACTCATGAATTCCTCCTAGCACCGTTGTGAGTTAAAGCGGAAGCCGCGACGATCTCATCTTCAAAATCGATATTTAAACCCACAGTTTCTCCATCTTTTGCAGGTTTGGTAATCAATGTAAGTAAATTGAGCAAGTTTCTGGAATAAAGACTAGATGCGTGAAATGGAAGTGAACTAGGCACATCTTTACCGCCCCAGATGATCACACCATTTGAAGTGGTTATAACTTCGCCAGAAACAGAGCCTTCAACATTGCCACCAGTCTCTGCAGCTAAATCAACAATCACAGATCCAGGCGACATCGAATCAACCATTGCTTTGGTCATCAATCGCGGTGCGGTTCTGCCAGGTACTGCGGCAGTTGTTATAACAACATTTGATTTTGCAATGTAAGGAGTCAGTAGATCTTGTTGTTGCTTAGCGCGCTCTTCGGTCATTTCACGCGCATAACCACCAGCACCTGCTAGTGATTCAAGATTCAAATCAACAAAGGTTGCACCCATTGATTTAACTTCATCTGCAGAGGATGGCCGCACGTCATAAGCGCTTACAACTGCACCTAATCTTCGAGCTGTAGCAATTGCTTGCAATCCTGCAACACCAGCACCTAAAACCAAAACTTGTGCCGGAGTAACGGTTCCAGCTGCAGTCATTAAGAGTGGAAAGAATCTTGGGCTTAGTTCAGCGCCAACCAGTGCAGCTTTATAGCCAGCGCAGAGCGCTTGCGAAGTTAGCGCATCCATAGATTGCGCTCTAGAAATACGGGGAACTAACTCCATAGAGAAAGCAGTTACGCCTGCCTTGGCAAGCGCTTCGATATTCTCCACTGAATTTGTTGGAGAGAGGAAAGAGATTGTCACTGCACCATTTTTCAAATGAGCTACTTGTGATGGGGTAAGTGGTTGCACTGACAGAACTACATCTGCATCTTTTAATACTTCCGATGAGACTTTTGCTCCGGCATCTTCATAATCTCTATCGGTAGCTTGGGCGTGAATTCCAGCGCCACTTTCAATAATTACTTCGTAGCCTAATTTGGTGAATTTACTTATTACATCTGGCACCAGCGCTACGCGCTTTTCGCCAGATTTAATCTCCTTAGGGACCGCAACGCGCATGTGATAAATGTACCTACCGAGAGGCGATGAAACTAGCCTTTAACGACCTTTTAATTCGCCGCGGGTAAGGTGATAGAGCAGCGCCTGAATTGTGGTTCGACGATGATAAGCCTGTCGCCAAATTACTGATTTGCTTCCATCAATAACGCTTGCAGAAACTTCCTCACCTCGATGTGCTGGAAGACAGTGCATGAAAATTGAGTCTTTTGCCGTTAGTTGCATCAAATCATCTGTCACTGCAAATGGTGCAAGCGCTTCTGACTTCTCTCGCCGCTCAGCTTCTGGATCTCCCATTGACATCCAGACATCTGTATAAATTACTGAGGCATTTTGGGCAGCAGCTTTTGGATCGGAGGTAACTTCGATAGTTCCGCCTGTGGATTTAGCAATCTCTTCAGCTATCTTAAATACATTTATATCTGGTGACCAATTGCCTTGTGGTGTAGCTGCAACTACATGTGCACCCATAATTGCGCCCATAATCAACCAGGCATGAGACATGTTGTTACCGTCACCAAAGTAAGAGAACTTTCGATTCTTTATCTCTTTTCCGAACACTTCACGAATTGTGAGCCAGTCAGCTAACAATTGGGTCGGATGATCCTCATCCGTTAGCGCATTAATCACTGGAATCGACGCATTTGCGCCTAATTCATTGACTTCAGATTGTTTATAGGTTCTGATAATAAGTGCATCACAAAATCCGCTGATGATTTTTGCAGTATCTGCGATGGTTTCACCACGACCTAGTTGTAATTCATCTCCACGGATAAAGATCGGAGTGCCACCTAAGTGTGCAGTAGCAGTCTCTGATGCCAATCTGGTTCGGGTAGAAGGCTTAGTCATGTAGATGGCAACCGTCTTGTTTTTTAAGTGATTTGCTGCACTCAATGGCTCAGTTGCGAATCGCGCCGCAGTTTCCAAGAGAAGTTCGACATCATCGCGCGATAAATCTTGGGTGCGCAGTAAGTCCTTCATCTGATAATTCTACCCGTAAAAGTAAACTCCGACTTATGTTCAATAAGTTGGGAAAGTTAGCCCTAGTAGGCTCTTTGCTGCTTCTCAACTTGCAGCCATCGTTTGCGGAGAACCCACAACCACGAAAGATTTATAGCGGTTGGATTCCTTATTACTCAATGAAGACATCACTTCCTGCTGCATTAAACAACGCAGACTTAATTCGCGAAGTGATGCCTTTTTGGTATACCTTCAAATACAACGGCAAGACTGCATCGATTCAAGATCTTTATTCACCAGCTAATCCAAGCGTTCCAATTATTCAGCCATTAACAGCGATGCGAAATGCAGGATTCTCAATTATCCCAACCATTACCGATGGGACTGACAAATTAGTCTTGGCAAATTTGCTTGCAACAGATAGCGGCAGGCAGGCTGCAGTAAAAGTTATCAACGATCTTGTTTTACAGAATAACTTTGATGGAATTGATTTGGATTTTGAAGGGTTTGCATTTGTTGATGGTAATTCGAGTTGGGACAAGACCAAGCCAAATTGGGTTACTTTCGTTAAATTGCTAAGTGATACTTTGAAAGCTAATGGCAAATTACTTTCAATGACCACTCCGTATTTGTTGGATCCTGCAAGTGGTAAACGTGGATATTATGTTTATGCCTGGGCAGAGATTGCGCCTTTTATTGATCGATTGCGCATCATGACTTACGACTTCTCAGTTTCAAAACCTGGGCCGATTGGACCAATTGCCTGGACTGAGGACACAGTTAAATATGCAGTTTCTATTATGCCGGCATCTAAAGTTTTTGTCGGAGTTGCAGGCTATGGACGAGATTGGGTAACACGTGTTACCGGAGTCTGTCCTGCCGATGTTGCTAAGACTGTTTCAACTTCAGCGAAGGCTGCAACATTTCTAATGCGAAACGCGACAAATCTTGCAGAAGGATATGGCGCGACAATCAGATACGATGAAAAATTTCAAGAAGCAACATTTACATACCAAAAGACCTACAACGGAAATACCTCCACTGGTTTAGCAACAAGCTGTACTGCAACCAGAACCGCTTGGTATCAAGATGCAAGGGCATTTGAAGCGCGTGCACAACTTGTATCGAAATATCGTCTAGGTGGACTCGTAGCCTGGACAGTTGGTTTTGAGGATCAACCGGCAATGACCAATATTAGAAATGTAGCTCTCTCTATTGCGCCAGATAAAGTTGTCTCTACGCTCTCGACGGATTTTGATAATTTCAATTATGGAACACCAATAAATCTAAGTGGCATCTTTACACTGGCAGACAAACAACCAATTGCAGCCCTTCCAATCAAACTGGAAGTCAAAACTAATGATGAACTCAATTGGCGTGAGATCTCTACCTTGAATACAGGAGTTGATGGCAAGATAAATCTGCAACTTTATTTAGGACAGAATCAATCAATCCGCCTACGTAGCGAAGGAACTTGGGAACGGCTGGAAGGACTCTCTAACATCCAAGCCATAACAGTTAAACCACAGATAAAAATCTCAGCACCAAGTAGTGTCAATGCAAGAAGCGCTATCTCTATTTCAGGAACAGTCACACCTGGCAAAGAGATTAGAGTCGCACTTGAAAGGTTTGAAGGAAAGTGGACTGAAGTTGCAAATACGAAATCTGACCCAAATGGTGTTTATCAATTCAATTACCCAGCCGGTACGGGTCCATTCATGAAGTTGAGAGTTATTGCAAACGGTGGACAATCAGCGCCAGTCACGATTGCGATACGTTAGTTTTGAAGATATAAAATTAGAGCATGTCACGGACTCGAATCACTACCCAAGCTGAGACAGGTTCTAAAACCCAATCGACTACTCATTTGGATGAAGAGTTAAAAGCGATATTTAGTAATGATCGACTCTGGGTAACAATTGTTTGGGATGATCCCGTAAATCTAATGTCCTATGTGACTTATGTTTTCATGGAACTCTTTGGTTACACCAAGGAACATGCCACTGAATTGATGCTGAAAGTGCATAATGATGGAAAAGCTGTTGTTTCAAATGGATCTCGAGAAGAGATGGAACGCGATGTACAGCGCTTACACGAGTATGGTCTTTGGGCAACAATTTCAAAGGAAGAGCTCTAAATTGAGTAGCGAGACTGGTGGATTTAGGCGACACGGAGCAAATGAGTACCAAGCAAATTTTTCAGAGTCCGAACGCGAAGTACTTATCAATTTGAGCGAACAATTGATTGAATTACTAGCAGAACGAGTTGATCAAAGCCATGATGATCCCTTGGCGGCCATGGTTGGTATTACGGTTCATGATTCACCGCCAGAGGACGAAGTGCTACTTCGCTTACTTCCAAATGCCTATGCAGACGAACAAGCTTCTTCAGAGTTTCGACGCTACACCGAATCGACTTTACGTGAGAAGAAACGAGCTCACGCAATGGCTATGCGAAGTAACATAATTAATGCTGGAGAATCTGCAATTGACTTAGATCACGATGGCGCAATGGCATGGCTTGGTGGATTAAACGATATTCGACTTGCTTTAGGTGTGCGCTTAAAAATCGAAGATAATTCTCAAGAGCATTTAGAGTTACTAAAACCAGATGATCCGTTGCGTGCGGTCTACGCTGTTTATACCTGGCTCGGCTGGTTGCAAGAGAGTTTGATTCAAGCGTTAATGGATGATGTTTCAGAAGGCTAAACTGCGTGCATGGCCGAACGCGATTACAACGGGGAGATTGCTGCCCTAAGTCAGACGCTTTCAGGCATTGAAGAAGTTTTGGATTTACCAAAGTTAAAAGCTGACGCAGAGAAATTAGAAGCTGAAGCAGGCGCAGCTGATTTATGGAA
>JACCDW011528452.1_pt1 | contig 10469 bp, 11 predicted proteins | sample 7449781 | NCBI WGS metagenome assembly JACCDW01 (sample SAMN15323449, study PRJNA562643) | freshwater metagenome | isolation source: river surface water | place: USA:Blue River Watershed | collected 2017-08-18 | reverse complement strand
GGCGGCGCCCCACCCGCCCCCGGGGTGGGGGGGGGGGGGGGGGGGGGGGCGTCCGCCGCCCGCAGAGTAGGGGCGACCCGCGAGAGCGGAGAAGTCGCGTCCGCCCGTGTGGGCCGTGCGCGCAGCTGCGCCCGCCGCGAGCTCTGCCATGAGAGCGGGCTGGTCCTTGTGGACCCAAGGGCAGGCGCCCTTCTTGTGGGCCGCGCAGCCCGCGGGGAAGCCGTTCTCGGCGGGGTGGTCGTCCCACTTGCACATGCGGAGCACCGTCTTCTTGAGCCCGCCAGAGCGGTCGCAGTAGACCGAGGCGCACTTCTCCACGTGATACTCCACCATCTTCGCCTCGGAGTTGCGGCGATACTCCTCCTCCTCTGCGGCCTTGCGGGCCTCGCGCGCGGCGCGCTCTGCGGGGGTCTCGGCCTCAAGAGCCGCGGACTCCAGGAGAGTGAGCACGTCGCCCCACGAGAAGCCGGTCACCATGGCATCGTAGTAGAGGCGCTGCTCAGAGCCCTGCGGCGAGACGAGAGGGTGGGCAGAGCAGTTGCCAGGGCAGACGCGGCCGTCGTGCCACTTGCCGACCACGGGCGTCTCGTCTACGACGAGGCAGCGCATGTGAGAGCAGGTCCAGTAGCCGCCGTCCATCGCGTCTGCGGGAGAGCAGTAGGCGCAGGGGCCGTTGTCAGGGTCAGCACAGACCCAGTAGGTGGGGGCGGCGCGGAGAGCTGCGAGAGTGAGGGCCATCTTGTCGCTGTGTGTGTTGCTGTCTTGCTGAGAGTGTGTGTTGCTTGAGAGCTTGGGTCCTTCTGAGGCAGTGTGTTGTTGCTTCAAAAGGGTAACTACGACTCTGGGGATTTGCCCATTCAATTTTTTGCCCAAATTGAATGGGAGCTTCCAAAAGAGCACAAGAGGGGGGTATTTATAGGCATATCTTCAACTCTAAGATAAAATTGAAGACAGAGTAAATTGGCCTCAAAACGATTTTTGAACCCCCCCTTCAATTTGCGAAAAAAATTGAAGGCATACCTCCCCAGAGCTACTTTCACCCTTCAATAGCTATAAGACAGCCGTTGAAGTTCAGCAACCCCCAGAGCACACAGCAAGACAAGCACACTCACAGACACAGCAAGATGGCCGCTTTCGACGCAACCTCTATCTTCAGCCTGCTGGAGAAGCAGATGGGCAAGGACGCTTTCGCGCAAGCCGCGTTCTCCTACCTCTCTACTCTGTCCTCCCAGAAGACTGCTGAGCGCCCCGCGTTCCTGGAGCCCTCTCCCTCTACGCCCGTCAAGGCCAAGAAGGCGGCGGCCCCAGAGGCCCCTGCCGCGCCCAAGAAGCCCTCCAAGGCGGCTGGCGCGGGCGCAGAGGCAGAGGCCCCCAAGGCCCCCCGCGCCGTGGGAGAGGGCACCAAGGCCTGGAACGAGCTCACCAAGACCGTCAGCGCTCTGGTCAAGGAGGCGCTTGAGGGCGAGAAGGGCGGTCAGGGCTTCCACCTCAAGGTGCTCTCGTTCCTCAAGAACGAGCGCGACCTGAAGACGGGCGAGTCCCCTTCTCTGGACATGGTCCGCGAGGCGGTCTCCTTCTTGAAGGAGCACCCTGAGCACCAGACGCCCAACCAGAAGGTGAAGGGCGCCAAGGCCGAGAAGCCCGCCGAGGCCGAGAAGCCCGCAGAGGTCGCGGCCAAGCCCGCAGAGGCCGCCACCGAGAGCGAGGCAGAGTCCAAGACCTCCAGCGAGAAGGCCAAGCGCCAGTGGTCTCCAGAGGCCAAGGCGCGCGCCGCCGAGAAGCGGGCGGCCAAGAAGGCCGAGAAGGAGGCTGCCGCCGCCGAGAGCTCCTCAGAGTCCGAGGCCAAGTCCGCCGCCGACGCCGAGCCCAAGAAGGTTCGCAAGCCCTGGAGCGACGCCGCGCGTGCCGCACAGAGCGCCCGCGCCCGCGCTCGGGCCGAGGCCAAGAAGACGGCGGCTCTCCCCACGACGCTCTCTCGCTCTATGACCAACGCCCACGACGAGGCAGAGGCAGAGGACGCGGGCAACTTTGAGCCGTTCTCGCACGAGGGCCAGAGCCTCTTCAAGAACGCCCGCGGCGACGTCCTGACGGAGGAGATGGACTGGGTCGGCGTCTTGAACGAGAAGACGGGCGTCCTGGACAAGAGCGCGACCAAGCCCGCCTACCTGGACATCTGAGGCTGCCAAGGGCAGCAGCGCAGAGTAGGTAGAGAAGAAAAGCAAAACCAAAGAGAAAACAGCAAAACCCCAAAACAGAACAGAAAACACACAAAACGAAAAAAGAAAGAAAAAACTTTTTTCGTGTGGGCTCTGACTGAAAAATTGATAGGGTGACGATAGTAGAGGACTGTCACCCCCCCTCTCATACTCTCAACCAAAGACACCATGACCTCTGCTCTGGGCGCCACCTTCACTCAGCTCTTGGTCGCAAGGCGGCGCCAGAAGGAGCTGGAGACAGAGGCTTCCACTCTCCACATGGAAAGAGACCGCGCAGAGAACAGTGTAGACGCCGCCCACGACAAGCTCTCAGCAGCAAAGGAGAAGTGGGGTGACGAGACCTGGCGGCCCCAGCTGGAGCACGCAGAAGCTAATGTGGTAGATGCCGTTGAGGCCCTTGAGGCTATCTTGAAGAAGCAGTCAGCCATCTGGGCCGAGATGAAGAAGACCACAGAGACCATCAATCATCTCCAAGAGCGCATGAGGATTCTCAAGTAAGAGAGAAAGGGCAAGAGGAATTGAAAAGACCAAAAGAAGACTACACATTTTTCAGTGAAAAATTGAAGGCCGGCCTCCTTTCCTCAGACAATACCCCCCCTTCCAGCCATTCAGCCATCAACCTTCTTCGCACACACAGACACTCAGACTCTCAGCTACAAGAAAGAAAGATGGCCTACAACAACTGGCGCTACTCTGCCCTGGAGATGATGAAGGCAGACCCTGCGATTCTGGAGGTGAAGCGCGATGCCGACGGCACCAAGCAGAGCCTCTTCCGCGTCAGCGACAACACCATTGGCGCGCGCACAGAGGCAGGCGGCTTCACGTGGACGGACATCGCCCACACCAAGGTGACGCTGGAGCGCTCTTCGGCTGTCTACAACATCACCGAGGAGGAGCTGGAGGCAGAGCGCTTGGCCACGGAGGTCGCAGAGTCGGCTCTTCGCATCAAGACGCCCCCGCACTCGCCCGAGGAGGATGAGCACGACTACTTCTCCACTCCGAGCCCGTGTGTGCGCCGCGCCACGAGCCCTCCTCCTCTGGAGCGCAAGGGCTGCGGTGCGGCGGCCTATCTGCCCCCGCCTCCGTGGCCTCTGGTGCGCGCCTGCTGCTCTACAGGCACCGCCTGCACAGACTTTGAGTGTCTGGGCTCTCCTACCCCCAATCCCGCCCTCGCTCCTCTTCCCGCGCCCAAGCACCTCTTCTTTGATGAGGAGGGCAACGTCGTGAGCCGAGAGGAGTTTGAGGCGGCGCAGGCAGCCGCACAGGCAGCAGAGACGGCGGAAGAGCGGGAGCGTGCCTTTCAGGAGGAGGAGGAGCGGCTGGCGCAGATGTGGCGAGAGCAGGAGGAGCAGGCGCGGCTGGACGAGAACGGTCCTCCTTGTGAAGACGCGGAGGAGGAAGAAGGATACGAGTGGGGCGTCCAGATTCCGCGTATCAGGGAGCGGATGGTCGCACGCCACCCGCGCGTCATTCTCGCCTTCTTCCGCTTCATCGAAGCACTCAACGAGTGCGCCTTTGAGGACGAGAAGGTGACGGTGAAGCCGATGCCCTGCGACGTCTTCACCCACGTGATGGAATTCGTGGAGAAGAACCCGCCTCCTCCAGAGTTTGAGGGCGAGGTGCGCGACCTGAAGCACTACCTTCTCCACAACCTGCTCGGCTAAAAAAAAAACAAAAGAAAACAACAACAAACGCGAAAAAAACAAAAAAATTTTTCGCTGTAAAAAATTGAAATGAATGGGTGGGAGAAAGGTAGCACCCTTCTCTCTCATCCACCAGACAGAAGCAATCACCAGAATGGATACCATCGTCAACTACATCTCTTCTTTCTTCATTACCACTCCTGCTCCTGAAGCAGCAGAGCCTGCTCCTGTTCCTGTGGCAGCAGAGCCAAAGCAAGAGCCTGTCCCTGCCCCTGCTCCTGCAGCCGCTCCTCCGCGAGAGCCAGACGTCAGCATCTGCCACACTCAAGGAGATACGATGTGGGTCATCAGCCTCTCCGCCGTGAAGAAGATGACGGATAGGCGGCAACTTCTGGAAATCGCCAATGAAGTCCGCTACTTCCTGATGGAGTGTTACAGCTCTGAGGAGTCCGAGAAGGGCGAACGTATCCTGGCGGAGATTGAGCGGATTCTGAATACGCTCCCCTAAAGAGCCCACGCGTTTCTTTGTCATGCAAAAAGCGGCAGCCGCCGCACTCAAAATACAAAAAGTCTGGCGCGGACACAAAGTTCGGAAGAGAATTTCCATTTGGATATGTGATTCATGTAACCACTATACATTCATGCTCCACCCATTTTTCAATGTATTTGTTTGCGGCGATTGTTGGGAGGACTTAGAAGATGAGGCGATTCAGTCCTATGATTAGACTTTGCTCACTGGCAAAATTGAGGCAGCGGCCCCTTCCTTCAAGCTTCAAGGAAAATGGATTTCTCTCTTTTGATTTTCAGCATTTCTACGTTGGCAGCATTTAGTATCGCATGTCTTCTCTTCCCGTTTCCTGAAGCAAGGCCGAGAGTGACCCTAAAGGAGAAGGAATCAACTCTGAAGGTCATGCGGGCGATTGAGGAGACTCTTGGGGAGTATTCTTCTTACAGAGACGCGGCTTCTTCTTCTCAACAGGCGGCGCAGCAGAGACCTGTAAAGGTGCTGATTGCTCCGTCGCCGCCACCACCTTCTTCAGTAACACTGGCTTCTTCTTCTGGGCCTGCGGTTGAGCAGGAGGCGCCGATGGCGGAACCGAAGGAGCTGCAAGCGGAACCGAAGGAGCTGCAAGCGGAACCGAAGGAGCTACGGAAGTCTTCGCCATCAGCACGGGCTTCTTCTTCGCCTTCTGAACAAGGGGTGGCGAGGAAGCGGGTGCGAGCTGAGCCGAAGGCTCTGAAGACGGAGCAACCGCAACCGTGGGCGGGACGGCTGCGACAGAGGCCTTAACAAGGCGAATCGCCACCTTCTTCTTTGGCTTTTCAATGAGACCCTGCCAACAGGGCATCTGAGCGCGCGCGGCCTCTAACATCTCTTCTGTCACGAAGCACTCAGAGCACCACGCTGTTTCTCCATCACCATCGTAATACAATGGCTGCCGCACAGAAATGCGACAGCCATAGCACTCTTTCATCGCAATCTTGCTACTCATTTTGCGGAAGAGGGTATTCCTCCCTCCACTCGCGCAGCCTTTCAATTTTACTCCGAAGACGGCACAAAGAAAAGGTTCCTTTCTTCTTTAAAGAGCAATGCTCCAGAGAAATAGACAAGAGGGTTCTCTTACGAAATCCTCCTGTCTCCACTGCTGGCTGCCACCTCAAGAAAATAGCAAACTCTGTCGCAAATGCTCACGGCTATTTCTTGAGAAGCCTCAACCCCATGAGGTTGAGTGGATTCGGTTTCACACAACCAACCCTTGCGACTGTAAACGATATCAGAGCGCTATAAAGAAAAAAGAAGTTAAAACCCATGTGATACCAGAAGGGTGTCTCTATTGCTCACTTTTTCTGTTGCGGAATCCAGAGTTTATTGCAGCGCACATCATGATGCTAAGAACACTCATGTGGAATTCACATGATTCTCTGGTCAAGCAATTTAGCAACTGGTTCAAAGAAAATCGTGAGGAGTTCTTTGAATTCATAGTTGCTGCTCTCAGTATTCTTTGGAGAGATGAATGGGCGCAGAAAAAACTCGTGAATGCGACGATTACAGCCGCAGGTCAGCAAAGAAAAAATTGGGTTCTTGAAGAGATTACATGTCGCCCAGACATGCTAAGACATCTTCTTCATTCGTCTCCACGAATTCCACCCCATCTTACCTTTGAGTTCTGGGATATTTTTACTACGTTTGAAGAGGCCTGGACTTTCTGGGAATCTATGGTCCCAGCAGCGAAGCGCCGTATCCGTTTCCGCTGTCTGAAATATAAAGAGGAACTCATGGCTCGCACATGGCATCCTGACCGCTTTCTTGCGTGGTGTTCTGACAATGAAGAGCGTCAAGAAGCATGGGAGAATTGGGGGATTCGCATTTGAGCTCTTGTTGTGAGCGAAGATAAGAGAGGAATCGGTTCACGTCTACGTTACAATTCATCCTGGCGATTTCCTCAGGCGTGAACCAACCACACTCTTCAATCTCCATGCTGTCCTCGGGGAGCATAGTGGGTTCATCCTCCACCTCGTAGATGAAATACCCCCCACTCGCGAGATACTTATATTTCACATACTCTCTGTCGCGTGTGAAATTGATGGAGGTTTCCTCCCGAAGTTCGCGCAGGGCGCAATTAAGGGAGCTCTCGCCTCGCTTCAAGTGGCCCTTGGGAAAGGACCATTTGCCAGACGACCGCCCCTTGACGAGGGCAATTCTATTCTGGGGTGAAAGGCAAATACAGCCATACACCTTGTAGGGGGGCGGTTTATAACACTGAAAGGCGCGGGGGAAGGTCATTTTGTTTGTCACAACCATACGCTACCACTTGGGGTGGGCTTTGATGTCCCCATCGCGACACTCAATTTTTAGCAAAGCACATAAACTTCTTGCCTTCTTGTATTGATAACTGAATGGACTGGCTCGCTCCGCACCTCACGGGCGGCCTGGGAAATCGTCTCTTTCAATACGCTGCCGCAGCAGGGCTGGCAGAGAAATGGCACAAGGACCTCGTCTTCTTTCTGCCCCGCTGTTCCCCCACGGACCACGGAGACTTTGAGAATATCTTTCGCCTGTTTCCTCACACTCCGCACCTGGAGACTGCGGTAGAATGGATAACCCTGGAGGAACCGAAACATAAGTTATATCACTATCTCCCGTTTCCAGACACAGCTCCTACACAACTTCCTATTATACTTCATGGATGGAGGCAAAGTGAAAAATACTTTCCGAAAGGCGGAGTAAAATTGAACTTTTTGAATGCGCTTGGACCGCAACGAGACGCCGAACTCCGTGCCCTTGTCCCAAGTCCAGAAACAACATGGTTTGTCCATGTTCGCCTTGGTGATTATAGAATCCTCCCGCATCATCAAGTAGACCTCACATTCTACTACGCACACTGCCTCACACAGATTCCTGAGGGACATACATTGATGCTATTTAGCGATGAGCCACATCTTTGCGCAGAGGAGTTTGCCGCTGCTGCCAAGAGACTCGGGTTGAAGTTTGAAGTCTGCTCCAGAGAACACGAGGTGGAATCCCTTTTCTTGATGTCGCTCTGTAAAGGCGGAGCAATCACAGCGAACAGCACGTTTAGTTGGTGGGGCGCGTATTGTGCGAAGCAAGGTGCGCCGCCCGCTTTCAAAGCTTACTATCCGTCACAGTGGGGAGACGGCATGCCCCCTCCCGTTGACGTGATTCCGTCATGGGGAGTGTGCGTTGACTTGGACGAGGTGAGGCCGCCTTCTGCTCGCTAAAAATTGAAGTGGGCCGCGAGCTTGGCAACCTTCACCCGAGCTCAAGCAACCCACGGCAACCCAAAATGTTCAAGCCGCTGTGGAATGACTTTCACTATGAGCCACACCAGGTTGTTGGAATTCGTTGGTTCTTAGACCGCGAGGAAAAAGGAGCGCACGGTGGAATGCTGTGCGACGAAATGGGACTCGGCAAGACGATTCAGGTCCTCGGCCTTCTCCGCAACTCGCCGCTCAAGTTCAACCTCATTCTTCTCCCGCTCCCTGTCATGGAGCAGTGGCGTGAGTCTGCGACGAAGGCGCGCTTGAATTGCTACATGTTTGAGAAGGGCGAGTGGACCAAGCCGCCCCAGCTCTTCGTGGGCAACGCGCGCCTCTACATCGTCAACTACGAAATGGCCACGCGGAACCCTCACTTTCTGAGGTCGCAACCCTGGGACCGCGTCTTCTGCGACGAGGCGCAGCGGCTTGCCAGCGAAGGGATTGCGTGGAAGGCGGTGGACTCTCTGAACGCCAAGCATAAGTGGCTTCTCACAGCGACGCCCATCGTCAACGGCATCTCGGACATCAAGTCCCTCTTCAAGCTGTTCAAGGAGCAGTATTCGGAGGAGGTAGCGAAGAACTGTATTCTGGCGCGGTCAATGGAGGAGATGCGCGCAAAGCTGTCACACCTACCGAAGAAGGCTGAGCAGAAGACTCATCACCTGGACTTTGAGACGGAGGACGAGGCCGAATTCTATCGTGGAATTCAGGGTATGTTGGTGAAGAGGTGGCGTGCCCTTGCTGCCGATGGTGGAGCGACGGCTCTTGACCGTCTACGGCTGATGATTCGTCTTCGGCAAATCAGCCTTCATCCGCAGGTCTACATTGAGAGTCGCAAGAGGGCGCAGGGAGGTCAGTATAGTCGGGAAGATTGGATTGACCCGAGCACGAAGTTCAACTACTTGATGGATTTAGTGGAGGCAGAAGAGACGCCGCGTCGCTGGATTCTCTTCTGCCACTTTCGCGATGAGATGAATCTCCTCGCGGACTTTCTCAAGGCTTCGGACTCCATTTCGCATGTCTGGAAGTATAACGGTGATACGAAGAAGCACGAGCGGCAGCAGATTTTGAAGGAGACGCATGCGCCTCTAAATGGCAAGAGTCAGGTGCTGCTGATTCAGCTCCAGGCGGGGGGTGTGGGCCTGAATCTCCAGCATTTCTCCAGGATTGCCTTTACGGGTCCGTGGTGGACGGCGGCTCTTATGGAGCAGGCGATTGGTCGCGCAGTGAGGATTGGTCAGAAGGAGCAGGTTGTTGTTCACCACTTGATTCTGAAGGAGGAGATGGGGATGAATATTGACAAGGTGATGCGGGAGAAGGCGGAGATGAAGGGGAAGCTTTGCGCACAAGTTCTTGAAAAGGCGAATCGCACGATTCAGATGTAATCTTTCGTAGAGGTAGAATAGAATGGACGGTTTCAAGAAAGTTTTTTTGGGCGAATCAGCCACTGGAATCTTGATAGGTCTTATTATTACATTCACAGCGGTTCTGGTTGGCTATACAATTTGGAATTCATACGGCACCATGCCGTTCCAGAAGCAGCCTCGCGAGGTTGAAGAGGGATTCGGTGGAGTGGCGGTCGGTTCGGGTCTTCCTGACTGTCTCCGCACGAGTGCCGAGGCGGGGCAGATTGTGGATTTTTTCCTTCAGAAGGAAAACACAACGGGCGAAGGCGCGGATGACCTCCGTGAGATGACGCTTCTTCTGAGCAAGCTCGCCTGTTTCAAGAAGGACCTCATGTCTCCTGCGGGCGTTGTAGAGGCCACACGTTACCAGCCGTATTCTACGGCGCATGATATGGAGCCTATTGCGGAGACAACCGCGCGTTGCTTTGCGAAGACAATTCCTCCCAGAGACCTCGCCCTTGCCTTTGACAAGTGGTCGTCTCGTGGCCAGAAACTCATTAGCCGTCTCTGTACATCCTATGCGGTTGGACCCAGTGGATACAAGACACTCACTGAGAAGTTCACGACCGTCATCAAGGACATCAATGACGTGGCGCAGAAGATGTGTCTTCAGGGAGAGCCGATGATTATGGGAAAGAAGGTGGGACGTGAGGTGGCAGGTCACACCTCTGAGAACTTGGAGGAACTCGGTCCTTATAAGGGATATTATTAATCCAACAAGTAAGTAGGATGCCATTTTTACGAAAATCAAGAAATTCTCGCAAAAATGGGAAACGGCGGGTGCGCAAAACAAGAAAACAACGAGGAGGATATCCAAGACTATTTCAAGTTGCGTTGTTTTCTCCAGAAAAACCAAGTGACGAAGTAAAAACAGGCATACAAACTCTTTTAAATGAACTCTATGGTGCTGGTACAACAGTTGAAGATGGTAGTGGTATCATAACAAAAGATGATTTTATAAAGCTCACAGGATTAAAGCATGTGAACCCAGATAGAGTTGTAGAAACAACAACCTTTACTGTAGCGAACCCTCCCGCATTTTTAGAAAAGGACTCTGTTCATTATGATACTCGTTTAACAGCGCTTGAAGGTCAGATTGCGGATAAGCTTCTTGAAAAAGGCCTTGACATTTCTCTTATTCCAGCTCCTCACGGTATCACGGATGAAGGAAATTACTTGTTTGTTGTAGGACTTTCTCATCCAGCCAGTTATGAAATGAGAAAAGGGATGTATCAACGGAATATCAATAAAGCACTTGGAAAGAAATAAGTGGCCTACCCCTTGGTTATTCTGTCCATTTGGTCGTCGTATTAGAAAGCAGAAAGAAGAGCATTGAGAACTTCATTGACTTCTGATTTGGAAAGGCTGCGGGGTCCTGTGGTATTGGACGGAAACACATGCGCATTGATTTTTTCAACGATGGC
>JACCDW010433665.1_pt1 | contig 10469 bp, 8 predicted proteins | sample 7449781 | NCBI WGS metagenome assembly JACCDW01 (sample SAMN15323449, study PRJNA562643) | freshwater metagenome | isolation source: river surface water | place: USA:Blue River Watershed | collected 2017-08-18 | reverse complement strand
TTAGTGTGAACGTCAAGGATCAGACAGTTTACAGCAAGGCCTGTAGCCTAGGGGAGAGGGGATTTTCGGATCTGTTCGATATTACAGAGAGTTCTATCTGAACTCCTTTGGCTTGAATATTGCTCTTTGGCACCTGACTGAGGTTCGTTGGGAACTCTTTGAGGTGAAAGACATGGGATGGACGGCATCGAAGGAAATTAGGCTATTCGCGTGCAGAACCATGTTGATCGGATCAATGCTTGGCTCGGCTCCTTTACTGTTTGCCTCGAGTGATTTCTTGGATCCCAAATCCTACGAGCTCAATTTGGCTTTCGGCGGAATTCAACAAGTCGCGGTCGTTCATAACGTAAGTCAACAGCGCGAAACTCTCCCTGAAAACTGTGAAACATCTGGCGAATCCTGGCGTTGTTCGACGCCATATCCGGAGCCAGGGGTCTTCATTCTGAGTCCTTCGCTGCGCAGTCGAATGGCATTCGATCAAGTTATTAATCATAGCTTTCAGACCCGGTTTTATCCTGTTTATAGCCATAAAAGTTCGGAGCGTGATCCTCAGAATCCTGCCACAGCCCCTATTTATTCAACGGATATTCGGGTCTATGGTTTCGGTTCGAATCTTATGTACGATGTCGCTATCGTCACTCCCCAATGGTGTCCTGATCTGATCTTTGGTGTGGGTGCTTCCATCAACGCAGTGTCTGCTGACATAGCTTTAAATGAGAGCCGACATCGAGTGCGGGCCCTTCCGATTGGCTTGGCCCTGGAATGGGAAGTGGTTTGGTTGCGAAGTTCCCGAGGGACGATTCGTTCGGGCTGGTACCTGGGAGTTGTTGAGTCACCGGTGCATATGACGGAAAAAAGTTCGGCGATCAAGGCGAAAAGTTTGGCTCTCAATCGCTCCGGTATCGATATCATTCAATGGAGCATGCCTTTGGATGAGCTTATGCACGAGGGTTCTCGAATTTGGGATTGAGGTCGTAGAAAAGTCTGATGCTCGGACAGATTCAAAAACTTATTCGAAGCTTGGTCGAAGCGTCGGAATCAATCTTTCTGATTACATAGAAGATTATAACTCTGTCGACATTGGAACCGAGCACCGCTTAAGTCCCTATCAATGCAGTCCAGGAAAGGTTTCAACTGGCGTTTGACATTACGGCGCCGAAAGATAGATTTGCCGGTGCGCGCACAACCTGATCAAAGAGCTGAGACGAACCGGTCAAGGCACCGCATCCAGAAATAGGGAACTACGAATAGGTCGCTTCAGCTGAGCAGTTCAGATCCTTCGCACGCTCCATGTCCATCCTTTTGCACATTGCCGTCCAGCCCACAGCACCGTCCGTCTCCGCCCAAAAAGTCAAAGGCTTGATAGTCAGCCCTTCCCGCCCTGGCACCGCATTTGCTTAGCGCCGAACAGGTAACAAACAAGGAGTATCTCTCGTGAACAAAGTAGGTCTATCGACACTGGTCTTGGGAATTATCGGTCTTTCGGCACCAATATTCGGCGCTTCAACTTTCAGCAAAGTTTACTGCCCTACTGATTATGCACCGACTTCGTGCAGCTATGATTCGTTTTCCGCTGAAGGCGGGAACCGCTGCTGGGCCATGCTTTCCTTGCAATCGCAACTGCAAGCCAATGGAATTGACTATGATGTGAAGGCGATTCGATGCGTGAGGAGTGATGTCCAACTCTTGAAAACCACTAAGCCAGCATGCGGAATTGTTCCAACCACAACAACCTGCTCGACCTTAGTCAATGACGAGAACTGGAGCGAAACGGCAACGAGCTGTGACAGTCCACTATCAACCTTGCAGGCAAAAATTTTGGCTGCCGGCATTGACCTTAAAGATGTCATCATCACTTGCGAAAGTGAGCAACTAGGTCGCTTTGAGTAAAGTCGTTTAAGATGTTGATCCTGTCAAAGTCCAATGGCGATAAAATCCCCGTCAAGCTTAGTTTTTGACGGGCTTTGATCGGGGGCAGCATGAACTTGTCGAAGGACAGCAAGAGCTGCATCTCTGATCGATTCACTCATTACTGTTTGGAGTCTTATATGGTTCGTTTTTCCAAGTCCATCACCATTTCTTTCTTGGCTTGTTTGAGCAGCAGCGCATTCGCTGGACAGCTTGATTCCTTTCAGCAGAGCAAACAGCGTTGGCAGAAACTTAAGCAGTCTTCGCCTCTAGCTTACGAGTATTCAACCGAGTTTGAATCGTGGACAGGCATGGGAGCGACAACGACCTTTCATGTCGTCGACGATACTATTCTGAGCCGATTTTACCAGAGTTGGATTTGGTACTATGACTACGAGAACAACGGCAAATACACAAGGGAAACAAAGGAACGCTGGTTCGAAGGTCCAACCCAGATTGGTCAACACCAGTATGGGGAAGCCCCCAAAACGATGGACCAGGTCTATGAACAGTGTGAAATGCAGGTTCTGTCGCTCGATCCAAATCAAAACGAGATTGAATTCACGATTGATCGAAATGGTCTGATCCAGAAGTGTCAGGCGCGCAGCATCTATTGCGCTGATGATTGCTGGGAAGGCATCAATATTGTCAAACTTAAAATCTTTAAGAATCCAAGCAATTAATCACCACAGGAGGGTATGGGGCAACCATACCCTTTCGAACTCAAAATCGATCGGTCTTAGCCAGAGGCCTTCCTTCGAGTTGATTAGCGTCAAAATGCAAATCACCAGTGAAGATTAGAGCAAATCATACACAGAATAGTTTAAGAAAAGTGTTGTGCAAATCTCACTTAAACTTGAAGTCAGCCTCACCCACAAAGAGGAGTAGAATATCCTCACAATCTGAGCGACGAAGCGGCCGTCATTTTATTCCTTGAAAATTCCTAGTGGCAATACTTTTGTGACAACGAGTTCATTCAACATGAGCTCCCTTGCCATCCATCGACGCTTTCCCGCTGGCGAAAAGGGATTGTTATCAAAGGCCCTGAAGCCATGCTGATGGAAACGCTTGAGCTGGGCCGCAATCATTTCGCTTCATTCTTTGTCAAGTTGAGCTTCAGCTGTCGCTGCAAATGTCCCCGCGCTTTAATTAAATTATAAGTCACAGTAAATATTGCTATTTTAGGCAAATAGGTGCACTTATTCTCGAAAGGGCTGGGTCGCCGCATCGTTTATTTGATTTAAGAATATGATTTGACAGGATAAAAATCGGGAGGATCGATTTGAAAAATGGTCCACAATCGGGGACCAAGAGGACCCCTGCAGCCTAGAAGGCAATTTTCACACCGTGGCCTGCAATAGGCGAACGGCTAGCCCATCCTTGGTGCGAACCTCTAGCAAGGAGAACCTCTATGCGCCGTTTATTGTCTACCGTTCTGCTCTGCACCGCTCTCTCGGCCCAGGCCGGCAGCCTGGAATCCATCGTCGCCGTTCAACAGGCTCAGCTGAAGCAGCTGAAACAGGAAAAACCTGAATACGATCTTCTGAAGATTTGGAGCGCCAGTCGCCAGGCAAACAACGTCTGGAACCCCGCGGATGGCGGTAGTCTGGAAGCCGTCTTCGAAGGCGGAACCGTCACCCCCACCAACCCGGTCGGTTCCCATCACGTGCTGATCGGCAAGCTGGACCTCCCCGAAGGTAACTACCGCCTTGATCTTACCGTCATCCCCAGCAACGACAACCACGGCTGGATCTGGTCCGGTGCCGACAAAAATAAAACTCTCGGCTTCTATGCTCGCGTCGGCAGCCTCTCCAACAACATTTCCGGCCTGAACACCGCGGACTATGTGTCGACCACAACGGCTTCTTTCAATGGCACCAGCATGACTTCGCCAGGCATTGCGACCGTCCTGACTTTCAGCAGCGCAACAGCCCGCCTCTCGGGTCGCCAGGAAATTTGGGTTGGTTTCAACCCTTATGCCGGCCACAAGAAGCTTTCAATCGTCAACGCCGTTCTGCGCCGCGTGAACTGATCACTGCTCCCGCATCCAAGGCTTCGCACGATAGCGATCCCAGGATACCGGCGTTGCAGGTTTCAGATCGCGCCGCAAGGCGCAGAGCCGCTGCCACATTGGTCCCAGACGATCCCCCACGCTGCAAAATTCCAAAATAAGTCTCCCAGCCTTGTATGCATGACCTTCGCCTCGCGCCCGATTTTGAAGGTCCGGGGGACGGGATAGCCGGCCCTGAGATGGAACCGGCGCTGAATCTGGAACTCAGGACGCTTCGTCAGCCCTGTCGCTCAGGAAATTGCTCACTTCGATATCGGGGCCCGCGGTTTTATCACGCGCGGCCTTGAGATCCGCCGGCGTTTTTCCTCGGGCTGCTCGGCCTTCGGTATTCGCCGTGGATGCAAGATCCTTGTTGATACCTTCGAAGATGGCCTGGGCCTTGCTTTGCACTTCGGACTGGTAGGATACAAGGGCTTCTTTCCTTTGCTGGATCGTGATCGCTTCCTGAAGTTTTTTCGCTTCCTTGCGATCCTTTTGATCGAGCAGGTCCCCGGTGAGCTTCGCTCCGTTGCGACCGAGCTCCAGCCCCCAACTCATGATCGAAAGATTGCCATTCATGCCATCCCATTTGAAGATGTTGTACTCGGCTTTCTTTTTCTTCCAGGGCGGAAGACCCCAGCGAGGCACGACATACTCCGCGTAAGCATAGGCGCGACCATCGAGGACGCTGTAATCGAGGCGAGAGCCGATGCTCAGTTCTAGAAAGGGATAACCGACGGAATCGAATTTCAATCCGGCCGTACCGTAGATCGGGATTTTTGCATCGATGATCGTGATCTCGGCAGCCGCGCCCACTGCAAGAATGGACGGAATACCGGCCGATCCTTTCGCATATCCCATCGCGATCGCGTAGGGCTTTACTTCACCGCCGATCTTGGTCGTGTAGATTCCGTACTCGTAGCCGACGCCGAGGCCGATCGCGCCGCCCACTTCAACACTAACAGGAATCGGACCAGCCATGAAGGTTTGCCGGTAAGACTGTTTGAAAGTCTGACCCAGAGCGTCCGGCACATTCTCAACGATCTTGACAGATTTCTCATAGTGCTGCGCCGGCATCACATCCATGCCGAAGAATTTAAGCTCGATGTCGAGCGCAACCTTGTCCGGGCCCGCATAGGCCATACCGTAGCCGCCAATGACATTGATCTCATTCTTAAGGATGTAAACACCTGCCGCACCGAAAGCAGTCGCTGCTTGCTTTTCTTCCGATCCTCGGAGGTCAAGATAAGCGTTGGCATAGGTGGCAAAGCGTTCGCGCTTGCCGTAGTTGAAGCCCGACCAGTCCTTCCGCTTCTTCAATTCCAGCTCTCGCGGCACCGGTGGAATGGGTGAGGGGATGTTCGGAATATCAGGGATCTGAAGGCTCGGGGGCAATACGGTATTCGCACGATTGGCGACCGCATTCACCTGCTGGGCCGAAGGCACGCCCTTGGCTTCGATCAGAGCCTCGATTTCCTTCACGACTTCGACCGTAGTCTCGACCGTCTCGACCGCTTCCATCGAGAAGAGATTCGAGTACGGCGAAAGCTTGTATTTATCGAGAAGCTGATCGCGTTTCGCGATGATGGCCTGGATCATCTCCTTGCTGCCGTTCAAATTGATTCCGGCCAAAACATCAATCCCCAGACCGCAAAGGACGGCCTGCTGTTCGTTAAGGCGTTTCACGGCATTGCCCACGGTATCATTGACGACGCCGGGGACTTCGACCCGAACTCCAGCCGCCGCGGGGGGAGGCGTGGGAATCTGGGTGCAGTTTTTCTTGGGCGGAAGACCAATGATGTCTTTCAGGATTTCTTCGCTCTCCACCTGCATCGCCTGAAGGAGCTGGCGCTTGAGTTCCTCGCGGCTGGTCGGGATTTCCATCGTATCGGGCAAAACCTCGTCGAGCGCATCCTGGGCTTTCGATCTCAGAGTCTGGCCTGCCTGATTATAGACCTTTTCCATATCGTTCAAGTACTTGATGTACTCGCCGATCGTCCCCTTGAATTGAGTCGCATCGTGAAAAACTTCCGACGCATTCTTGTAAGCCTGCTGGCAGGAATCATTGCCCTGGACCTTGCAGAAGTCTTCGATCTTGAAAGGCACGTACGGAATCGCCGCCTGAACCTTTTTCACCGTGAACGTATATTCTTCAGGAACGGGGACTTGACCCGCAGCGCTCCATGGCACCAAAGCCAAATAGATAAGAGGCACTAACTTTTTCATGGTCTCTCCTCATCGGCCACCGGGCCTTGATACACTTGCTTAAGAATTTTGGCGAGTTGTTCGAGCAGTGGTTCCTGCAAGCTCGTCAGTCGTGGAAGCAAAGGAACGACCTGTGCTCGGAACAGACTGCAATCGTACTGGATTCGCTCGGAACCCGTCCCCCGGCAGGCGGGAAGTGGACCTTGACGACTCTGATCCTTGATAAAGGTCGCGAGCATCTGGGCCCGACCGCCATGAGCAGAAACCTTGTTGCCCAACTGGTTTTTCAGGTCATTGAGCTGCATTCGAGCCAGCGCTTTGCTTTGTTGCACGCGTTCCTGATCGTACTGAGGTTTGTTCTCAAACGGCGCGAAGTCGCTGACGATACGCGTTTCGAGTTTTTTCACGATGGCCTCGCTTTCCAAAAGGTTATTGCTGGTGACGAGGCTTTGGCCCTGCTCGTACGCGTGGGTCAATTGACCCTGGATCGGCATTAGCGCCTCCATGGTGCCGAGCATCTTTTCGAGGAACTGAAGTTCGGCCGCCAACTCGGGGAAACTCAACTTCTTCTTCGCGGTGATCAGTTTCAACGAATCCGTGATGCGGGTGGAGAAATTCCTCAGATGGGCGATCAGGTCCACCGACAGAGCCTTCTCGCTTTCTTGGAACGTGGTTCTAATGTAATCGAATTGACTGTTGAGGAGAGCCACGTGCTGACCATACGCATCAAGGAAGACGACCTGCGGGTTGCCCTTCAGTTTTGCCTTCTGAAACTCTGTGACGTCATGCGTTGGCAGTTTTTCCGCCAAACGAGCTCCGCCTCGAATCGCGGCGATCCACTGAGCATGGACTTGAGCGATCGATTCGAGATCGGCTGCTTGGGCATCGATCTTCTGCTGCATGACGGGACTTTCCAAAGTATCGGTCCAGCCTTGAGTCGCCAGGGGGCGCAGGATCTCCATCCATTTCTTCGACCATACGTCGACCCGCTCATTCACCGTCTTACCAAGCTTGATGATACCCTGCTTGCCGAGCAGGTGCTTGTCGCGGAGCACAACAAAGCGTCCGTGTGATTCGGCGATTCTTTCAATGGCATTGAGCTGCCGGGTGAGGATCGCCTCGTCGTTGTTCATTTTCTGAATTTCCTGATTATTCGCCATGGCTGACGTGCTCAGGATGAAGCCGGCTATCGATGCCGTAATCAGTTTGCGCATGGAGTTTCTCCTCGGCTAGCGTCGCGCATTTCGCAAGGAATTTGGTTATTCAGGTCAGCGATCTGCTGGCTGAGGCTCGCAAGGAAGGGAGCCACGCGGGCCTTGAAATTACGAGCTTCGGTGACGAGCGCGGTCAATTCCGTTTTGGCCTCATTGGCATCGGGCAAGGTAAAACCGGCCTGGGCCGCGCTTTCCTTCAGAAGCGTCGCCGTTTGAACGTTGGCGATCTGGGCCAGAAGATCGACGGTTACGGGAAGTAGATCCTTGGCCTCGAAATAGTAAGGGTGCAGCGAGCGATCGACGGCGACCCTGTATTGTTTGGATGCGCTGTCGAGGACGACAAGGCGCTCCTGGAAGGGATCAAAAAGGTCCCAACTCGCATAGTTCAGGTTGAAATCGCTCGGCATTTTCTCGGCGTGCCCCCCGCCGCAGATCCCGGCCTGGAAGTCGTCACCGGTGGGGCCGAAGGCCTGAGCCAAGGTAATGCCAAACATCGTTTTCAAAGCACCCACCATCCCACGAAGCTGGGGAATGCTGTAGCTGTCGATGAGGGTATCGGTATCAATCACGGATTTCAGAAATTTACCGCGAACTTTCAAAAGGTCCGTGAGACGTTTGGCATCGCCTTTCAGTTGCTCAAGGACGGAAGCGGCGGGCGCAACGGTTACGCGAGTCACGGTGACTTTACAGTCGCTCGACAGAACCGGCGCCTGCTGTCCCGTATAGCCGAACAGGACTTCCTTGGCTTCGCGGACCAATGCCTGCCTCGCGGCACCTGGAGTTAAAGCTACGGCAGCAGGATTGCCGCTGACCGAAGACCCTGCAAAAGCAAGCGTCGTGCGCGAGAAGACCTGGCGGCAGACGTAGTCATAGGTGATCGTAAAATCGCTAAGTTCCGCTTCTTTCTTCACCAGGACATCGGCTTTGCAATTACGCTTCGCACCACCGGATTCCGTTGTACATTCGACGAGCTGCTTCGGGAATTCAGCGGCGGACGTGAGGGTGCTAATGGAAACAAGTCCGAACGCGAGTATGATTTTTGAAAACATGATGTTCTTCCTTTGGTTTTATGATCGTGAAAAAACTTCAAAATGCATCGAACGTAAATTCGATGACACCAACCCCGAAATACAGAGGACGGTTGGAGACGAGTTTGGGAGTTCCTCCTTCGCAGGCCGTGCTCATTTCCTTGTAGCTATATTTCTTGACCGTTTTGAAGTCAGCAAAGGGCGTCCCGATATCCCGGGTCTTGCACTTGAGCTGCAGGTAAGCCTCAGTTTGAATGGTGAGGGGTTTACTGCGATATTCCGTTTTTTCGTCCGTATCGCTGCCCGTTTTGAGCGTGACCTTGGTCAGCTTGATAAAGGATTTCATGGCTTTGGAGTTGACCGGGGCGTTACCAGTCGTATCAAAGTTCACAGTGTATTCGGTGGCTACGCAACTAGTCTCAGTGCGGAACTTTTGGACGACCTTGGTCGTGCAAAGCTGATCCGGCTCCAGACATTCTCCTGTCAAGCGATCTTTGACGTGACATACATCTTTGCATTCCTTGACGGTTTCGTTATAGGGAACGCGACGGCTGGTGCAGGATTTGCCTGGCTCACCATCGGAACCTATGAGAACCGACGTGTCTCTGACGTTCGCCTTGCAGTTAACTTTAATATCGAAGCCGAGCGCCTTGCGGATTTCAGCACAGGTCGGTCTCACGTCGTCCATACTGCGCGCGAAAACCTGCATTCCCTTGCGTCGTTCGGTGTTAGGGACAAAGTCATTAGCCATGGGATCGAAAAAGCTGCTCATGTCCAGATCGATGTCGACCTTGTTGCCCGATCCCACCTCAACGTTGACGGTATAATCGTTACCGAGATCGGCGGGGCTGACAGTGTTGCCAAAAATCAATAGTCCGATCAGATCGAACTTCAGACCTAGGTCACGAACGGGGAACTTTGAAAATTGTGGTTGCGCCATGGCGCTGAAAGAAAGACCGAAAGTAATCGCGAAAATGGTTGCACTGCGACGAAACATGGGAATGTCCTTTTTATGTTGATAGTTCATTGACAGAAACCAAATGAATTCGGGTACAGATTTTTTTTCGCGATCAACCTCCCATGCTGCTGAGGCTGCTCACGACCCCGGCAACGAACGTGCAAAGGTCAGGGTGGGCACAGGATTGGTTGTATTGCTCGAGGAATTCCCGCGAGCTTGGATTGGTCACAGCATCCTTGGCCAGTACGCGAATCAAGTTCTTGATGATCTGAATATTTTTCTCAGATGCCAGTTGCTGACGGACTCGGAGTATGGCCTCAGTCTCACGCGGTAGATAAGTCAACCCTTCCGAGGCATTCTCGCGAACGAAGTCGGAGGGGTCGGAACTCAGGGCATTGACCATGACTTGCGTGGAATCCTCGTCACCGATGAAGCGAAGACTGGAGACCGCCGAGGCGCGGATCTTCGGGTCCTCGTGCACGAGGTAAGGTTCCACCAGGGACTTCTGCGCGGGCAGGCCTATGTTGCCGATCACAGACAGCTGATGACGGATCTCATGGACTCCGGTGCTACGCGACAAACTCTCCGCCGAGTCCTGAAGGATACGCACACTACGCTCGGGCGCTGTCGTACGCAGATTGTGAGCGATGGTACCCAGGCCAAGTTCAGCGGTCTTTTGGACGTTCTCGGACGCATCGCTCGCCGCCAGTTGGCGCAGATAATCCTCACTGGCCTGTTCGGTATGCTTCATGAAGCTCAGCTGAGGGATAAGAGTCATGCGTTTCCGCTCATCGTCGCTGTGGTTCAAGGCCTCGATAATGGCCGCCTGTGCCTCGGGGCTGCCGACCGAAGTCAGGGCCATCGCCAAAACGCGGAAACGATAGTCGCTGCGATCGAGAGACTGCAATCGATCCTGGAAGAGAGCGATCGCCTCTGGGTGGAGGCGGAAGAGTGCCTCCAGTTTCATGAAGACATCCATGTTCGGACCCAGCGCTTCGGCAGACGCATTGTCAAGCTGTGCAAGGATGTCCTCGGGTGTGCGATCGCCAAGGATCTTTCTATCCTCAGCGTCTTCCATGGTTTTCTTTAAATGATCCTGCTGCAGG
>JACCDW010828608.1_pt1 | contig 10470 bp, 8 predicted proteins | sample 7449781 | NCBI WGS metagenome assembly JACCDW01 (sample SAMN15323449, study PRJNA562643) | freshwater metagenome | isolation source: river surface water | place: USA:Blue River Watershed | collected 2017-08-18 | reverse complement strand
TTGCGCTCGATGGCGACGCCGACCGCCTGCAGGTGGTCGATGCCAAGGGGCGCCTGTACAACGGCGACGAGCTTCTGTACCTGATGGTCGAGGACCGTCTCGCCCGGGGCGAGACCGTGACGGGCGCGGTCGGCACCCTCATGACCAACATGGCGGTCGAACTGGCCCTCCAGCGCCGGGGCGTCGAGTTCGTGCGCGCCGCGGTCGGTGACCGCTATGTGCTGGAGGAACTGGATCGGCGGGGCTGGTTGCTCGGGGGTGAGGGCTCGGGGCATCTTCTGGCTCTGGACAAGCACACCACCGGCGACGGCCTGGTCAGTGCCTTGCAGGTGCTCAAGGCCTGCGTGCGCAGTGGCAAGACGCTGCCGCAGATGCTGGAGGACGTACGCCTGTTCCCCCAGACGCTGCTGAACGTGCGCCTGTCGCCGGGGCAGGACTGGAAGTCCAACGCCCGCCTGGCCGCCGAGACCCGGGCCGTCGAAACCGAACTCGCGGGCAAGGGCCGGCTGCTGGTGCGCGCTTCGGGCACCGAGCCGCTGCTGCGGATCATGGTGGAAGCGTCGGACGCCACGCTCGCACGGTCATGCGCCGAGCGCCTGGTGGCAGCCGTGCAGGCGGGCTGAGGCTTTCTTAGGGGAGGCCTCCCCCACGGTTGGCTGCGTGTGACGAGTCATCAAACTGACTCGATTTCGACACACGCACGTCACCGTCAATCCGAATACTGATGGGCATCCCTAGAAGGAGTGCCCTGTGAGAGAACTTCCCACCCCGACCTTCGCGCTATCGCCTATCAGCTTGCCCCGGGGGTCACTTCAACGCCCGGATCCGGCAACTCCTGCGCTGGAGCGCGGCGCGATTTCCGTGGTCTGGGCCAGCCACCAGGACGAGGTGCGCGAAGCGCAGCGACTGAGGTATGACGTCTTCGCGCGCGAGATGGGCGCGAGGCTCGCGGGCCCGCTACCCGGGCATGACATCGATCTTTTCGATGATTACTGCGAACACCTGATGGTCCGCGACACGGCCACCGGCGTGGTGGTGGGCACTTATCGTGTCCTGACGCCGGCGCAGTCCCGCCGGGTGGGAGGCCTTTACACCGAGACCGAATTCGACCTGACCCGCCTGCGTGCGCTTCGCAGCCGGATGGTCGAGCTTGGCCGTAGCTGTGTGCACCCGGATTACCGGCAAGGCAGCGTGATTCTGGCCCTGTGGGGCGCACTGGCGGAATTCATGTTCCGCAACGACCTGGACACCATGATCGGCTGCGCCAGCATTCCGATGGTTCATGACGGCGTGGTCAGTGGCGACCTGGCTGCGAGCATCTGGCGCCAGGTGCGGGCGGATTCTCTGGCACCCATCGAATACCAGGTGCATCCGCGTCTGCCACTGCCGGTGGAGCGTCTGGATGATTCGCTGGCCGTGGAGCCGCCTGCCCTGATCAAGGGCTACTTGCGTTTAGGTGCCAAAGTACTCGGAGCTCCCGCCTGGGACCCGGACTTCAACACCGCCGATCTGCCGATGCTGATGCGGATTGCCGACCTGCCGGCGCGTTATCGCAAGCACTTTCTCGGACGCTGACCATGCGCGCTGCCTTCGACACACTCGCAACGGACACGGCGGGTGCCGTCGCCGCAGCGATGACCCATGACCTGCCGGGGGGGCATGGCGACGATCGGCCACGTCGCTACCGGGCTGTCTTCATTTCCGATATCCACCTGGGAACGGCCGGCTGCCAGGCAAAAGCGCTGCTGGATTTCCTGCGGGAACACAGCTGCGACACCCTGTACCTGGTGGGCGACATCATCGACGGGTGGGCCTTGCGACGGCGCTGGTTCTGGCCGCAGCCTCACAACGACGTGGTGCAGAAGATCCTGCGCAGTGCCCGCAAGGGCACACGCGTCGTCTACATCCCGGGCAATCATGATGAATTCGCTCGCGGCTTCACCGACCATCTCTTTGGCGGTATCGAACTGGTTCGTGAAGCGGTTCATGTGACGGCCGACGGCCGCCGGCTATGGGTGATCCATGGCGACGACTTCGACGGTGTCGTGCAGTGCGCCCGCTGGCTGGCCTACGTAGGGGACAACCTGTACGAGTTCACGCTCAAGCTCAATCGCCATCTGAACCGGCTGCGCGCCCGCATGGGGCTGCCTTACTGGTCTCTCTCCGCGTATTTGAAGCACAAGGTGAAGAAGGCCCTGAACTACGTCACTGATTTCGAGGTGGCTGTGGCCCGTGAGGCCCGTCGTCGCGGACACCAGGGCGTGGTGTGCGGTCATATCCACCGTGCGGAGATGCGCGAGATCGACGGCACGCTGTATTGCAATGACGGGGATTGGGTGGAGAGCCGCACGGCCCTAGTCGAGCACCATGACGGCCGGCTTGAACTGCTGCACTGGCAACCTGTCGATCACGAGCCGCAGGTGACGCTCGCCCTGCACCAGCATGCCACTTCGGAGATGACATCATGAAGATCGCGCTGGTGACGGACGCCTGGATGCCCCAGGTCAATGGCGTGGTCACGACCCTGGTGGAGCTTGTGCGGCATTTGCGTGAGCTCGGTCACGATGTCCTGGTGGTTGAACCGGGTCAGTTCGATACCCGCCCGTGCCCGGGCTATCCGGGCATCAACCTGGCCCGGTCCCCAGGCAAGGGCCTGGCGCAGCGCCTGGACGCCTTCCAGCCCGATGCCATCCACCTGGCGACAGAGGGGCCCCTGGGCTGGGCTGGCCGCCGCTATTGCCTGAAACGGGACCTGGCCTTCACCACGGCCTTCCACACCCGCTTTCCCGAAATCCTGAAAGCGGCACTGCGGGTGCCGTTGTCCTGGGGGTATGCCCTGTTCCGGCATTTCCACCGTCCGTCCTCGGGCGTGATGGTGCCGACGCTGGGTGTCCTGCAGATGCTGGAACAGCGCGGTTTCAGGAACCTGAGGGCCTGGACCCATGGGGTGGATACCAGTCTCTTCGAATTTGCCCCGCAGTCCCTGGCCTATCGTCCCCTGGGGCTGTTGCGGCGACCCGTGGCCTTGTTCGTGGGTCGGGTTTCCTACGAGAAGAATATCGAAGCCTTCCTCAAACTGGACCTGCCAGGCACCAAGGTGGTTTGCGGCGTGGGGCCCCTGGAGGCTTCGCTGCGCGCGCGCCACCCCCATGTGCATTGGGTGGGCCTCCTGCCCCGGACCGAGCTCGCGCAGGTCTATGCCGCTGCGGACGTCTTCGTCTTTCCTAGCCGCTCTGACACCTTCGGACTGGTGATGCTCGAAGCCATGGCCTGTGGCACGCCGGTCGCGGCGTTTCCCGAAGACGGGCCGTTGGAGGTGCTGGCCTTGCGTCATCCCTCTGGCCGGCGCATCGGGGGCGTCCTGCATGATGACCTGCGCATCGCCTGCCTGGAGGCCCTGCGGCTGCCACGCCATGAAGCGCGAGCGCGCGCCATGGACTTCAGCTGGGGCGAAGCCACCCAGTGTTTCCTCGGCTTCCTGGTGCCCTGTCGCAAGGGGCTGGGTGATAGCACGGAGGTATTCGTCACACCATTGTCATCTCAGCAGTGAAAACTGGTGATGTGACCGCAAACCCTGCCTCTCCCCACAAGTCGGCCGCCCCGGCGGTGGCCACTGGTGCGCGCAGCCCCTGGCTGGATCGCGACCACAGCATCCTCGCGTTCAACGAACGGGTGCTGGACTGGGCCAGGCGTCCGGACGTACCCGCCCTGGAGCGCCTGCGCTATCTGTGCATCGTTTCCTCGAACCTGGATGAATTTTTCGAGGTCCGCTTTGCACCGCATCTGATGGCGGCTCGCACCGGCGAGGCGACTGACCTGGGCACGCCCGAATCCTTCGAGGCGCTCTCACGCTCGGCGCACGCCCTGGTCGCTACCCAGTACGCGCTTTACAACGACGCGCTCGTTCCCTTGCTGGCCCGCGCCGGCATCGACATCCTGTCGCACGCCGAACGCAGCCCCGAACAGCGTCAATGGGTGGCTGATTATTTCGAGCGCCAGGTCCGGCCCTTGCTGATCCCGGTGAGCCTGGATCCGGCCCACCCGTTTCCGCAGGTCGCCAACAAATCGCTGAACTTCATCGTTCGCCTGGGCGGACAGGATGCCTTTGGTCGCGAGAACGACATCGCCATCGTGAAGGTACCGCGCGTGCTGCCCCGCGTGATCCGCGTGCCGGCGCGCGCCGAAGGCGGCAAGACCCGGCTGGTCATGCTCTCGAGCGTGATCCGGTCCCACCTGGAGGAGCTATTCCCCGGGCGCGAAGTGCTGCAGTTTTCTCAGTTTCGTGTGACCCGGCATTCCGACCTCGCGGTGGACGAAGAGGATGTGCGCAATCTGCGCACCGCCCTGCGCCTGGGCCTGCAGCATCGCCAGTACGGCGAGGCCGTTCGACTGGAGGTGTCGGCCGGCTGCTCGGACTATCTGGCCGATTTCCTGCTGCAGCAGTTCCACCTGCCACCCCAGGCGCTGTATCGCGTGCCCGGACCGGTCAACCTGGTTCGCCTGCAGCAGGTGATCGACCTGGTGGATTTGCCCCAGCTGATGTTCGCGCCTTATGCAGCCAGTTATCCCCGCCAGCTGGTGCCCGGACAATCGTTCTTCGAACGCCTGCGCCAGGGCGATGTCCTGGTCCACCAGCCCTTCGAGCGGTTTGACGGTGTGATCGACTTCCTGCGGGAGGCGGTAGCCGACCCGCAAGTGCTGGCGATCAAGCAGACCGTCTACCGCACAGGCTCCGACTCCGTGATGATGGACCTGCTGCGCGAGGCCGTGCACCGCGGAAAGGAAGTGACTGCGGTCGTGGAACTCAAAGCCCGCTTCGATGAAGAGGCCAACATCAATTGGGCCGAGAAGCTCGAGTCCATCGGCGCCCAGGTGGTGTATGGCGTCGTGGGCCTCAAGACCCACGCCAAGATGCTGCTGGTGACGCGCCGTGAGGGCCGCCAGCTGGCACGTTACGCCCACCTGTCCACCGGCAACTACAACCCGCGCACGGCGCGCCTGTACACCGATCTGAGCTACCTCACGGCCGATGCGCAGCTTACCTCGGACATCGATCACGTCTTCAACCACCTGGCCAGCCAGGCACGCCTGCCGCGCCTGTCGCGGGTCCTGCTGGCGCCGTTCCAATTGCATCGGCGGATGATCGACAGGATCGACCGACTGGGCAGTGCGGCGGCACAGGGTGTGAAGGCGCGCATCGTGCTGAAGATGAACGCCCTGACCGACCAGCCGCTGATGGATGCCCTGGTTCGCGCGGGTCGCAGCGGGGTGTCGATCGATCTGATCGTACGCGGCGCCTGCATGCTGCCAGCCCGGGTGCCGGGATTCACCGACAACATTCGCGTGCGCTCGGTGATCGGACGCTTCCTGGAGCATTCCCGCGTGTTTTATTTCCGCGCGGGGGACGACGAGGAGCTTTACCTTTCCAGCGCCGACTGGATGAACCGGAACATGCTGCGGCGTGTCGAGCTGGCCTGGCCGGTGCTGGATCCTGACCTGCGCCAGCGCATCGTCGATGAATGCCTGGTGGCTTATCTGCATGACGCCCGGGACGCCTGGGACATGCAGCCCGATGGGCGTTATCAGCGCGTGCCGGGTGCGGGAGACCGCAGCAGCCCGGGAGCGCAAGGGGCCCTCATGGCCCGTTACCGCGTGGCGTCCACTCCGGTGCCGCGCCCAAGGAGACGTTGATGGACCTGATCTTGTGGCGACATGCCCAGGCGCACGAGGCGACCGAAGGCGGTGATGATTTGGCGCGCAGCCTCACATCACGCGGAGAACGCGACGCGATGCGCATGGGGCAGTGGCTGGACCGTCGCCTGCCCCGGGGCACACGCGTGCTGGTTTCCCCCGCCCTGCGCTGCGAGCAGACTGCACTGGGCCTGGGCCGGGAGTTCCAGTGCGTGCCCCAGCTTGCGCCCGGGGCCTCGGTGGAGGATTTGCTGGCGCAAGTGGGATGGCCCGATGCCGGACGTCCCGTCGTGGTGGTGGGGCACCAGCCTACCCTGGGACAGACCGTGGCGCACCTCCTGGGGATGGCGCAGGCCAGCTGCCCGGTGCGTAAGGGCGCGGCCTGGTGGCTCCACACCCGCGAGCGGGAAGGGCGCCAGCAGGTGGCCCTCGTGGGCGTGATGACGCCTGACATGCTGGGGCACTGAGCCCCCGGCTCACTCCTCCAGCAGGAAGGCGCGCGGCGTCTTCTGCCAGGCCGTCACTTCCTCGCGCAGCAGGTGCGCGGACTGCGGCCAGGCCTGAGCCCAGCCTGCAGGCAGTTGCAGCGTCAGGGCATTGCCCTGGCGAGCCAGCTTCAGGCCTTCAAGCTGCGGGTCGCGCCGCGCGTGGCACAGGATCACGGCCAGGCGCAGCACCAGCAGCTGCTGCACGAAGACGTCGTCCTCGAAGTCCACCTCCAGCTTGCGCAGCTTGCCGCGGTGTCCCAGCACCAGCAGGCCCAGGCGGTGCAGCTCGGGCTGCGAGAAGCCGGGGGCATCCGCATGTTCCAGGATGTAGGCACCATGCTTGTGGTGGTCGCTGTGGGCGATCTGGCAGCCGATCTCGTGCAGGCGGGCGGCCCAGGCCAGCTTGTTGTGCGTTCGTGCATCGCGACGGGCTTCGCCAGGTAACTGCCGCAACAGCCGGCCAGCGACACTCGCCACCCGCTCTGCCTGGACGTTGTCCACGCCGAAGCGCGCCGCCAGGCCCGAGACGGTCGCCGAGCGCAAGTCGCTGTCTTCCTCCTGGCGGTCCACCAGGTCGTACAGGACACCGTGGCGAAGCGCACCTTGGGCAGGTTGAAGCTGTTCGATCTGGAGCAGATCGAATACGGCCCGCAGGACGGACAGGCCGCCCCCGATCACCGGGCGGCGGTCCTCCTTCAGGCCCTCCAGCACCACGCGGTCGGCACGACGTGCCGCCACAAGCTCCTCGCGCAGCCAGTCCAGCCCCTCGCGCGTAACGGCCTGACCCTCCCAGCCGCTGGCAGCCAGGACGTCGGCCACGGCGCCGATCGTGCCCGAGGCGCCGTAGGCGCAGTCCCAGGCCTTGCGCGGGTAGGCGGCCAGGGCCTCGTCCAGGACAGCCTTGGCGGCCACCTCGGCCCGATCGAAGGCGGAAGCCGACAGGTCCCCTGCGGGGAAGTATTTTTGCGACCAGGCCACGCTGCCGACCCGGAAGCTCTCCAGGGTGTGGGAGATGAACCCCTGGCCCAGGATCAATTCGGTCGAGCGCCCGCCGATGTCGATGACGAGGCGGCGTTCCTTCGATTGGGGCAGCAGGCGCGAGACGCCCTGGTAGATCAGGCGCGCTTCCTCGCGCCCGCCGATCACCTCGATGGGAAAGCCCAGAACGTCCTGGGCGCGGGTCAGGAAGGCATCGCGGTTGCGGGCCTCGCGCAGGGTCTGGGTGGCCACGGCACGCACGTTGGCGGGCTCGAAGGCCGCCAGGCGTTCGCCGAATCGGGCCAGGCACTCCCAACCGCGTTGCATGGCCTCGGGCGTGAGGTTGCGGCTTTCATCCAGCCCGCCGCCCTGGCGCACGGTTTCCTTGAGGTATTCGACCCGCTGGATCAGGCCGTGGCCGAAGCGACCGATTTCCAGGCGGTAGCTGTTGGAGCCGAGGTCGACCGCAGCCAGGAGTGTTCCGTTGTCCATGTCGTGACCCGCTTCGAAGGGCGGGTTGTCTGTTCCGGGATCGCCCAAAGGGCCGTCAAAGGTTAATGCCTCCGTATGACAGGTGCGTGACATCCGCGTGACAGCCACATGGAGATGCTTTTTGTCACGGGATTGTCACGCAGCCTTTCTACAGTTCTCTGCAGTGCAGCAAATTCCCTCTGTCACCAACCCCCTGAGGATGTCCATGAAAACCACCCTTCGAATCGCAACCCTGGGCCTGATGGCCCTGTCGTTCTCCGGCCTGGCTGCGGCCCAGGAAGTCACCGGCGCCGGCGCCACCTTCCCCGCCCCCCTGTATGCCAAGTGGGCCTCCGACTACAACAAGGCCACCGGCGTGAAGATCAACTACCAGTCCGTGGGTTCGGGCGCCGGCATCCGCCAGATCGACGCCAAGACCGTGGCGTTCGGCGCCTCGGACATGCCCCTGACCGACGAGGAACTGGCCAAGAAGGGCCAGATCCAGTTCCCCACCGTGATCGGCGGCGTGGTGCCGGTGATCAACATCCAGGGCATCCAACCTGGCCAGCTGCGACTGAACGGCCAGGTCCTGGGTGACATCTACCTGGGCAAGGTCGCCAAGTGGAACGACCCCGCCATCAAGGCCCTGAACCCCAGCCTGAACCTGCCCGACGCCGCCATCGCTCCGGTGCGCCGTGCCGATGGCTCCGGCACCAGCTTCATCTTCACCAACTACCTGTCCAAGGTGAACGCCGAGTGGAAGTCCAAGGTGGGCGAGGGCACCGCGGTGAACTGGCCCACGGGCGCGGGCGGCAAGGGCAACGAAGGCGTGGCCGCCTTTGTGAGCCGCCTGCCCAACTCGATCGGTTACGTGGAGTACGCCTACGTGAAGCAGAACAAGATGAACTACGCCCTGATGCAGAACGCAGCCGGCCAGTTCGTGGCGCCTGACGATTCCGCCTTCAAGGCGGCTGCCGCCGGCGCGCAGTGGGCCAAGTCCTACTACCAGATCCTGACCAACCAGCCGGGCGCTCAGTCCTGGCCGATCACCGGTGCCACCTTCATCCTGATGCACAAGGTGCAGGACAAGCCGGCCGAAGCCGCAGCCACCCTGAAGTTCTTCGACTGGGCCTACAAGAATGGCGACAAGACCGCCGACGATCTGGACTACGTGCCCATGCCCGCCAACGTCAAGCAGCAGATCGAGAAGCTGTGGGCGAGCGAACTCAAGGACGCTTCCGGCAAGCCGGTCGCCCTGCGCTGATTCGATTGCAACTGGAAGCGGCGGGGCACTTCCCCGCCGCGAGAGGCAGGAAACACATGTCTTCTACACTTCCGGCCCATGACTTTCCCTTGGACCTGACCCCCATGAAAGACCATTCCGTGCGCAAGGAAGTTCCGCCGCCGGGAGGTCCGGTGCGTGCAGGTCCCCTGTTGGATCGCGTCTTCGGCTGGGCCGCCAAAGGTGCCGCCCTGCTGACGCTGGGTCTTTTGCTGGCCATCCTGGCTTCTCTGGTGGTAGGCGCCTGGCCTGCCATCCGGCAATACGGCCTGGGATTCCTCACCAGCAGCGTCTGGGATCCCGTGACCAATGAATACGGCGGCCTGGTCATGATCTACGGCACGCTGGCCACTTCGGTCATCGCGCTGTTGATCGCAGTGCCCGTGAGCTTTGGCATCGCCTTGTTCCTCACGGAGCTCTCTCCCGCCTGGCTCAAGCGCCCCCTGGGGACGGCCATCGAGCTGCTGGCGGCCGTGCCCTCCATCGTCTACGGCATGTGGGGTCTGCTGGTGTTCGGTCCCATCCTCGCCACCTGGGTGCAGCAGCCGCTGCAAAAGCTCCTCGCGGGAGTTCCCTACCTGGGGGCCCTGGTGTCCGGCCCGCCCGTGGGCATCGGTGTGCTGGCCGCCGGCATCATCCTGGCGATCATGATCATCCCCTTCATCGCCGCGGTGATGCGTGATGTGTTCGAGGTCACGCCCCCGATGCTCAAGGAGTCGGCCTACGCCCTGGGCTCCACCACCTGGGAGGTGATGTTCAAGGTGGTCCTGCCCTATACCAAGAGCGGTGTGGTCGGCGGCATCATGCTGGGCCTGGGCCGCGCCCTGGGCGAGACCATGGCCGTCACCTTCGTGATCGGCAACTTCAACCAGCTCGATTCCCTGAGCCTGTTCGCGCCTGCCAACAGCATCACCTCGGCCCTGGCCAACGAGTTCGCCGAAGCGGCCAGCGGCCTGCACCAGGCGGCCCTGATCTACCTGGGCCTGGTGCTGTTCTTCATCACCTTCGTGGTCCTGTCGCTGTCCAAGCTGCTGCTGGCACGCCTGCAAAAGAGCGAGGGGCGCAAGGCATGAACACCGCCAGCCTGTCCAAGTTCAAGCGCCGCAAGGCCGTCAACCGCATCGCCCTGGCCCTGTCCCTGGCCGCCATGGCCTTCGGGGTGTTCTGGCTGGTGTGGATCCTGTTCGAGACCATCCGCCTGGGGGTGGGCGGTCTGTCGCTGGCCACGTTCACGGAGATGACGCCGCCCCCGAACGAGGAAGGCGGCATTGCCAACGCGCTGTATGGCTCCTTCCTGATGGTCATGCTGGCCACCCTGGTGGCCACGCCCGTGGGCATCATGGCCGGGGTGTACCTGGTCGAATACGACGCCAAGGGTTGGCTGGGCCGCACCACGCGCTTCGTCAACGACATCCTGTTGTCGGCGCCGTCGATCGTGATCGGCCTGTTCATCTACGCCGTGGTCGTGGCACGCTTCAAGCAGTTCTCCGGTTATGCCGGTGTCGCGGCGCTGGCCCTGATCGTCGTGCCGGTGGTCATACGCACCACCGAGAACATGCT
>JACCDW011296567.1_pt1 | contig 10471 bp, 13 predicted proteins | sample 7449781 | NCBI WGS metagenome assembly JACCDW01 (sample SAMN15323449, study PRJNA562643) | freshwater metagenome | isolation source: river surface water | place: USA:Blue River Watershed | collected 2017-08-18 | reverse complement strand
TTCAGGGTAACCACCTTAGCAGCGGGCTGGCAGTTGCAGGTAGCCTGGGCCGCACCCTTCTCACCGGCGAAAGCAATAGAACCAAACGCCACGGCGGCGAAGGCGGAAAGAACCATCTTCTTCATCTGTCACTCCTGACACAACGCCGACCACCCTATTGTGCATCAGCTTACCTTAAATACGCAGTGAACTAGCCTATTCCTGGCATTCCGGGCTGCTGTGGTGCAACGGGCGACTGCTGCTGGGTCACACCTGCGGCCTGAGCGGGCTGCTGGCGCACAGGCTTACCGTCTATGCTGACGATGTTCCGCATGTCGATCACCAGAACATGCTTAAAATTCTTCTTGATCTTGATCGTCCTAGGTCTAGGCGAGAAGACGGCCCTAGCTGCGGCGGTCCCACGGTGCGCGGCGGAATAGTCTCTCTCTATCGCGATGTCGCTGGCGGAATGCCTCGCCGAATCGCGGTATGGTGTGTAAAAATCCCTCAGCCGGAACGTCCAGTTCTCCTTAAGCAGCGTTTCGAAATGGCGGTCGTGGTGCGCCGCAGGCGGCTCCGGAGCACCGATACCGGCGACGACTACATGTCGGCCACCTTTCGGACTCTTGACTTTCTTGATATGGTCTGCAATAATATGCTTGCCGCTGACATGCAAGATATCTATCTTGCCGGATGTCGCTTCTCCCAGGTTTTCTAGGATGGTCGAAAGTTGGTTGACAAATCTCTTCATTTTCACTCCTCGATGTCTTGGATTTCCTCGATATCGGAACCCAGCTCGTTTAACAGCGATCGATAATTTTGTAAGACAGACACGGCCGAATCCTTGACGTCTTTGCGCTCCTGCATGGAGCTAATATATTGCTCGCAGAGCTTTTCGACTTCTGGGATCTCGCCATAGAGGACGATGGTGTCCCTCAGTGCCTCTACCATATTGTATCTGTAATGGGTGTTGGCCCGAGCCCCTTTTATGAATCTCTCTAGCAGAGCGAGAAGCGATTTGATATCAGCATCTCGCTCAGCTTCCGGATCGTCAGCTTCTACGGATTCGAGATTATTGTAAATCTTTTCCAGGTTTGGCTCGCTCTCAAAGATGCCCTTGAGGAAGTGCTCCTTCTCGGGCCATTTCGCTTTCTGAACTAGCACGCAGTATGCATAAATGTAGCTCGGGACACCTGGGATGTTATGGTCTTGAGAGAGCTTGTCAATATACTGTTTCATCAGTTCCCTGACCGTGTCGCTAGGTATTGATTTAGCGTTGTTCTCACTGGACAAGAACTTCAGAAGAAGCAAACCACCAAACTGCAAGGACTTCGTCGTCAGAGGCATTAACAATAGTGCCTTGAAAAGCGGCTCGGCTAGCTTTAGCAGGTGTCCAGCGAACTGGTATATCTCATCAGCCTCGAATTTGTTGATGAAGTCAACAAAGAACTGATTGGCTTCTTCTTCTGTGTATCCCATCGATACCAGAGGCTTAGAAATGTTCATCAAGATGGTGGCTTCATCGAAGCCCTGCGATCGGAAATGCTCGATGGACTTCTTTGTGCGGATTCCGACCAATGATAAGAATTTATTTTTGGCACTCTGTCTGGAAAGATCCAATTCCTTGGCGGCTTTCGCAAACAATTCGCTTAATTCAAAAGTGCCGTGGAGCGAGGAATCAGCCCTGAGTACATCGCGATCCTGCGTGTCCATGACCGATTCTAAGTTAGACTGCAACTGAGCATAAGGCGCATTAAACTTGGTGACTACGAACATCGTCTTGTCAGTGCTGGCTTGCAACAGATAGTATTTGGCGTTTCCGAGTGATGGATTGTATTCTGACCTGGTGCACCACTTCGTTCCGTTGCCCATTTTGGCGATGCTTTCGACGACAGCTTGTGCCCCTTGAGGGTCCAAATCCTTGGCAGACACCTTATACATGGCGTATGGGCCAGTCTCCACCACTTTCGTGACGCCTGGCAACTGCGTCGGGTCGTAGTCGTATGCGTTTTTGGCGAAAGAGAATATCATCTCCTTGAAAGCAGCATAGGTCTCATAGTCGAAGATGTTGCCGGATTTACCAGCCCTGATCACCTGCGTCTTGAATCTGACGAAGAATGCCAGCATCATCTTCAACTGGCCTTTGGTCTTCTCATCCAGCGGCATGCCCTTAGCGGCCACCATGCAAATCCAGTTGCCGTGGGGCAGTGATTCCTCGGTATCGACGTCTTTGATGAACTGCATCAGTGAGGCTGGATCGATGTCTAGGCGCGTGGCAGCCTTAAGAAGGATCTCTTTCTTAACGGCTTCTTCGATGACCTGGACTGACGCCTCGACATAGCTGCCTTCAAGGACCATTCTGACGTCGAGCATTTTTGACTCATTCTTTGGATTGGCGTTTGCGTACAGCGCGGCGAGTTGCTTCTTAGCCTTGGCTTCCGACTCGTGCGTACCGAACACGCGGCCTGATTCTTTGTTGACGACCTTGTACTTGTCGCCAGATTTACGGATGCCGTAAGGCATAGTGATTCCCCCGTGTTCTATATATTATTTTTGAACGTTCCGGAAGCTTTTCTCGACGAAAATAAAATAGATTGGAGAACAGCATGCAGAACATATTTCTAAGTAATTGGGTCCGACAGCTTCGTTATAAAGCGAGACATAGGGGTGTAACGACAGATATCAGCATTGAAGGCGTCAAGAACGCATTGGATCTGCACAAGAATGAGTGCGTATATTGCGGCTGCAAGGAAACCACGCCAGACCTGGCTTTCAACCTGAAAGACGAAGCCCCTGCAATCCCCGCCAACGTCGTACCCGTCTGCAAGGAGTGCCGTGGGAAGAAGAAATTTAACGACATCCTGTGGATGTACCTAAACGGCTTCATGCCGCAGGACAGATATGTCCAAGCTCTAAAAGTGATATGCCAACTCGATACCGGCCATCTGCTGACCGAGAAGATCAAGTCAGGACTGAAATGATTCTTCGTGCTCGTCGTTGGTGACGAATTGCGCACCATGGTTGCGTTCGATGTATTCGCGCATGGCGCGGTTGAAGACTGCCTGGAGGGTGCGCTCCTCCTTCTTGGCGATCTTTGTTAGCATTTCCTTCTGTGCGTTGGAAATCCTGAAGAAGACGCCGGTCTTACTGTCGCTCATCGATAGCTCCTAATAGGTAGCGGTAAAATACATCTTGGTGGCAGCAATCGATACTACTTACATACCCTCGTTTTTAATATATAACTTGCGTGATGACCACAAAAATACAATGCAGATGGAGAGAACAAAATGGCTCAAGTACACGTTGCGAGAGTAGGCCTGTTCACGGTGGACCAGACTGGAGCCCGCCTGGACAAATGCTGCCCAACAACCAGCATAAACGACCTGAAGAACACCAGGCAGGAATTTCTGGTACTCCCTGACGCAGGCATACCTAACTCTGCCGGATACCCAACCCTCAAAGCTTTTCTGGAAGCTGAAGCGGCCGCTGGATTCGTACTGAACCATCTCGATCAGAGCTTCGCCATCACTTACAATTTGTCTTGACGGCCTTGAAGATCGGGAACAGCCTCTGCGATTCGATGAAGACCAATTTGCACTTGTGGCGTCGAACCACCTCGGTCGCTGTCATCGTGTCCACATCGCAAGTCTCTGAAAGCACCTGGATGCAATAGATTTTGTTGTCCAGAAGGAATGGGCAACTCTGTAGGTCGACCAGCAGCATTGATTCCCTCAGAGTCTCCCAGCCCCTGTCGCTAAAGAAGGCGCGCCGGTAGTCGCGCTCATTAATTATCCGGCTCGCCTTTACCTTCCCAATGCCGTCGTATCCCTTAACAGAATCGCTACGATCGCCAGCGATCGCCTTGGCCAAGATGTTCGTACCCTCAGACATTTGCTCTTTCTGAGCATTGTAGACGCTCGCGTTCCGCAGCAAAAACGGTATCTGCGTCATATCACTGTCGGAAGAAATCACGACACAATCCTGAGGACACAGCGCTGAAGCGCAGGCATAGATCAAGTCGTCCGCCTCCATACGATCTCTCGAGAGTTGATATACTCCTAGATGTCTAAATAGCTCCTTGCTGATTTCGCTCATTTGGGAAATTCGAGGCCCGAGATCGTCAACGTAGCGGCTGCTGTCGCGGTTCTTGTAGCCTGGGTGATAATCCCTGCGCCAGACAGTGTTTCTGGGGGCATCCCAAGCCGCCACCAGACCGCTCGGCTTGAACTGCTTTATCCAGTCGCTAAACAGACGTAGCATGATCAGTATGCCCTCGTCTGAAGACTTACTGGCATATGCGACACGGTACAGCGTGTTTTTGATGTCGATAAGCAAAAGGGGAGGGCTTTTGCGGCCCTCCCCTTCAGTTGTTACCGACTTGTCGGTATCAATCATCGTCATCTGGCAGGTTCTTCAGTAGGTTTTCGATCTCGGAACCCTCGTCGTCATCCTCTGCGATGACCTGCTGCTTTTTGGGCTGCTCGGCCCTCGACTCCGCCTTAGGCTCAGCCTTTGCGGGCTTGCTCGCGGGGACGTCGTCGTCATCGTCCTCGACCTTGGTGCTGACGCGGCTGTCATCAGGCGCGTCGTCGCCGTCGATCATGACCGAAGCGATCTTCTTGATCTTGTCCTGGTCAGGCTTCTCAACCTTCAGCCACAGATCGTGCCGCTGTTCAAGCAGCTTCAGAAGGCCCTTCTTGTCAGGCGTCCCGTCCTCATTCTTGAGGAATGGCACCGGATTGCCGTCGCCCACGACGAACTTGCTGGTCTTGTAGCCGTTTTGTCGGCCATTCTTCAAGATCTGCAGTTCGAACATGAAACCGGCGTTCTCGTCGAAGAATGCCCCATGCGCTTGGGGATCGTCGGCGTCACCTGAACCGTCCCTGAGGATCGTGTTGACCCACATATCACAGCAGGTCTTGGGAGCGTTGTAGAACATCACGCGCCCACGCAGGTCCTCGGGGTTGGTCTTGATGTTGGGGAAGTAGATGTTGACCATGTAATAGGTCGCTGGCATCCACTGCCGAAGGATCGCGGTCCGCCTCTCCTGGTCCTTGGTCGTCTTCAGTAGATCGAAGCCGAAGGAGCAGATGGGGCAGTCGCTGTTGTCGTAAGCCCTGGGGCAGGGATTGGGCCGTTCATTGACCCAGTGGTTGCCGTGCTGGACATAGAACTGGTCCATGCCCTTCTTGGCATCGCCCTGCTTGGTCTTGTCGCCGACCATCACCGGCGGCATGATGAAGAACCGGTAGCGCAGTGGCTCACTGCTGCTCTTGGCCTTCTCGGGCTTAAACTCATCGGGGTCGTTGAACTTGCCGCTCATCGACTGCTTGAGCTTGCGACGGATCGCATCTAGATCGTATGCCATGTGACTATTCTGCCTTTCTGTCAGTTATGACTCTGTTCTTGACGTTTGAAACCGGCAAGAGAGCGTGATAGTTCGGCCTTCATTTTCAGGGCCTCCATCATATGATACAGTTTGCCATTCTGCATCTGTAGCCTCTGAAGCTTTTCATCAAGCCTCACAAGCTGCTCATCACTTTCCAATACCTGCTTGACCTGATCAGTAGTTAATTTGATATTATCCTCCCTTCCACTCCTGAGCAGTTCACCGATTGCCTGGCCCCTCCGAACCTTGATGGCACGTTCCATCAGTTCGACGCTGTTACGCACCTCGCTGTAGATAGCAGCCCAGAATGCGTATTGTGCCGGTAAGCGCATCATCTGCTCCTCAAGCTCCTCGTAGTCAAGCTTGAGGTCTGGCAGGATGTCCACCGTGATAGTCTTCTTCCTGTTCGCACCGTTCTCATCGGTCTCATTGACCTGAAGCATGATGTCGAACCTGAACAGGGTGCTCTCCACGAGCTCCTTCGGCAGGTTCTCCATCACCCAGTCGGGGAGATGCGTGGTGTTAGGTATCGCTTTGCGTTTCGATGACAAGATTAGCTCCCCTGGAAGTGTAGGTGTGCGTCCAGGCCTTCCATTTGTGTCCAATACTGATGCGCACGGGGAAGATTATATCCCCATCGATGAGACCATCAAACGGCCTGCACATGATCCTGGTAACGTCCTTGATCATCTTCAAGATCTCAGAACGGATGGGTGGGCAGTTCATGATGATGCTGTCGTGAATCTCGCCTACGAGCCTGTGCGGATACATGTCCCAGACGTCGCGAATACAGCGATGCATCGCATGGGCCACTGTGCCCTGAATCACGCCATTCAGTGCACTTAATTTACCGCGATCCTTGGTCATTGTAAATCGACGTCCGAGGAGGCTCTGAATCCCACCCTCGGTGTCCAGCACCCCGTCCTGCTTTTTAAGCCACTCGCACAGGCGCGGGTAGATGGCATTGATGGTCTGGTCGCGATAGTCCAGGCTGTTTATGACCTTAAGCAGGAGGAGCTTGCACTCGTCTCTAGTGATGTCGCCGCCCACGACCTCCTTAATGTAGCTGTAAGGATCGGAGACCAGGAATGACTTGGTAAGCACCTCATCGCCTGACAGAGCTGCCACCGCACGGATATCTGCTGCCATCCAGTCGAAGCACACCAACACGTCCTTCTCGCTGGCGTAGCTCGTCCTGATCCTAGCACTATCCGTGAACCCCTGCAGATTGAAGCCCAGTGTCTTGCTGCGCTTGGTGAATGTCTCAAGCGACCACTCCACACGCTCTAAACCGTAATTGTACACCAGGCTCTGCGAGGATAGACCAGCGTAGGCCACAGTCGCTCTGGCCAGCAATGACTCATAGATCTTAGGCTTGTATTGCAACAGGCTCTTTGCCGACTTGGCAATGCGATTTTGGTCGACGCTAGATACCTTGATGTCATAGATGTTCGGTCCGAGATCGTCCTGCGACAGCTCGAACGCCTTGAAATGTCGCATGAAGTCGTTTACGATTATCTTGTTGTCCTGCTTGAAGATATCCCTGATTATCGCCATGTCCCTTCTGACATCGCTCAGGAGCTTTCGTGAATCCTGCTTATATAAATCGTATATAACGGTATTAGACCCGTCGGCGACCGCAGTCGTGACTGGCCTGTTTCGCTGATCAAAGCTTGTCAGAATGACGGTGCGCATTGGGCTATGATTTACAACACGCCCCCCAATGCCAACGTTGGAGGTAATTATGGATTCGACGCCATTGCTCAAGCCAGGAGAAATACTGCCCGTCTCCTCATCATTTTACGTCGAAATTGACAAGCACATTAAATTTGTCGATCCCAAGAAGTACCGGTGCAGCGACACCGAAATCAGGCCCATGAACTACTTCATAACCAGCGGAGACGCCGTCCAGAAGATCGGCATACTTCTCCAACACATACGCCAGGCGATACAGAGAAATAAGAATCAGTACGGCAAGGCACTTCAGAAGATGCTCAAGGAGGCTGTCGCGCTTCAGAAGGCATTCATAAAGATCAGAGGACCACATTGCTTCCTCGAAACGGAGTGGGATTCCCATCGCCTTTTATGTGTTCCGAAGGATCCACGTAAACGTGACGATGAGGCAAAACCAAATGGCTAGCGACGCAGTCCACGACCCCAGCTACGATCCCGCCCCCACCATCTTGCTCGAATGCAAGATCCTGCATCCAGACGCAGTCATCCCAAACAAAAAAAGGTTCACAGACGCCGGCTACGATGTGAGCAGCGTCGCCGACTACGTCCTTCAGGGCTACGGCACGATCAGCGTAGACACCGGAATCGCCCTCTCTGCCCCGCCTGGATATTATTACACAGTCGATGGCCGCAGCAGTCTGTGGAGCAAGGGCATCCTGCCTTTCCGTGGTATCATCGATGCTACCTACACCGGACCGCTGATCGTCGGCCTCTTCAACATGACCCCGAATCCTTACCACATCAAAAAAGGTGATAGAATCGCCCAATTGATTCTTGCGCCAATCATTCACGCAGATATCAGGACCGTGGATGAATTCAGTCCGCGCTACAACCAGCGCGGCAATAATGGGTTCGGATCTAGTGGCAGATAATTGCGTTTGATAGTTTCGATGTATTAAAATCGTGCAACTAGCATGGAGGTTATATGCACGTCGTTGCCTATGCGCGTCTGAATATCAACAAAGGTGAGCTTGATATGCATGGCGTCTTTTTCGGTGGTATCGCCCACTCGAAAGAGGAAGCCAACACCCTGGCTAGAGCCTGCGTCAACTGCACCAAGACGCACATGATCATCCCGAAAGTGCTAGACATCAAGGCTGAGGAAAACCTGGTCGACGTGCTCTACGACGCTGCTGACAAGTTCGAGAACATGTTCAAGTACATGCAGGAAGCGTCAGAGACGATCAGCTTGAGCAAGAAGCGATGACCTGGTATTCAAACAACGTCCAGTATGATGGCGGTGAGGGCATCCTCATCGGACGATGGTCAAATGGGACCGTGGAGATGGTGCTCGAGGCAGACGGTGTTGAAACCACCGTCTTCGCCAAGAGCTATCAGACAATGGCCCAAGAGTCCCCGTCCGAGGAGGAAGTCCTCGCCAAGTTCACAGCTAGGCTTCTGAAGGTGCAGCGGATGCTCAAGGAGCTAAACCTGTCACAGATTCAGAAGAAGCGGTGGAATTTCTAGCACTTGCTCTTCTGGTATAGGTTGGACACAAAATCCACCAGCACGCCAGGCAGATTGGCATCACAGTCATACTTTCGCCACGCAATGTTAGCTGATCTCGAGCTGTCCGTAACGCAGTTCGCTGAAGCTGGTGAGCTGGCTCTTGACGGTTAGCCGCCGCAGAGCAGAACCAGGCCACATCCTGATCCCGTACTTGCCAGGATTGGTCTGGGTCGGGATGGGGAAGAACGGCGACGTCACGCTGATCGGCTGCGTGAGCTGCGCACTGAGGGTGCCGCTGGGCGGGATCAGAAGCTCGTTCCACCAGACCCACACCTGGTCTTCACGGCAGATGATCTCGACCTTGTTCCAGATCTCGCCACCGGTCTCGAGGCCACCGTCGTAGATCACGAAGCTGTCGGGTGACGTGTCCGGCTTAGTTCCGACGCCGCTGTAGGTGCCTGCCTGCGTGTAGATCGCACTCACGGTGTAGCCGTCGGCCAGCCCGCGCACGTAATCGTCGAACGCACCGGTCTCGTTCAGCTCGTACTGCTTGGTCATGTCGATGGTGCCGACCTTCACCTGCAGCGTGAGCAGACCCGTGGCCTCCTCGTAGCCGAATTCCAGACGGCAGGCCAGAGAGCTGTAATCCTGTGGCATGACTTCGAGGACGTCGCCCTCTGATCCAGGATAGGCACCTTCGTTACCCACCAGAATGATGCGGTCAAAGCCGCTAGCTCCGGCACCCATCATCTTCTTAGTGTACCTGAAGTAGTAAGCCCTGTTCTCGATCGGGCTGATGCACTTCAGGGTGCCGAACGGCGGCACGTCATCGAAGCTGACACCGCTCACGCTGACATAATCCAGATCCTGAATGGTGGCCTTACCCATCACGTACAGGTACTGCTCCTTGTAGGAGTCGATCGGGCCGCGCAGGATGATGTCGTATGGGCTGAATGTGTCGAGGTCAGGACGGCCGATCAGTGCCTTCACGTATGCGTTACCGGCGCTGCGCCTGGACCAGATGGTGATGGGCCGCTCCTTAGCGCCAGCCGTCGTCACCGACTGCGGGAACTTCAGACCAGGCAGAGTGGTGTCGATCACGGCTCGGCTCTGCTCGTTTACCACGCCCTCGCCGGTGCCGTTAGCCTCCACCACGTTGTAGTAGTACAGCGCATCAGACAGGCCCGTGAAGCCCCATTCATCCCGCTCAGCATTGCGGACTGAGCTAACCAATTCGTATGGGATGTTGCCTGCGGTGACTTCAGTCCCGTCTTTCCTTGACACGAGAACGTCGCCGAAGCTGATCTCGCCGTGGTCTGCCCACAGGTTACGGGGATTGAGGTCGGGCCTGTGGCTGAAATAATAGCGACGGACTGGTTCACCGGCGATCTCACCGACCTTGAACCACCAGATGTCGACCACGGTGCCTATCGGCAGCAGGTCGACGGTGCTGTCCATCACCAAGGTGCGGGGGTTGACGCCGGTCGTCGCACTCTCGGGGTTCGCATACTGCCAGACGTTTTTGGCTGTGAACGTGTCGCCAACCGGACGCTGGCCGTCGATGTCCCACTTGCGCAGGTTGTAAACGTTGGTGGACAAGATGTTGGTCGTGTAGCTGGTGACCACGGCCTTCTGGCGAGTGATGAGGTTGCCGCGATAGAGGAGGCTGCCGAGGACGGCGGGGTCGGCCGAGACGTCGAACTCAAACCGTCGCTGGTTGCCGAGTGCATCGAGACCCATGAACCATACGCACTGTGGTGCTGCGGTCGCACCTGGGGTGAAGGCCCAGCCGATGTCGATCGTCGCATTGTTGTTGGCGTTCCTCTTGAGGATCACCTCGAACTCGTTTGTGCCTGGGGCCAGTGCGTCATCATATCGCTTGAAGATGAGCGAGGGGTAGTTGCCCTTGTTGTTGAGGGT
>JACCDW011119911.1_pt1 | contig 10472 bp, 11 predicted proteins | sample 7449781 | NCBI WGS metagenome assembly JACCDW01 (sample SAMN15323449, study PRJNA562643) | freshwater metagenome | isolation source: river surface water | place: USA:Blue River Watershed | collected 2017-08-18 | reverse complement strand
TCGTACAAGGCAATGAGTTTGTCAAAATCCGGGTTGTCTTTCTCAATCTCAACCTTGCTGAACGGATGTGCTTCACCAATCACTTTGCCCAGTGAGCTCATATCGCCTAGTGCTACCAGGTGGTTGGCTTTGGGGCTGTCGTAATTTTCCTGCAGGATACGGCCATTGTGAGAAAGATAGCCGTCCCAGTGGCAGTAAATGGATTTGCACTTGTCACCATGCATAACACCAATTCGTGAACGTGTACCCATTTCAAACTCCTTTTTAACTACAATACAAGTATTATACAATAAATGGATTTATTGGTCAAATCACTTCTGATCTGCAATATACGTGAACAGAACCCATTTGGCTTGGTTGAGCATTTGACGCACTTGCTCGCGGGTGCCTTCGCTTTGGCCACCAAACGACAGCAACTCTTGTGCATCACTCATCATGCTTGCGGCAACCATTTCAGGACCGCAGAATTTGAAAGTAATGCCGGATTCGACACTTTTACGGAGTTCGTCTTCGGTGCAACCGTACATACGAACTTGGTTGATTTCTTTGGTAGTAAGACCCTGGAATGCTGTCGTCATCGCTAACTCCTTTTTAACTACAATACAAGTATTATACAATAAATGGATTTATTGGTCAAATACGGGGGATACGATAAGTTACACCCTGCTCGGTTACTACTTTAGTAATACCTTGCATAGCATAGTCTTGCTCCAACAGGGCAAGATTGCGGCGATCGCGAACAGTGGGGTTATCCACTTTGATAGCAATAAACTTTTTGCGGGGATTAACATGGATCCCTTTAGCAGAGTAGCAAAGCTCCAGGCCCAATTTAGCACGTTCTGCACGAACTTGCTCTGCAGGGGTATAGGTGCTCCACATTGCCACTGCACGGATACGGGCATCGCGGGCCGCGGCATAAGCATAAAACCCTGCACTACGCGAATTAAGCTCTTTTTCCTGCAACATTTCTCGCTCCTGTTTTGTTACGCTATGTATCTATTATAGCAAAAATGGAATTTCGAGTCAAATAAAAACCCGCCTTAAGCGGGTTTAATTTTGTAGTACTTAAGTATTACTTTTTAGCAGTGAAGGCCTTGGTAAAAGCATCGCTGAATTTGTTGTACTCAAACTTGGCGTTTTCTTGTGCTGTCTTATAAGCGGTTTGGGCGGCCTTGACAGATTCTTGCATTAGAACTGTGGCAGTATCCATACCAACTTTAGCAGCCTTTTTGGTGTATTCGGCTTGTGCATCAACAAAACTGTTTAGAGCCTTAGCGACAGCTTCATGCTGAACGAATGTGTTAACGAAAGTCTTTTTGCTGTTCTGAACAGCGTCAATTGCGGCGTCGATTGTAAACATGATTTCTCCTTATTAAGCGAGTTTACTAATAGGACCCACCTAACTGCGGCATCCTATGTTTCTATTGTACAAGTATTTATGTGGCGGTGCAACATAAAATCATGGTTTTCACTAGTGAACCATCACTAATTTTCAGCAATCATTTTATTGGGTTAAATACATATACATTCGAAATAACTTGCAAGGAGATCAAGAATGGAAATTATTATTGGATTAGTTGCCGTTGTAGTCTTTGTACTACTTTGGCAAGCAAATAGAAAAAAACCCGAAAGCACAGTTGAGGCTGCACCATATAAGGTGGAAGCACCTGTTGTAGAAGCACCAGCGCCTACACCAGTAGTTGAGGCCGCACCGGTTGTAACTGAAGTTGTTGCAGTTGCTCCTGTTGTTGAGCCGGTTGCAACTCCAGCTGTTGAGCCTGCTAAAGCTAAAAAGCCACGAGTAGGTAAGACTGCGGCTATGACTGCCAAGGCTGCTGACGCCAAGAAAAAGCCGGCTGCTAAAAAAGCACCGGCTAAAGCTAAGGCCAAAGCACCTAAGAAGAAAACTGCTTAAAGCAAACCTTCTTCTTTAAAACTTTTAGCCAGTTGCATACTGGCTAAATTTTTGGCTTTACTTTCGCACATCATATCGTGTGTTTTAAGAAAACTGCCAGCCCACCGGTTCACTGCTGTATTCCAGTAGAAATCACTGTGTGCTCGCAGTTTTTGCTTTTTGTGCCCAGACTCCATTAGTGCGCCATAGGCGGGATAGGCATCGCTGGCGTGGCCAACAAGATAATCCTCCCTAGATACGCTATAGTGTAAAGTAGGGCGAACACCACGCCAACTATCAACGACCCTTTTAACACGGTCGTCATTAGGGCTAATATATTCTCCCTCGCGGCACCAGTGATGGTGTATGTCAAGCACCACAGGCACAATATCGCTAATGCTAAGACAATCATCCAATCCATAACTTACCTCTTCGTTTTCAATTGTAATACAATTCCGGGCCTCTGGCGTGAGTCGGGAATACGCACGTCGGATACCTTCTGTACCGGCGCGACCTGAGATGTGGACATTAATTTTAAAGTCCTGAAACGTTTTGCCGTAGCCCATGTACCTGGCCATATTTGCATGATATTCAAACTCCTCTATACTACGGTTGACAATATCAGGATTATCAGAAGCAAGCACAGTAAACTGACCTGGATGCATACTGAGACGCACATTGCGGGCACGAGCTGTTTCTCCCACCACTGCAAAATGACGTTCTGCGTAGGCCACCACATCTGGCTGACGCCAAAAGTAAGACCAACTAGACTCAGTGTAAGCAGGTAAAATATCGCTTGACAAACGTACCATTCTAAGATGTGAATCAAGACTGCCAACCCTTTCAACTAGTAATCTAGTGGACTCGATGTTTTGCTTCATCAAGTCCCATAGCTTTTCTTCGGCTACAGTACGACTTTGTCGATTGAGCCAAGCAATAGTAGTTGAACCTGTGTTGTACTTTTTGGCATCGTCTTTGGGACCAATGCCATCAACTTGTCCTGGGTGGTCAATCCACTTGCAGGCAAAACCAATACGGGGGTGTGTAGTAAATGTCATACCGTAGTATAACATTATTTACTTTATTAGTCAATTATTCCAAAATTGGCCCAGTTCGCACCACCAATACAGACCCAACCCAAAGGTCCGCCTACAGTAGGATTGGCGTTAAACACAATATGGCCCTTTTCACTAGTAAAATTGGGAGGAGTTTCGCTGGATCCAAAACGATTAGTACCAATTTGTAGCTTTTCTATTTCTACTGCCCCATCGGTGTTTAGCACAATATTGTTATTTCGGTTACTGCCCAAAATTAATGTTTGTGCTCGCGGGGTTGCAAGTCTTGCTGTGTTGTCTCGGTACTTTGAAACAGTTACTTCAACTTCTTCATCCCATACCGCCAAGGATGCCGATGGTTCTAGTGTATTAACGCCCACACGTTTATTACCTACGTAGAATGTACCAGCAATAGCAGTTTCGCCAGCAACCTGTAATTCACGTAGTAAACCTAGTTTTTGTAAGTTACTTTCGGTTATACCAAGACCAATGGAATTGTCTTCAATAACGGGTTGTCCGCTGATTGTAATTTTAGTTAGATCAATACCGTTGTCTTTTATTTGCTTAAAAATTGTGCGACTAAAGCCATTAAACAACGAGTCGTTGATATCGCCCATAACCGAGTTAGTTACTGCTGTTTTTAACTGCGAGTAAAATGGACTATCTTCGGGCACCGTTCCTTTTATGTCAATGTTACCTTGTACAGTTAGATCTAATGTAACTAGATTGTTTTCAACAACAACTGCGGTATCCATAATGGTAACAACGCAGTCTGTTGATTTATCGTCAATGCCTGTACTACCAAAGTTGCGTATGATACCGCCTTGAACTTGGTCGCCACTGATTCTTATATCTTCTTGTTTGATGCTTCGGGCAGCAATACTTTCATCGGGGAACAAGAACTCATTCATACGATCTGCAATAACTGTGGACATCGCACTGGCAAATCGGTTATTGAAATCTATGTTATTGACATGTCTGGTAATTAGATTGGCGATCTCTTTATCAGCTTCTTTTTTAATTTCATCGGTGACTATGGCTATAACAGAGTTTATCTTTTTCTGTATAGCGTTATTGTCAAATTCAAGGTTTGAAATTTTTTCATCTAGTCTGCTGGCTGCGATTGCAGATATGGCAGCAGAAAAGTCGTAGGCTTCGATTTGTTGAGAAATTTGATGATTAACAGAGCTGGTAATTTGATCCCCAACTCTGGTTTGAATTTCTGCTATTAAAGTTTCTACTATTGAATCAAGTTGTTTTGATAGTTCCATTAATTTTCGAATCGTATGCTAATTACGTGCTCATAATTCTTCTTGACCGGACTCTTATACATAAGATTTTTGTGTACTACAAAATCGTCAGCACCAGAGTCTAAACTGAATTTTGCCAACTGCTTAAAATACATGGTATGTCTATCAAAGGGCCCATATACTTCAAGTTCACTACCTTCAATTTCGAATAGCTTACTAGTCCAATTGGTTCTTACCTGGGTGTTCCAATTATGGAATTCTGTGTAGATTTTGTAATCTTCATTTAACCTGGTAACTGCTGGAATACTAAACTCACGATCTTTGTAATCTTGATTTTTATAATCACGCAATGTACTTATCACAAACTCTTTTGCTAGACTACAAATTTTTGATACTGAGTTGATTTGGTCTTGGTCTGTGATAGCAAAAGTAAAATACTCATCAACTGCTACAACAGCATCAAACGATTTTCTGTACTGATGCAAATCATTTTCATTTATGTAGGTATGCTTTATTTTACGATCAGTTAGGAATTTTCTAGCCAACTCTGATATTTCTGTTACAAAAATTTCAACGTTAGACAACGCTAACAATGCCGGATTGAATCCAACAAATAAAATGCTGTTGGGTATTAGATTGTAAAAATTAAAGATGCCTGTTAATATTTCTTGTTTTTTATTTACAAGTTCTTGTTCTTTACTATTTGATCTCAGTGATGATAAAACAGCGTCAGTGTATCTAGCAAAATCTGTCATAACGTAATTCTTATTATTAGATATTTATCGTGCTAGATTAAATCACTCCCATTTTCTTTGTTATCATGAAATCAATGACCCACCATATCAGTGCCACTGTTACAAATATTGCGCCCACTGATAATGACAAGTCCTTCATCATTTCTTTGTGATGTAGTTTCTCTTGTTCTATTCTAGCTTCTTCGAGTTTTTCTAATGCAAGAACACGATCCTGTTCGGCTTTCATACGATTTCTTTCGCTGATCATAGTATAGTATATGTGCCCACGTCCCGACCATATTAATGTATCTTTTATTTCTTCTTCGAATCTTTTTATTTCTTCTGCTTTGATAGCAATATCCATTGCTTCTGCGGTTAATTCATAGTAGCTTTTATGGTTTCCCTTTTTGACATCCTCTTTCATTTTAGTCATACGTTCATCGTCGACTTTTTTTGCTGCCACTTCAACTGTGGCTGCAGAATGAAAAAACTTGGAGATTTCGCCAGCAACTTCACCAGCGTCCTTTCCAAGTTTTATAGCTTCTTTAATTAATCCAACCGTGGCTTTGGCTGTTAAGTAAGCTGCGCCGATAGTAATTGGTTCCACAGCGCATGTTCACTTTACTTGTTGTTAGCTAACGGATTGTCAATGGCTTTTTGAATTTTATTATCAACTTCTTTCTTAAGTACTTCTACTTCTCGAGAAATTTCTCTACGTGCATCGGCCATTTCCTTGCGGATAGCGTTGACTTCATTACGTGCCTTATCTAGATCTTCGCGAACATCTTTACGTGCTTGACGCATTTCTTGTTCTGTTTCACGTTGTGCTTGTTTAACACTACGTTCTACTTGTTCAGTAACAGTTTCATTACGACGAATATCTGTTTTCAAATCATTCTTAATGTCACGTGTGTAGTCAGCAGTTTTGCTACTGTTTTGTTCTATCACTGCAAGACGCTTGTCAAACTCTGATAGGTCTGGTGCTATGTACTCGGCAATCTTTTTCTTCATGCCTTGATAGTCTTTGTAAACTTCAAAAGCACCATAAAGTCCGCCTAGTGTACTACTAACCAGTGTAAATGCTACCATTAGTTTAGCAGGTGTGAACTCGTAGCCACCGATACTGATAACAGTATCCTTGCTGGCATACTTTTTCATTGCTGCTTCTGCTTCGTCAATCTTTTTGTTGACGTCTTTAATTTCTTCTCCCATTTCTGGCTCCTTTACTTAAAATCTCCATGTAATGCTTGTAAAGCCTACATTGTTTTCAATACCATTTTGCTTTTGATTTCTAATACCAATACTACCTAGCACGTTACTAGATGGTGTGAAACCAACTGTTACAGTCGATGTTTCTAACTTATCACTGTTCATTACATACTCAGCGCCAAGAACAACTTGTCCTATCTGCTTGTCCCAACGTAAACCATATTCATTTGTTGTACGAACTTGATCTACTTTGTCATATGACATTGCTGTTAATGGATCACCCGATTCGGAGAACGCATTAAGTTTAGTATGGTTTGTTCTAACACCTGCTAATAACTTGAAGTTTTTAACTTCGGGTGTATAGAGTCTATTGTGCAACCAGGTGTCAACACCATTTGTTACTCCGGTGTTACTGATGTTCAATTCTTGAATACCGTGATGAGTTGTGAAACGGTTGTTGCTATGGCCTAATGTAGTATTCAACATCCAACCATTGAATCCATATAGAGAATACAATGTGCCTACTTGTTTAAATGAGTCTGCGCCTGCTTGGTCTCCGGTCAATGTTTTTCTAGCTTCTGCATAACTTACACCAACTACCAATTTAGGTGTAATTCTGCGGTCGTATCCAAGACCGGCTACACTGCCTTTTTGCTTGTAACCATCCTTAACATTAGAGAAATTGCCTTCCCCGATAACGTACATCCATCCTTGTTTTTCGTCACCGAATGCACCAATACGTTGTTTCACACCCTTTTCATCAACTGTGAAACGTTCTACGATGCTACCAGTCATTGCTTGGTTAGTCCAATCACTAGCTTGTCTAATACGGTCAATGCCATCAATACGTGTTGTCCAAGTTTGTACCACTTGATCTGTAATTGTAGGTGTTCCGTTGTCAGTTACGCTACTAGATGACACAATAGGAGTACCACTAGTTGTTGTTACAACTGGATCTCCGTTAGTGGTTGTAGTGGTGTTGTCACTATATGTTGTAACAGTTACAGGTGTTGTTGTAGTTGTAACTGTTGTTGGTGTTGTCACTGTTGTAGTTGTGATAACAGGATTATAAGTTGTTGTAGTCAACACATTATTAACAGCCAATGTTTTTGCAGTTTGAGCACCACGATTCAATGCTGTAGCTGTTGAAACAATGGGTGTGCCTGGGGCAGCAGTTATTGTGGTAACAGGAGTACCATTTGTTGTAGTGCTGGTTACTGTGTTTGTTGTGCTGGTACTAGTTACTGTAGGTGCTGTGTTCATACTAGATACTGCACCGGCTGTACCTGGGTTAGCAATAGTTGTGCCACTCGCTGTACTAGTTGTAGTATTATTACTATCATAATAGTAAGTTACTTCACCAATTTGTACGCTGTCACAGGCTAATGTTCCTAGTGCAGATTGGCATCCAGAGACAGAACCATATGTGTCAATTGCTTTAATACTTGTGAAAGTAATAAAGTAATAAGCATAAGCATTGGTGTTGGTTATAGAAACCAAGTTGGTTTGTGTATAACGACCACTAACAGAACTTAATGTAGTAGATTGGTCTTTGGTAACTTCAGTCCAAGTACGTCCATCGTTGGAACCATATAGTGTAAACTTTGTAGGGTCACGTGGTTCAAAGTCGTTGGCAGTAGTAAACTTAACTCCGCTAATTACTCTACCTTGATTAAGAGTAATAGTGAAACCAGAATTAGTACGGTCAAAGTTTAGGTACTTGCTCGAGCTTGTCCCGTCTACAGCCTTGCTGGCTGTTTCGCCTGCAGGACTATTGTTACTAGTTGGAGTTACTGCTGTAATAATACTGCTGGTAACTGCTGTCCAATTTGGTGTAGGAGCAACAGAGCTGGCAGTTTGTCCTGCTGTTAACGGTGTTGTGTTTGTGTAGGTATAACCAGTTAGGTCAGCAGCTGATACGCTGGTGTCCATGCTGGTAAATGTTCCAGACTGTCCTTTTGTATAGCCTGCTTCTGGTGTAATAACTGTGCCCCAAGCGCCGTTTCCTAGATAGAAAATAGCGCCATTGCCTAATGCTGAGAACGTACCTGTGTTATTAATAACTTTATAACGTGTTCCGTCGGACTCATACAGTGCCAAACCGTATGTGCCTGGGTTGGTTGTGCTGTTAAAGAACGCAAAGTATCTGCCATTGGCAGCAGCATCTGCAAGTTGTGCATCAGTTAGTCGTGCCGCACTGGTAGCTTGTGTAGCATAGTTTACACTGGCATATAAATTGTTAAAGTTACTGGCATTAAGAGTTGTTCCACTCCAGTAATATTGAACGTCCCAAATCTGTGCTGTGGTAAATTTACCATCTGTGATATCTGCTTTAGCAGTTACCGCTGCGAACACCATCAATAGTGTTCCTAATATTTTTCTTAAACTCATTTTTGCTCCTTATGTTTTTTATTATATTTGAGTTAGTATTTTTATCATCAGTTTCTAATCTTATACTGACTATCAACCATTTCTTGGTGTACGCGATCGCTTGCTCCTGTTAACCCTCTTAATAAGCGTTGATTATCCACCGTTTTCTGACCGCGGTAAACTTCTTCTGGCTTATAAAATGCCGCATCCTTAATAGCTAAAGATGTATATAAATCGTAACCAACTGGCATAGTTGCTATAGAAGAAATAGTTACGCTGCCGGCTGCTTCATTATCTTGTGCTTTATTGTTTACTGCTGGCCCAGCCACTGGTGCTTGCATGTCGTTTAGGTTGTGCTTTGTATTTAAATAGCCCGCAACAAAATCAGTAGGCGAGCTCATGTCAATGTTTCTATTTGCTTCAGACTCTGATAAACGTGGTGCTTCAAGTACTGGCACAGGTGGTACAAATGCTGATGTCGCTGCAAAAGGTGTTGATGAAATCGCCACTGTTAGTCCTTGTGCAGGATTTTGATCTACAGCCTGTTGCGGTGGAAGCAATTCAGCTAATGTCGGGATACTGGGTGCAGACACTGCGGTAGCACCAATGTTGTTTGCATTAGTTGCTGTGGTTGTAGTCGCTGCTCCTGTGTTTTCGGTACTAGCTGTTTGAGTTGTTGGTGGCAACAGCGCAGAATTTTGTACAGCTACCGGGCCAGCATTTACATTTGTATTAGTAGTAGTTGCTGTTGCAGCACCAGCTGCTGGACCGCTTGTTGCGGCTGCGGCACCGGGTAACTGGCCGGGCCCACTAGCGGCTGCACTCGCTTGGCTTTGTGATATTGCCAGTGCCTGTGATTGTTCTACTGCCGCTGTAGCTGCCGCAGTTGCTTGAGATATTGCATCACCGACGGCTTTTTCTTGTAATGATCTTTCGTTGGCTGCATTCTTTGAAATAACAGACAATGCAAATGCTGTTACAGAAGATTTATCATTTAGGTTAGTTGCTGCCGTAATACTTGCCGCAGAAGCTGCTTGACTGGTTTTAGTATTTTCTACTGCCTTGGATAACAAGTCAGTGGATACAGCCGCAGGTGGCGGTAATGATACCGTAGTAGTAGGTGCTGTAGGGGTTTCAGATACTGTTGTTAAAGTTGCAGTAGTAGGTGCAGCGGCAGCAGTTGATGTTGTAGTAGATGAACCTGTTAGCTTGCCTAACGCATCTAAATATCCAGGGCAGGTTGGGCTAGACAGCACATCTTTTGCACAAGGATCCACTGAGTACTTAAGACTAAAACTAACATTTTGTATTTCAGGGCCATACGGTCCAGACCAAAAGTTATTATCTTTGCCTATAAATCCGTACTGAACTTGACCTATTGAAGTTGCAGTTAACGGTGATGCAAATGTTTCTGAATAGTTAAAAGTTGTCCAGTTGTACTTATATGATAGATTATATGAATTACCGTATAGTAAGTTACTTGTACCTCTACCGCCAGTTGAGTCCCAAAAACGAACTAAGGCAGTTAATTGGTCAACGCGGCCATCATCCCACCCATTACCGTTCTTAGCGGTAAAACTAAAATTATAACCATCCACTCGTAATCCAGTGGCCGACGGCAAAATAGTTGATACATTTTGTTGTTGATAGATGTAGGTTGAACCATAACTGAAGTTAATGTTATTACCTGGACGTATAATGGCATTAGGACCACAGTATCCAGGATCTCCTGCCATCCAGCAAGTTAAAGAGTTTTGATAAACACCATTTACCCACGTGGATCCACTACTGGTAGTTGTTTGTTGAACAATATTTCCAGTATTGTATGTTTGACCAGGTACTAGCTCTTGGCTGTTAATTGAACCACTTGTTAACCAAGATGCCAATAAGAGCACCGAAGCCAACTTTCTGATAAGTGTCATCTTTCACTTCCTTTTCTGGTTCAGGTGGAACTTTCTTT
>JACCDW011330276.1_pt1 | contig 10474 bp, 10 predicted proteins | sample 7449781 | NCBI WGS metagenome assembly JACCDW01 (sample SAMN15323449, study PRJNA562643) | freshwater metagenome | isolation source: river surface water | place: USA:Blue River Watershed | collected 2017-08-18 | reverse complement strand
TTTTGCAGTTTTATAATTAATTAAACCGAATACACATATATACATACTATGGCAAAGGAATTATATTTCGACAGCGAAGCGCGCGAAAAAATGAAAAGAGGGGTTGACACCCTTGCAAATGCAGTTAAAGTAACATTAGGACCTAAAGGACGCAATGTTATTATTGATAAGAAGTTTGGTTCACCTTCGATTACAAAGGATGGTGTTTCTGTAGCCAAAGAGATTGAGTTGGAAGATGCAGTAGAGAACATGGGTGCTCAATTAGTAAAAGAAGTAGCTTCAAAAACAGCTGATCAGGCTGGGGATGGAACAACTACTGCTACCGTACTAACACAAGCAATTTATACTATTGGATCTAAAAACGTGGCAGCTGGCGCGAATCCAATGGATTTAAAGAAAGGTATTGAAAAAGCCGTTGAAGCGATTGTTTCGAATCTTAAAGGTCAATCTAGACCTATTACAACTTCAAATGAAATTGCGCAAGTAGCAACTATTTCAGCAAATAATGATTTTGAAATCGGTACAATGATTTCAAACGCTATGGATAAAGTAGGTCGTGAAGGTGTTATAACGGTAGAAGAAGCACGTGGTACTGAAACTGAAGTTAAGACTGTAGAAGGTATGCAATTTGATAGAGGTTATCTTAGCCCCTATTTTGTTACCAATACAGAGAAAATGGAAGTAGAATTGGAGAAACCTTTTATTTTGATTTCTGAAAAGAAGGTATCATCGATGAAAGAATTACTACCAGTTTTAGAAGCAGTGGCACAAACAGGGCGTCCTTTGTTAATTATTTCAGAAGATGTTGATGGAGAGGCACTAGCTACTTTAGTTGTAAATAAAATCCGTGGAGCCCTAAAAGTTGCGGCTGTAAAAGCTCCAGGGTTTGGTGACCGCAGAAAAGCGATGCTAGAAGACATTGCTATCCTAACAGGTGGTACAGTAATCGCAGAAGAAAGAGGATTTAAATTAGAAAATGCAACTATTGAATATTTAGGCCAAGCTGAGAAAATAATCATTGACAAAGACAATACTACAATTGTTAATGGCGTAGGCTCTTCTGATGATATTTCAAATCGTGTAAATCAAATAAAGGCACAAATTGAAAATACTACATCTGATTATGATCGTGAGAAACTTCAAGAGCGTTTAGCTAAGTTATCTGGCGGAGTTGCTATTTTATATATTGGTGCCGCAACAGAGGTAGAAATGAAAGAGAAAAAGGATCGTGTTGATGATGCATTACACGCAACTAGAGCTGCAGTAGAAGAGGGTATTGTTGCAGGTGGAGGTGTTGCCTTGATTCGTGCAATCAGTTCTTTAGAAGGCTTAAAGGGTGAAAATGAAGATCAAACAACAGGTATAAACATTATTCGTCAAGCGGTAGAATCTCCATTGCGTACTATTGTTGCCAATGCCGGTGGTGAAGGTTCAGTCGTAATTAATGCTGTAAAAGCTGGAAAAGATGATTACGGCTACAATGCTCGCGAAGATAAATACGAAAATATGATCGCAGCAGGTATCATTGACCCAACTAAAGTAACTCGTTTAGCTTTAGAGAATGCAGCATCGATTGCTGGTCTTTTATTAACTACAGAGTGTGTTATTGCAGACAAACCTGCAGCTGAAGCACCACATGCACACCCTCCAGGAGGTGGCATGGGTGGAATGATGTAAAATTAAGTCTACATTTTAGTAAAAAACTCCTCATATTTGAGGAGTTTTTTATTTTTAGTCAATTATGAAAAGAATAGCCATTGACATGGATGATGTCATGGGAGATACAACCCATAAAATTATCCAAAACATAAATCAAATTACAAATAGTTCTTACACCTACGAAGGTTTAATGAGTAATGATCTAGCGTTAAAGCAAGGTTTTTATGATCTATATTTAAAGAATAATAGTTTCTTATGGGAACCTGGATTTTTTACAGATATACCGGTAAAAGAAAATGCCATTGATGTTATCAAATCATTGAATGAAGCCTACGAAATTTTTGTAGTTTCTGCTGCCACTGAATTCCCAAATTCGCTAAAGGAAAAAATAGATTGGCTACAAAAGTATTTTCCATTTATATCTTGGCAAAATATCGTATTCTGTGGTCATAAGCACATGATTAATGCGGATTACCTTATTGATGATCATGAAAAAAATTTAGTCACATTTACTGGTACGCCTCTCCTATTTTCTGCACCACATAATTTACATTTAACATCTTATGAACGTGTATCCTCATGGTTAGATGTTCAATTAAAATTACTGTAATTTATATATGGTAAAGTCACGAGTTGGTATCGCTATCCTTTTCTTATTGTGCGGATTTAATTTTGCAGGTTGGGCCACTAGGATACCTGATTTTAAACAGTTATTGCATCTTTCTGATGCAGCCTTGGGAACCGTTTTACTGGGCCTACCTATTGGTTCGCTAGTTTCATTACCTTTAGCAGGTTTATTAATAGCCAAGTATAACTCCAAAATTATATGTTTATTGGCCGTATGCATGTATATATGTATTATACCATTAATTGGATATAGTTCAAATGCATATCAATTATTTGGAAGTTTATTTCTATTCGGGATGTCAGGTGATATTTTGAATATTAGCATGAATACGCAAGTGGTTGCACTTGAAAGGAAATTATCGAAAATATTAATGTCATCTTTTCATGCTATTTTTTCAGTTGGTTTAATGTTGGGAGCGCTCGTAGGTAGTTTGACGGTTACATTTCAAGTGGGACTTAATATACACTTCTGGAGTATCGCATTATTTAATTTAATCCTAATTCCAACTTTCTATTTTTTCTTATTACCTGATGAGGAAAGTTCCGTTAATGAAAATTCAAAATCATCCATATTGAGTTTAGACAGCTATTTAATTACACTAGCATTAATTGCATTTTGCGGTATGCTTTGCGAGGGAGCCATGGCTGACTGGATAACATTATACTTTAAAGAAAATGTAAATTCTAAATTGTTTCCTCAAACGATAGGATTTACCTCCTTTGCTAGTGCTATGGTCATAGGTAGATTAGTAGGAGACTACTTATCAAATAAATTTAATGTTAAAAATATTTTAGTGATTAACGGAGTTTTAATCTCAATAGGTATTTTCGTAACCATTACATCTCCTTTAGAATTTGTTAAAATATTTGGATGCTTTATAGCGGGTCTCGGTATCTCAACTGTTGTTCCATTAATCTATTCAAAAGCAGGAACACAGAGAAAAATAAAGCCATCTATAGCCATCGCGGGTGTTTCCACAATTGCCTATGTTGGTTTTTTAATTGGACCTGTGGTCATTGGTTATTTAGCTGATCTATTTAGCTTACAAAACGCTCTAATTTTATTAATTATATTGGGATTAATCGGTAGTTTAATTGCAAAAACATTTTTACCAAATTCGGTCAAATAACATGTTTATTCATTATCAAAAACCTATCTCGTCGCTGGAGCCTTTCATAGATCATTTATGGGAAAAATCTGTGTCTACCCTATTAGATATCCCGTATGAAATTGAAACAATTTTTCCGGAAGATCAACTAAATATTACGTTTACCTTGGGTGAACCCTATTATAGGGCACAGAAAGACCCCACTAAATTTGAAGAAATAAATACACATGTTTTAGAAGCCTTACATACGATTCCAAGCTATTACAAACACGCAATAGGTAATCATATATTTGGAATTAAATTTAAGATTGGTGGATTGTTTCCATTTGTTGGAACATCGTTTAAACAGATAGTAAATACAACCATTCAATTGAATGATTTTTTACCAATTCATTCAGATATTATCAAACAAATCATTCAAGCAGACTCATTTGAAACTAGATGCGAACTTTTTCAAGAATTTTTAATCAAATTGCTTGTTCCGAAACGTAAAGAAAAATTAGACCGCTTATATGCTTATTTGATTAAAGATGAAGAATTTAGTCAGCTAAATGATTCGGAGTACAAATCACTCATGCGTTTGTTTATTGAAGTAACTGGGATAACTCCGAAAGAGTATATACAGATTAAACGCATAAATCAATCCTTATCTCAAATATCTCAGAAAAAAGATGTTAAAAGTCATGAACTAGCTGATATGTTAGGTTTTTATGATTCTGCTCATTTCACCAATGAATTCAAAAAATATACGGGTAAGACTCCCAAAGGATTCAAAAGTGAAATTTCATCATCTGTTTCTAATGAGATCGTTCAAGAATTCAGGCAATATATCTCTCCTGAACATTTGTTATTCTATACGTCAAAAGTGCACGAATCGAAATAGTCTAGTTTTTACAATATTTATCATTTTTTTTCAACAAAATTGCAGAAAATTAAAGACATGAATAAACACTTACTTTTTTGGTCAATAACAGTGGGATTAGGTGGTATGCTCTTTGGTATGGATATGACTGTAATTTCTGGAGTAGAAAGTACCATTAAAGAATTATGGAATTTAGATGATTGGACGCACGGTTTTGCCATGGCAACAGCTCTTTATGGAACTGTACTTGGTGCTGCATTCGGTGGCATTCCTGCCGATAAATTTGGTAGAAAGAAAACATTATTATGGATCGGGTTAAGCTTTTTAATATCTTCAATAGGGGCTGCACTAGCGAATGATGTAACTAGTTTTATGATTTTTCGCTTTTTAGGTGGCCTTGGTATTGGAGCTTCATCTGTGGTAGCCCCCATTTATATATCAGAAATTGCCCCAGCAAAACATCGTGGAAAGCTTGTAATTTCATTTCAACTAAATATAGTTTTAGGAATATTGCTGGCCTATGTCTCCAATTACTGCTTAAATGGAATAGGAGAAAATGATTGGAGATATATGCTAGCCATTGTAGGTCTTCCAAGTCTATTGTTTTCTATTCTTATACTATTTACTCCAGAAAGCCCTACATACCTTTTATTAAATCGAAATGATCGAGTTGGTGCACAAAAAATACTATCCATGGTTGATCCAGAGGCCGAAGAAACCATCAATCGAATTTTGGCAACTAAATCTGTATCTAATCAAGTAGATCACCTTTTTACAAGCAAATATTTCAAACCTCTTTTATTAGCCTTTTTCTTTTCATTATTTAATCAACTATCTGGTATAAATGCAGTATTGTATTATGCACCAAGAATTTTTGAAAAAGCTGATTTAGATAAATCTAGCGCCTTGCTACAATCTGCCGGCATCGGTGTAGCTAATTTAATTTTTACGCTTTTAGGATGGTATTTAATAGATCGTGTGGGTCGAAAAATATTGATGTATATCGGCTCGATTGGATACATTGTTTCATTATTGCTAATCGCATACTCATTTTATAGCAGCACTTTTGAATTAGTACCTGTGTATATTTTTGCATTTATTGCTGCACATGCTATTGGACAAGGATCCGTAATTTGGGTGTTTATTTCAGAAATATTCCCAAATTCAATTAGAGCATCAGGAATGGCTTGGGGTTCACTTACCCATTGGATACTAGCCGCATTAATCACCAATTTCTTCCCCATTTTTACAACGTTATTTGGCGAAACATATATCTTCTTATTTTTTGCATGTATGATGGTTTGCCAATTAATTTACGTAAAGTTCTGGATGCCGGAGACCAAAGGTGCAACATTGGAAGATTTAGAGAAACAAATAGTTTTACATTAGATGTGAATTTATGATTCAGTTTGACCCGAACAGCAATAAGCCCAAATATCAACAATTAATTGATGGTATCGTTCAAGCAATTGATTTAGGCGAACTGGAAAGAGGTAAGCAATTGCCTTCCATTAATGCTGTAGCCAACGAATTCAGTATGGCAAGAATGACAGTAACAAAAGCATACGATGAGTTAAGAGAACGTGGGTTAATCACTTCACATCATGGTAAAGGCTTTTATGTTTCCAGTACAGACACTAGAAGTGCCATGCATGTATTTATATTAATGGATGCACTGACGCCTTATAAAGAAATTCTTTTAGACAGTATTTTAGATAATTTAGGTCCTGATGTGACACATTCCTTATTTTTCCATTATCATGATATCAAGTTATTTGAATCATTGATAAAAGATAATATTGGTAAGTTTAATCATTATATAGTATTACCTCATTTTAACATTAGCGTAGCAAAAATTCTTGCTAAGATTCCCAAAGAAAAGCTATTGGTTTTAGATATAGATGTAAAAGAATTTGGTTCAGATTATTCCATATTATATCAAAATTTTGAACAAAATATGTTTCTAGGCTTAACTGAGAGTCTTTCTAAAATTAAAAACTACTCCAGTTTAAATTTAGTTTTAAGTAGTAAAAGTTTTCAATATACACCCCAAGGTATCATAAATGGATTTACGATGTTTTGCGAAAAGCATGACATAAATTATGATATTATTCCAGATTTAGATGAGGAATATGATGTAGCCAAAAACAATGCTTACATTGTTTTTAGAGAATTTGATCTTATCAAAATGATCAATTGGTGTACGAAAAAGAAATGGAAATTTGGGAAAGAAATTGGTGTAATTTCCTATGATGACACCCCTTTAAAAGAAATAATCTCTGAAGGTATTTCCGTGATATCGAATGACTTTTACTTAATGGGTAAACGAGCTGCAGAAATGATATTGAATAAAGAGAAGGGTAGATTTTCAAATGAATATTATTTCATTGATCGTAACTCTATTTAATATTTAGATTTACGTTGATCCACGATCCATCTAAATTGGCCTTATATTTCTTGTAAAACTCAATAGCGGGAGTATTCCAATCCAATACTTGCCACATTAAACCAGAACATTTTGTTTCTTTAGCTTCTTCTATAGCTAAATCCAATAGAATTTTACCCATTCCAAGTCCCCTGAACTCCTCTTTAATATATAAATCTTCTACATACAAGCGTTTACCTTTCCACGTTGAAAATCTAAAATACCACAAACAAAATCCAGCAAGCTTACCGTCAAAAAAAGCCAAATTACAATCAAACAAAGGATTATCTTGGAATCCATTCGATAAATAATCTTCAATTGTTACACTAACTTCTTGGGGAGCTTTTTCAAATAAAGCTAACTCTTTAACTAGTAATATAATATCATTCACATCGGATGAAACTGCTTTTCGTATCGTTATCATAGTTAGTTTAAACTGCGTAATTTGGACAATAATTGATTAAAATCTTCTGGGAATATACTTTCAAATTGAACCCATTCTTTAGATTTCGGATGTTCAAATCCTAAAGAAAATGCATGCAAAGCTTGCCTAGGGCAAGTCTTAAACAAATTATCAACAAATTGTTTAAAGTTAGCCATTGTACTCATAAAGCGAATTTTATCACCACCATAAGAGGCATCCGAAATCAAAGGATGTCCCATAGATTGCGCGTGCGCGCGAATTTGATGTGTTCTACCCGTTTCTAAATTGAACTTAACAAACGAGCAGAAACCGAATGTTTCAATTACTTCATAATGTGTAATAGCTAATTTTCCTTCTTCACTCTCCTCTGGTAAAATGGTCATTATTTTTCTATCCTTCGGACTCCGCGTAATTTTTCCGCGAAGAGTTCCTTTTAACTCTTTAGGAACTCCCCAAAGTATGGAAAAATACGTACGCTCTATAGAGTGATCAAAAAACTGTTTAGCTAAAAATGTTAAGGCAAATTCAGACTTAGCTACAACCAAAAGCCCTGATGTATCTTTATCGATCCGATGAACTAATCCTGGACGAATTTCATTGGACCCAGGTAGATTTTGACAATGATAAAGTAGACCATTAACTAATGTACCATTCCAATTACCATGAGCCGGATGCACAACCATACCTGGAGCCTTATTCACTACAATGATATCACTATCCTCAAACAATATATCAATTGGTAAATCTTCAGGTATAACCTCAGTATCACGCGGTGGTTGAGCAAATGAAATTGAAATAGTATCAAAAGGCTTAACCTTGTAATTGGATTTAATCAAATTACCATTGACACGAACTGATCCTGCAGCTATTCCCGTCTGAATTCTAGAACGACTTGTATTTGAAATTTTCAATAATAAATACAAGTCAATTCTCATTAATTGTTGACCTTTGTCAACTACAAAATTATAATGCTCAAATAAATCATCTTCAGATTCTAATTGATCTACCTCTTGGTCCATGGACATACATTTATTTGAAAGTAAAATACTACATCTGCCCTCTCCTATTCAGGAATTAAATCACTCTCTATTTAAAGAAGCAAATGTACGTGTATATGTTAAAAGGGATGATTTAATTCATCCAATAATATCAGGTAATAAATGGCGCAAATTAAGAGAATATATTCGTTTAGCGAAAGAATTCCCACAATTACCTATAGTAAGTTTTGGCGGCGCCTATTCAAATCATTTATATGCCTTGGCTTATGTTGGGCATGAATTTAAAATACCAACCATTGGTATTATTCGGGGTAAAGAGTTAGACAAATCAAGCAATCCTTATTTAGAGCAAATGTTTAACTGGGGTATGGAATTACATTTTATTAGTCGTCAAGATTATAGAGAAAAAATATCACCCATAAACCAAGATTCTATACTTATTCCAGAAGGTGGATATAGTGAAATAGGTATAAATGGATTAGAGAATTTAGCACTTGAATTAGCAAACTTCAATCCAAGTTATATAATTACTGCGGTAGGAACAGGTACTACAGCTTTAGGAATAAATAAATTCATGCACATACCTGTTATAGGCATATTGACGTTAAACAATTTAGCTGAAATAAAACAACATGAAGCAGAATTAAACTCCTCAGGCACAACCTGGATAACAGACTATATCATGGGGAAGTATGCGAAAGAAACACCTATACTTACCCAATTTTGCCAATCATTTGAACAGCAACATCATATCAAAATAGAACCGATTTACACAGGTAAGTTGTTTTACGGATTGTATGATATGATAGCCCGAGGAAAATTCCCTAAAGGTTCTACCATTTTAGCCATACATACAGGTGGAATAAAATTACCCAACTGATCCTTCTAATGAAACAGCTAACAGCTTTTGAGCTTCGACGGCAAACTCCATGGGAAGTTGGTTCAATACCTCTTTAGCATAACCATTTACTATTAAAGCCACAGCAGTTTCTGAGGACAAACCACGCTGGTTACAATAAAATATTTGGTCTTCCCCAATTTTAGAGGTCGTTGCTTCATGTTCAACAGAAGCCGTATTGTTTTTAACTTCTAAATATGGAAAGGTATGAGCACCACATTTATCGCCAAGTAATAAAGAATCGCATTGAGAGAAATTCTTAGCCTTATCTGCTTTTCGTGAAACTTGCACTAGACCGCGGTAAGAATTTTGAGAAAAACCAGCAGAAATACCTTTAGATACAATTCGGGACTTAGTGTGCTTGCCTAAATGAATCATTTTGGTACCCGTATCCGCTTGTTGATAATTATTCGTTACTGCAACTGAATAAAACTCTCCTATTGAATAATCTCCTTTTAACACAACAGAGGGATACTTCCAAGTAACAGCTGAACCTGTTTCAACTTGTGTCCATGACAACTTAGAATGCGCTCCATCACAAATTCCACGCTTGGTAACAAAATTATAAATACCACCTTTACCTTCTTTGTCTCCCGGATACCAGTTTTGGACTGTCGAATACTTAACATCTGCACCTTTATGTACAAAAATCTCCACAACTGCTGCATGTAGTTGGTTTTCATCACGTTGAGGAGCCGTACAACCTTCCAAATAACTAACATACGAATCCTCATCAGCTATAATAAGCGTACGTTCAAACTGACCCGTACCAGCTGCATTAATTCTAAAATAAGTGGATAGCTCCATAGGACAACGAACGCCTTTGGGTATATAACAAAAAGAACCATCTGAAAAAACAGCTGCATTTAACGCAGCGAAGAAATTATCCTTTACAGGGACTACGCTTCCCAAATACTTTTTCACTAGTTCGGGGTGCTCTTTAACAGCTTCTGATATGGAGCAAAAAATAATTCCTTTCTCCGCTAACGTCTCTTTATAGGTAGTAGCTACAGAAACGGAATCGATAACAGCATCAACGGCCACGGCAACTCCGGAGATACGCTTTTGCTCATCTAATGAAATACCTAATTTATTAAATGTCTCTAGCAATTCCGGATCAATCTCATCTAATGAATCAATTGTTTTCTTAGGCTTAGGAGCAGAATAATATTTTAATGCTTGGTATTCGGATGGTGTATAATTAAGATTAGCCCAGGTAGGTTCTTTAAGTGTTTTCCAATGTCTAAAGGCAGCTAATCTCCATTCAAACATCCACTCTGGTTCATTCTTTTTATCTGAAATGAAACGAATCGTGGATTCATCTAACCCTACAGGAGCCTCATCCGTATCAAAATGAGATTCAAATCCATATTTATATTCTGAATTTGTAACTTCTACTAAAATATCGTCTTGATTTTCTGCCATTTCGAACTAATTTTTGAAATGCAAAATTACAAAGGAAAATGAAGAAA
>JACCDW010867688.1_pt1 | contig 10478 bp, 8 predicted proteins | sample 7449781 | NCBI WGS metagenome assembly JACCDW01 (sample SAMN15323449, study PRJNA562643) | freshwater metagenome | isolation source: river surface water | place: USA:Blue River Watershed | collected 2017-08-18 | reverse complement strand
CTGGCGAACTCGGCGACGGTCGTACTGGACATAGGTTCTGGTGCCTCCCATCACATCACTCGGAGACCGCGGGGCTGCTGGTGAACCAGTGCTCGCGGGCCTTCATGATCAGGGACTTGGCCTCGTCGGGGGACTGGCCGGTGATCTCGGTGAGTTCGTCGACGGCCAGGTCGGCCAGATCGTCTCGCGTGTGGACGCCGGCCTCGGCCAGCTTGGCAATGAGTGCGGGCGTCAGGCCCTCGAGGCTGCGCAGGTCCTGCGACACCTCCTCGACGCTCTCCTCGCGGGCGATTTCCATCGTCAGCAGGGCGTCCTTGGCGCGGGTGCGCAGCTCGTTGACGGTGTCTTCGTCGAAGGCCTCGATTTCCAGCATTTCCTGGATCGGCACGTAGGCCACTTCTTCGAGGCTGGTGAAGCCCTCGGCGATGAGGATGTCGGCGATTTCCTGGTCGACATCCAGCTTTTCCATGAACAGGCTGCGGATGCCCGTGGTTTCCTCGGCCTGCTTCTGGGCCGATTCGTTGGCGTCCATGATGTTGATCTTCCAGCCGGTCAGGTCGGAGGCCAGGCGCACGTTCTGGCCGCCGCGGCCGATGGCGATGGCCAGGTTCTCCTCGTCGACCACCACGTCCATCGCGCCCTTTTCTTCATCGACCACGATGGAGGACACGTTGGCCGGGGCCAGCGCGCCGATCACGAACTGGGCCGGGTCCTCGGACCACAGCACGATGTCCACGCGCTCGCCGGCCAGCTCGTTGGTGACGGCGTTGACGCGGGTGCCTCGCACGCCGACGCAGGTGCCGATCGGGTCGACCCGCTTGTCGTGGGAGACCACGGCGATCTTGGCGCGCGAGCCCGGGTCACGGGCGCAGCTCTTGATCTCGAGCAGGCCCTGCTCGATCTCGGGTACTTCCTGGCGGAACAGTTCGATCATGAATTCGGGGGCGGAGCGCGAAAGGATGATGGGTGCGCCGCGCAGGGTCAAGTCCACCTCCATGATCATCGCGCGAACCCGGTCGCCATTGCGCAGGTTCTCCTTGGGGATCATCTCGGTGCGGCGCAGGCGGCCTTCGACGCGGCCGCTCTCGACGATGATGTCGCCCTTGTCCATGCGCTTGACGGTGCCCACGAAGATCTTCTCGCCGCGCGACATGAAGTCGTTGAGCAGCATCTCGCGCTCGGCGTCGCGGATCTTCTGCAGGATGACCTGCTTGGCCGCCATGGCGCCGATGCGGCCGATCGGCACGGACTCGACCGGCTCCTCGATGTAGTCGCCCTCTTCCACGTCAGCCACGCGGTCGCGCGCGTCCATGAGCATTTCCTCGGCGTCGGGGTTTTGCAGACCGGCGTCGTCGGGCACCACCAGCCAGCGGCGGAAGGTCTCGTACTGGCCGCTGTCACGGTCCACGGCGACGCGGATGTCCACGTCACCCTGGTAGAGCTTCTTGGTGGCCTGGGCCAGGGCGGATTCCACCGCGCCAAAGACGATGTCACGCTCGACGTTCTTTTCGCGCGAGATGGCTTCGACCAGCATCAACATTTCACGATTCATGTCACGACTCTCCTGCAACTGACTTGGGGCGCCGCCCCTTGAAATCCACCACCGGCGCCAGGCGGGCTTCCTTGAGCTCATCGAGCTGGAATCCCAAGGCCTGCAGCGGCGCCGGCTCCTTCTTCTTGCTGACTTTCTGTCCCGGCTTGGCGGGCGCCTCGTCACGCCAGGTGACCTGCCAGCCGGTGGCGGCGCGCTCGAGCGTGCCGCGGAATTTCTTGCGATTGGCCGACACCTGGCCGCCTGCCGCCGCGCCCAGGGGCGCCTTCAGGGTGACGTCGACCAGCTCGCCCTCGAAGCGCTGGAAATCGCGCTCGGTGCGCAGGGGGCGGTCGATGCCCGGGGACGACACCTCCAGGCGCTTGTATTCGACGCCCTCGACCTCGAGGGTGAACTGCAGCTGGCGGGTGACCTTCTCGCAGTCCTCGACGTTCACAAAGGGCTCGGCGCCCGGGGCCCAGGGCAGGTCGATGGTGACGCGCAGCAACCCGCCGGCGGAGCGTTCAATCTCCACCAGCTCGTAGCCGAGTCCAGTCACGATGTGTTCGACGGTGTCCTGTAGCGCCATGGATGTCACGAAACGATCGACCAAAAAAAACGGGCGGTGGGGAACCGCCCGTTTTGGTCGTCGATGCGAAATTGTACTAGCAAAATCAGGGACTTGCAAGCGACCGAGCCCCATTTTTTGCAGATGCCGGGGACCGCGGCACGCCGTCCGCCAGGCCCACCGCCAGGGGCGGGATCAGGGCCCGGGATCAGGCCCCGGGATCAGGCCTGGACCCGGGCCCGCAGCAGCTTGGTGGCCGAGCGCAGCTTCTTGCCGTCCAGGCGCCGTGCCCGGGACGCCGCCGTCGGCCGGGTGGGCCGGCGCTGGCGGGGCGGGGCGGCGACGCTGTCCACCAGCTCCTGCAGCCGCCCGAAGGCCTCGGCCCGGTTCATGTCCTGGCTGCGGTGGGCCTGGGCCTTGATCACCAGCACGCCGTCCCGGGTGATGCGCTGGTCACGCAGGGCCAGCAGGCGGGCCTTGTGGTCGGCTGGCAGCGAGGAGCGCGGAATGTCAAAGCGCAGGTGGATCGCGCTGGAGACCTTGTTCACGTTCTGGCCGCCGGCACCCTGGGCCCGCATGGCGGTCACGTCTACCTCGGACGGGTCGATGGTCGTGGGCGCGCGCGCGGGGTCGGGCATGGCGGACCGCCCCTTCAAGTGGCCGCCGCCACCAGGGCCTGGGTGTAGGCCTCACGCGGCGCGTCCAGGACGTCTCGTACCGGGCCGGATTCGACGATGCGGCCGTCCTTCATCACCAGCACGTCATGCGCCATGGCGCGTATCACCTGCACATCGTGGGTGATGAGGAGGTAGCTGAGATTCCGTTCGCGCTGCAGGCGCTGGAGCAGCTGCAGGACCTGCTGCTGGATGGTCACGTCCAGGGCGCTGGTGGGTTCGTCCAGCACCAGCAGTTGCGGCCGCACGATCAGGGCTCGGGCCACCGCCAGGCGCTGGCGCTGGCCGCCCGAGAACTCGTGCGGGTAGCGGGCCAGCAGCCCGGGGAACTGCGCCTCGGTCAGGCCGACCTCCTGGAGGGCGGCGGCAATCCGCTCCCGGCGGTCCGCTTCGGGCAGCGCGGGCTCGTGCACCAGCAGGCCTTCACCCACGAGCTCCTGCACGGTCATGCGGGGCGACAGGGAGGAAAACGGGTCCTGGAACACCACCTGCACGGTGCGGCGCAGGGGCCGGTCGGTGGCGATGTCGCCGCTCCAGGCCCCCCCGCCGACCTGCATCTGGCCGCGGTGGGCCAGCAGTCCCAGGGCGGCCATCGCCAGGGTGGACTTGCCCGAGCCCGACTCGCCGACGATGCCCAGGGTCCGACCGGGCTGCAGGCTCAGGCTGGCGCCCTGCACCGCCAGGAATTCGCCCCGGCGGAACCAGCCCCTGAAGCCTGGCAAGGGGACCGGATAGGCTACCTGCACGTCACGCGCCTGGAGGGCGGGCGGCCCCGTGACCTCGGGGGTGTCCTCGCGGACGTCGCGCACCGGCCGGCTCTCGATCAGCTTTCGGGTGTAGGGGTGGCGGGGCGACGAGAACACCTCGGACACCGTCCCCTGCTCCACCAGGTGGCCGTTTTCCATCACCGCCACCCGGTCCGCGAACTTGCGCACCAGGTTCAGGTCGTGGGTGATGATCAGGACGGCCATGCCGGTCTGGCGCTGCAGGGTGGACAGCAGGTCCAGGATCTGCCCGCGCAGGGTGACGTCCAGGGCGGTGGTGGGTTCGTCGGCCAGCAAGAGGCGCGGCCGGCACGCCAGGGCAATGGCGATCATGGCGCGCTGGCGCTGCCCCCCCGAGAGCTGGTGCGGGAAGGCGTGGGCGCGCCGCGCCGGGTCTGGAATGCCGGTGGCGGCCAGGGCCTGGACGGCGGCGTCCCAGGCCTCGCGCCGGCCCAGGCCGCGTTTGAGCTGCAGAACCTCGGCCACCTGGTCGCCCACCGTGAACAGCGGGTTCAACGCCGACATGGGCTCCTGGAAGATCATGGCCAGGTCGCTGCCGCGAACCGCCAGCATCTCGCGTTCGGGAAGGGCCAGCAGGTCGCGCGCCCCTGCCCCGCCCGTCGGGGCGGCCGGATCGCCCGCCAGCATCGCCGACCCGGCAAGGCGCGCATTCTGGGCCAGCTGCATCAGCGCCAGCGCAGTCACCGTCTTGCCCGAGCCGGACTCGCCCACCAGGGCCAGCTTCTCGCCGGGCGCAAGGGTGAAGTCCACGCCATGGACCACGGTCTTGCCGCCGAAGGCGACCGACAGGCCTTTCACGTCCAACAGGGGCGTGGCGGCGGGCGCGTGCGGCGTGGCGCTCATACCGGGTTCTTTCGCGGGTCGAGCGCATCGCGCAGCGCGTCGCCCATGAACGTGAGCAGCAGCAGCGTGACGACCAGTACGCCGAAGGTGGACAGCGAGATCCACCAGGCGTCGATATTGGCCTTGCCCTGGCTCAGAAGCTCACCCAGCGACGGTGTGCCCGGGGGCACGCCCAGGCCCAGGAAGTCCAGCGAGGTCAGGGCCAGGATGGCCGCCGACATCCGAAATGGCAGGAAAGTGACCACCGGGGTCATGCTGTTGGGGAGGATGTGCCGCACCATGATGCGCAGGTTGCCCACGCCCAGGGCGCGCGCGGCCCGCACATAGTCCATCTGGCGATTGCGCAGGAACTCGGCGCGCACATAGTCGGACAGGCCCATCCAGCCAAAGAGCGAGAGCAGCACCAGCAGCAGGGCCACGCTGGGCGCGAACACGGCGCTGAAGATGATCAGGAGATAGAGCTCCGGCATCGAACCCCAGATCTCGATGAAGCGCTGGAAGGCCAGGTCGGTCTTGCCGCCGAAGTACCCCTGCACGGCCCCGGTGATGACCCCGAGCAGCGTGCCGATGGCGGTCAGGGCCAGCGCGAACAGCACGCTTACGCGAAAGCCGTAGATCAATTGCGCGAGCAGGTCGCGGCCCCGATCGTCGGTGCCGAAGAAATTTTCCGTGGACGGGACCGCCGGGTTGGGTCGCGAGGCGAAGTAATTGAGCGTCTTGGGTCCATAGGGGTTGGGCGGGTAGATCGCCCAGTTGCCACCGGAGGTGATGCGCTCTCGGATGAACGGGTCCAGATAATCGGCCGGTGTGGGGAAGTCTCCGCCGAAGGTCTTCTCGGGGTAGTCCTTCACCAGGGGGAAGTACCACTGGCCCGCGTAGCGCACGACCAGCGGCTTGTCGTTCGACAGGACCTCGGCAAAGAGGCTGGCCACCACCATCACGCAGAAGATGACGAGGCTCACGAAGCCCAGGCGGTTGCGGCGAAACCGCTGCCAGGCACGCCGCCCCGGCGACAGCGAGACCGCCGCCAGCGAGGGCCCGGGGGCGGACACGCCAGTCGTCGAGAGAGGTGAGGTGTCCATGGCCACGTCAGTCGAATTTCACGCGCGGGTCGACCAGCACGTAGCACAGGTCGCTCACCAGCTTGGTCACCAGGCCGATGAGGGTGAACAGGTACAGCGTTCCCAGGACCACCGGGTAGTCGCGTCGTATGACGCTTTCATAGCTCAGGAGCCCCAGGCCGTCCAGCGAGAAGAGGGTCTCGATCAGGAGGGAACCGGTGAAGAAGGCGCCGATGAAGGCGGCAGGGAAACCGGTGACGATGGGAATGAGCGCGTTGCGCATCACGTGCTTCCACAGCACCTGGTTCTCGGGCAGGCCCTTGGCGCGGGCGGTCAGCACGTACTGCTTGCGGATCTCCTCCAGGAACGCGTTCTTGGTCAGCATGGCCGTGACGGCGAAGCTGCCCAGGACCATGGCGGTGACAGGCAGCGCGATGTGCCAGAGGTAGTCGGTCACCTTGCCCAGGAGACTGAGTTGCTCCCAGTTGGACGAGGTGAGCCCACGCAGGGGAAACCACTGCAGCTGCCCGCCGAACACCACCAGCAAGGCCACGCCCAGCACGAAGCCGGGAATGGCATAGCCCACGAGCACGATCAAGGTGGTGGCCAGGTCAAAGCGCGAACCGGCCCGCACCGCCTTGGCCACGCCCAGGGGCACCGCGATCAGGTAGCTGAGAAAGAAGGTCCACAGGCCCAGGCTGATGGACACGGGCAGCTTCTCCTTCACCAGCTGCCAGACGTCCTTGTGCTGGTAGAAGCTCTTGCCCAGGTCGAAGCGCGCGAACTGCCCCAGCATCTGCAGGAAGCGCTCGTGGGCGGGCTTGTCAAAGCCATAGAGCTGGCGGATTTCCGCGATGCGTTTTTCATCGACGCCTTGGCGCCCGCGGTAGCCAGCGCCGGCGCTGGCCGCACTCTCGCCGCCGCTGTCACGCCCCTGCAACTGGGCCACCATCTGTTCGACCGGCCCCCCGGGGACGAACTGGATCACCACGAACGTGAGCAGCAGCACCCCCAGCAGCGTCGGGATCATCAGCAGCAGGCGCTTGAAGATGTAGCTGGCCATGCGGGTCGGTGCCGGTTAGCGGTTGGCGGACGAGGCCCACCAGGTGGACATCGCCCAGTTATGGACGTCGTAATACGGCGGGATCGTGGCCGGCAGCTCGAAGCGCCCGGGCCGGTAGCCCACGAGGAAGGCGCTGCCATAGTAGTGCGGGACCGAGTAATGGCCGTGCGAGAGCACGCGGTCCAGGGCCCGCAGCGCCGCTCGCAGTTGGTCACGGGTGGTGGCCTGCACCACCTTCTGCAGGAGGGCATCGACCGCCGGGTCGGCCAGACCCCAGACGTTGGACGACCCCGGCGTGGCGGCCGCCTGCGAGCCCAGTCGCTCCAGGAGTTCACCGCCTGGCGAGGTGCTGCCAGGCAGTCGGGCCGAGGTGAGCTCGAAGTCGAAGGCGTCCATCTTCTGCTTGGCCAGCGAGAAATCGACCGATCGGAAGGTCAGGCGGATCCCCAGTTTCTCCAGCGACTTCTGAAAGGGGGTGACGATGCGCACCAGCGAGGGCTGGTCGGTGAGGAATTCGATGGTGAAGGCCTCGCCCTTGGCATTGCGCAGCGCGCCGTCGCGGTAGGTCCAGCCCGCCTCGGCCAGCAGGACCTGGGCCTGGCGCAGGTTGTCCCGCAGGCTGGCCGGCGGCGCGGTACTGGGGGATTTCGGGGCGGGCCCGAACACGTCGGGCGCGAGTCGGGCGCGTAGCGGCTCGAGCAAGGCCAGTTCGTCCGCCTGCGGCAGGCCCTGGGCCTGGAATTCGCTGTTCGGGAAGTAGCCGTCCACCCGCTTGTACAGCCCGTAAAAGAGCTGGCGGTTCATCCATTCGAAGTCGAAGGCCAGGCCGATCGCCTGGCGCACCCGCACGTCCTGGAACTTGGGCTTGCGCAGGTTGAAGACATAGCCCTGGAAGTCACCCGGGTTGCGGTTCTCGAAGGCGCGCTGCTTCAACTCGCCGGAGTCGAACACCCGGCCCTTGTACTGGCGGGCCCAGTTGCGCGAGATGAACTCGCGCATGAAGTCGAACTCGCCCGCCTTCAGGCCTTCAAAGCGGGAAGTCTCGTCCAGGTAGATCTTGAAGGTGACACGGTCGAAGTTGAACTGGCCGCGCCGCACCGGCAGATCGGCCGCCCAATAGGCCGGGTCACGGACATAGGTGATGTCGCGGCCCATGCGCGGGTTGGCGATGCGGTAGGGTCCCGAGCCGATGGGGATGTCCGAGACCACCTGGTCGAAGGGCTTGCCCTGGCCCCAGTCCCGGCTGAAGACCGGCATGCCGCCCACCACCAGGGGCAGCTCGGGGTTGGGTGCTGCGAAGTCAAAGCGCACCGTGCGCTCGGCGACTGCCACCACGTCCTTCACCTCGGCGTAGATCGTGCGGAACTGGGGGGCGGCCTGCTTGGAGATCAGGGTCTTGAAGGTATGCACCACGTCGGCGGCCAGCACCGGCTTGCCATCGTGAAAGCGCGCCTGCGGGTGCAGGGTGAAGGTGGCCGACAGGCGGTTGGGGGCGACGGCCACATCCTGGGCCAGCAGGCCGTAGGCGGTGGTCGGCTCGTCCAGATTGCCCACCAGCAGGGTATCGAACATCAGCGAGCCGATGCCATAGGGGGCCGTGCCCTTGAGGGTGAAGGGATTGAACTTGTCGAAGTTGGTGGGCCGGGTCGGCGGCACCATGCGGATCTCGCCGCCCTTGGGGGCGGCGGGGTTCACGTAGTCGAAATGGGTGAAGCCCGGGGGGTACTTGATGTCACCGAACTGGGCGTAGGCGTGGGCGGCCCAGGCCCCAGGGGCGGACAACGCCATCAGGGCCGCGGCAGACAGGCGCTTCAAACCACGCATGCGACAATTCTGCCGACTTTTTTCGAGGGAGCGTTCCATGGGTTTTCTGTCTGGCAAGAAATTGTTGATCACGGGTGTCCTGTCCAACCGTTCCATCGCCTACGGCATCGCCCGGGCCTGCCACGCGCAGGGCGCGGAGCTGGCTTTCAGCTACGTGGGCGAGCGCTTCAAGGACCGCATCACCGAGTTCGCGGCGGATTTCGGCTCCAAGCTGGTGTTTGATTGCGACGTGGGCGACGACGCGCAGATCGAGCGGCTGTTCAAGGACCTGTCGGCGCACTGGCCGAAGTTCGACGGCTTCGTGCACGCGATCGGTTTCGCGCCGCGCGAGGCCATTGCCGGCGACTTCCTCGAGGGCCTCTCGCGGGAGGGCTTCAAGATCGCCCACGACATCAGCGCCTACAGCTTCCCGGCCATGGCCAAGGCCGCCCTGCCCTATCTCAATGACAAGTCGGCGCTCCTGACCCTGTCCTACCTGGGCGCCATCCGCACCGCCCCGAACTACAACACCATGGGCCTGGCCAAGGCCTCGCTGGAGGCGTCCGTGCGTTACCTGGCCGAGTCGCTGGGACCCAAGGGCATGCGCGTCAACGGCATCAGCGCCGGCCCGATCAAGACGCTGGCGGCCAGCGGCATCAAGGGCTTTGGCAAGATCCTGTCGGTGGTGGCCGAGACCTCACCGATCCGCCGCAACGTGACGATCGACGACGTGGGCAACGTCGCCGCCTTCCTGCTGTCGGACCTGGCGGGCGGTGTGACCGCCGAGATCACCTACGTGGACGGCGGCTTCAGCCAGGTGGTCGGCGGGATCGCGGAGCCGGTCGAGGGCTGAAGTCCCTCGCGCGCCCGAAGCGCTGCGCGCCCGGGGCGGACAGGCGGAGGGTTCCCTTTGGAGGCGAAGCCTCAGGGAGGAGTCTGTCCGCCCCGGGCGTGCAGCGCGCCGCCTTCGGAGAGAAGCAGTCGCTTCAGGCCTTCACGCAGTCCGCGAAGTACACCGGCTTGCCATCCGCCCCGGTCTCCTCGACCAGCCCGTGGATGTCGGTCTCGAACCCCGGGCACTGGGCGTTGAATTCGCGCGAGAACTTCAGGTAGTCCACGATCTTCTTGTTGAACACCTCACCCGGGACCAGCAGCGGGATGCCGGGCGGGTACGGCGTGACCAGCGAGGTGGTGATGCGGCCCTCGAGCTCGTCGATCGGCACCCGCTCGGTGCGCCGGTGCGCGATGTGTGCGAAGGCGTCACTCGGCTTCATGGCGGGCGTCAGATCCGACAGGTACATGTCGGTGGTCAGGCGGGCGATGTCGTACTTGGCATAGAGCTCGTGCACGTGCTGGCACAGGTCGGCCAGGCCCATGCGCTCGTAGCGCGGGTGCTGCTGGCAGAACTCCGGCAGGATGCGCCACATCGGCTGGTTGCGGGCGTAGTCGTCCTTGAACTGCTGCAGCGCGGTCAGCATGGTGTTCCAGCGGCCCTTGGTGATGCCGATGGTGAACATGATGAAGAACGAGTACAGGCCCGTCTTCTCCACGATGATCCCGTGCTCCGCCAGGAAACGCGTGACGATGGACGCCGGAATGCCGGTCTTGGCGAACTTGCCATTGAGGTCCAGGCCAGGCGTGACGATGGTGGACTTGATCGGGTCCAGCATGTTGAAGCCTTCGGCCAGGTTGCCAAAGCCGTGCCACTTGGCCGTGCGAGCCTCGCCCTTGATGATCCAGTCGTCGGCGCGTCCGATGCCCTCGTCGGCCAGCTTGTCCGGTCCCCAGACCTTGAACCACCAGTCCTTGCCGTACTCGGCATCGACCTTGCGCATGGCTCGGCGGAAATCCAGGGCCTCCAGGATGCTCTCCTCCACCAGCGCGGTGCCGCCGGGCGGCTCCATCATGGCCGCGGCCACGTCGCAGCTGGCGATGATCGAGTACTGCGGGCTGGTCGAGGTGTGCATCAGGTACGCCTCGTTGAACAGGTGCCGGTCCAGCTTGCGGTTCTGCGAGTCCTGCGCCAGCAGGTGACTGGTCTGGCTGGTGCCGGTCAGCAGCTTGTGGGTGGACTGGGTGGCGAAGGTCAGTGACTCCTTGGGCCGCGCGCGGCGCTTGCCCATGGCGTGGTAAGGACCGTAGAAGGGGTG
>JACCDW010064853.1_pt1 | contig 10479 bp, 15 predicted proteins | sample 7449781 | NCBI WGS metagenome assembly JACCDW01 (sample SAMN15323449, study PRJNA562643) | freshwater metagenome | isolation source: river surface water | place: USA:Blue River Watershed | collected 2017-08-18 | reverse complement strand
TCCAGACTTAGTTTTAATATCAGCTTCCGGTGGTGCATTGTCTATAGCTGGTTCTTCTACACAGTCATATAATTTTCCACAATATGATGGATTACCTGGACAAGTTATATTTACAGATGGTGCTGGTCTTTTAGGTTGGACTTATTCACTTGGTAGTGGTGGATCTGGCACACAGGGTCCTCAAGGATCTGGTGGTGGAACAACTGGTGCACAAGGTGAAACTGGACCTCAAGGATATCAAGGTGCTGGTGGTGGATCAACTGGTAATCAGGGGAATACAGGTCCTCAGGGTGATCCAGGTCCTCAAGGTGATCCAGGTCCTCAGGGCGATCCAGGTCCTCAAGGCGATCCAGGTCCTCAGGGCGATCCAGGTCCTCAAGGTGATCCAGGTCCTCAGGGTGATCCAGGTCCTCAAGGTGATCCAGGTCCTCAAGGTGATCCAGGTCCTCAAGGTGATATTGGATCAACCGGTACACAAGGTCCTGCTGGTCCAACTGCCTCACTTTCTCCAAGTAGTTATGTTGTAAAAGCAGTTAAAGGAGGATCGAGTCAAACTATAACAAATGGGACTGATGATGTTGTAACTTTTGTTGATGAATTTGATCCACAAAACTGGTTCTCATCTAATAAGTTCCAACCTACTGTTGCCGGTTACTATAATATACAAACTTCTGTATGGTGGGATGCTGGTTCTATAACCAACAATCAAAACAACATTCAATTAAGAAAAAATGGATCTACACAGGTTGCTATTCAGCAGACACAGATTCTGACTGGATCTGGATATGCACAAGATATTGATATTATAGTATATTTCAATGGTAGTACAGATTATATAGAGGTCACAGCTTACACTGGTAATACAACGTCTCAAAATATAAATGGTGCGAGTTCTGGAACATGGTTTTCTGCATCTCTTCAAACGGTAGGAATCGGACCACAAGGTAATGAAGGTCCTCAAGGATTTCAAGGAATTGGACCTCAAGGAGACTTAGGTCCACAAGGAGACTTTGGTCCTCAGGGTGATTTAGGTCCACAAGGAGACTTTGGTCCTCAAGGATATCAAGGACCAACTGGACCAATAGGTATACCTGGACAATCATCAAACTTCTATGACTACCAAGGAAAAACCTCTTCAACTAGTGGTAATCCAACTACTGGATATTTAATTTGGAACAATCTAACACAAATAAACTCAACTCAGATTAACATAAATCACATTGATAGTAATGGCGACGATATTGATATATTTTTGGCTCTAATAAATACTGGTGATTTATTAATTATTCAAGATAGAAATGATTCTAGTAATTATCAAAAATGGCAAGTATCATCATCTATTACAATAATTTCAAATTCTTATGTTGAAGTACCAGTAAGTTATATAATAGCTGAAGGAACCGGATATACAAATTTTGCAGATAATCACGAATTATTTATTGCGCTAATATCTAAGGGATCAACCGGACCTCAAGGAATAACTGGTCCTCAAGGAATAACTGGTCCTCAAGGAAATACTGGACCGCAAGGACCAACTGGACCATCGGGTGAAAGCACAGTCGTTCTATTAACTGATGGTAGCTCAATTGCTACTGATTCATCTTTAGGTAACGTCTTTTATGTAACATTAGGCGGTGATAGAACACTTTCAAATCCTAGTAATCCAACAAGTGGTAAGAGAATTATTTGGAGAATTAAACAAGATGCGACTGGTGGAAGAACTATCACACTTGATACTAAATTTAGACTTGGAACAGATATAACTTCAGTTGTTCTTTCTACATCACCAAACACAACAGATTATATAGGTGCTATATATAATGCACAGGACGATAAATGGGATGTTATAGCATTTGTTAAAGGATTCGCTTAAAATAATAAATAAGTTATGTGGACATATGAGTATATAAATAAATCTATTCTAGCTGATTCTTATATTCAAACATTAGTTGTATATGTTGATGATATTGAGTATACAAGAGAGTATGTTAAAATGTTAGAAGACAATGAAACAATGTGGAATAACTTTGCAGAATCTCATATAACATATTTACAATCAATGATATAAATTATGGCATATCTATTAAGTAAACAGAGTGGTAATTGGTCTTCATCATCAACTTGGGAAGTAGCTGCTTTTACATCTTTAACCTTTTTTGGAGTCACTATTGTGACAACCACGTATACAGCCAGTGCCTCTTCAACACCTGGCGCAATAACTATGACTGGAGTTTGGTTAGCACTTAATAGTAGAGCAACAACACCTACTGGAACACTTGATGTTCAATTATGGAATAATACATCATCGGTTCAAGTTGCACTTGTTACTATAAATATAAGTGATATTCCAGCAACTCCTAATACAGGATCGGCTAGAGGAATTTTTTTTAAATTTTCTTCACCGGTAACACTTTTAGCGGCCACACTCTACCAAATTAGATTAAGAACCAGTTCCGCCAACCAACTTGGATTTTGGAGAACTAATTCCGGATCAACAGACTGGTGTAGAATATTTACAACATCAACTACTGCTAGTCCAAGTGCTACAGATATTATGTTTATTCAAGGAATTTATAGTGGACCAGGTGCATTTACAGATATAACGGTAACCATGGATAACAATAACTCTACTCTTTATGGTGGTATAGTTACTAATATTGGTGGAACTTTAGACTGGTTAACAAACTCATCCACTGAGCTTAGGTTAAATGGTGAAGTTTGGTCGGGTGCTGCTATTTCACTGCTTATATCAGCTGGAACTTTTAGAATGGGATCAACCGCATCAAGAATTCAACCAGGTGTGACAGCTAGTCTAATAATAGATGCTGGTGCACTAAATGCGAGAAGAATTCAGGTTCAAGATACTGGTCAATTTATAGCGGCTGGGTCAACAATGTCATATACTTGGACAAGACTCAGTTCGGATGTTGTAGCGGGCGCCACTATAGCTACAACATCTGTTGCAACAGGATGGAGTGTCGGAAGTGAAATAGTTATATCTCCAACTATTCGACATGCATCAACAGCTACGACTGTACAATATGATAGAAGGACTTTAACATCATCCTCTGGTACAACTTTAGGATTCTCATCACTTACCAATCCACATTCCGGAACTGGTGAATTTGCAGCAGATATAATAAATCTGACTAGAAATTGTAGAATACAATCATTAAGTCCAACTTTGAGAACCTACATGACAGTTGGTAGTAATCTATGTGATGTAAATTTAAACGATGTTGAATTTATAAACTTCGGATCTACAGTAGGTGCTGTTAATTTTGTTGGAAGTGGTGCTTCAGGATCATTGTATGTGAAAAATTGCTCGTTTAATGATTGTGGTATGGGTGTCTCACTCACAAGCGCAACAAATTTTTATAACTGTATAGTTGATAATTGTGTTTATAGTACAAGAGCTGCAACTACTGGTACTATGGTTTCACATGTAGCTACAGTGACTGCGGTACCAGTATCTGTAAATTCTTACATATCAAACAATTGTATGATATTTGGTGGTACATCCTCTACCTCTGTTGGTATTCAAATATATAATAACTCCATAGATGTTGAGAATAATAGTGTATCTGGTATTCAATCTACTGCATGTTTTCAGTATGGGCAAACATCGACTTATATTGTAAGTGGTAAGTTCAATAATAATATTGGTAGATTTTCAGGAAATGGGTTTCAGGTATATTTTGCAGATACTTTTAGAACTGAAAATCAACCAACTGGTAATGAGTCAATACGAAATTTGAACTATGGATTCTATATACCAGGATCGACAAATGCTAGAATCGATGATCTATTAGTATCAGGTAATGCAACGGCGAATATACTATGTGCATATGCAGTTGCTGCAACCACTAAGAATGTTGTAATTAACAATGCTAGTATACAAAGTGATTCATTATACACATCACCAATTGGTATTATACTCGCATTATCAACATATCCATCTAGATCATCATCAGTACAATTGGAATTTAATAACTGTAACATAGGAACATCAGCATCACACACAACTGCTGATATAAGATTTTCGGTTGATTCAGATCAAGATTGTGAATTGTTATTTAATAATTGTAATTTAGGATCATCAATAGAAGTTTCACAGTCTCAGTTTATGTCTAGATCTTCTAAAGTTGCTTTTCAAAGAGTTGATCAAGTTAATGGTGCACATAGAACATATTATAATAATGGTCTACTTACATTAGATACAACTATCTATAGATCATCCGGTAAAAGTGTTAGGCTTACACCATCGACATCAACCTCTGTTCAAGATTTTGGATATAAAAAGATACCGGTTAGACAAAATTCAACACCAACCGTATCTGTCTGGGTTAGAAAGTCGGTAGTCGGTGATGGGTCAGCATATAATGGGTCACAACCTAGATTATTTTTAAAAAATAATCAAGCTATTGCAAATTTTGGAACTTATGATGATATTGTTTTAGCAACTGCATCATCTTCAAACGGAACTTGGGAACAATTAAGTGCAACTTTACCAGTTACACCTTATGAAGATACAGCATTTGAAGTCTATCTAGAATGTAGTGGTACAACAGGTTGGGTAAATGTAGACGATTGGAGGGTCTCACAGTAATGAATAACACATCTGATAATGGTCAACAAAATTTCTGGATAGACGGTGATACTTACGAGTCGTATAATGTTGGATTGCCAGTTAAAGAAGAAACATTTTGGATCAATGGTGAGAGTTTCACACTTTTAATGTCAGATCCAACTGATGGTTTATTTTTAGAGTTTTTTTAATTCTCCTTTTCTTTTTCCAAATAAGAAAGAAATACTTGCATTAAACTGTGGTTTAACATCTACTAAATCTTTACTCTGTGATGATACCCTGAAATCTAAAGATACTCTACTAATATCAATTCCAACACCTACAATTGGACTAACATATGTTGGAATAGATTCATAAGTTAAGGTATTTAATCCTCTTTTAGAGTTACCAATGAATGAAAGATTTGATCTTAACTCACCACCAATGTTAAATCGAATAGTTCTAAATGCTCTGAGTCCAAATAGAATTGGGACTCTCATTTCAGAGAACTCTGATTTTTCAGAGTCCCAAAGTAAATTAACCTCTGGTTGAATATATCTCCAGGATTTTATCCGTCTTACTGAAAATCCAAAAGCATAGGTGTTATTAGCAAACTCTTTAGAATCACTAATTAATCCAAAATTTGGACCATAGTTTGTTCTTGCTTTCATTTTTGAATTTTGAGAGATACAAACAATAGATATTAAGAGAAATAATAATGTGAGTGTTGATTTCATAGTTCAAATATATGAAAAAAATATCAACTATACAACTCATAAATTATAAAATATTAATGATACAAATATTTTGGGTTGTTTTTTTATTATTTATATGGTTTAATACGGATGCCTTTATACAATACTCTAAAATAATAGGTCTATCAAGACTATTTAAAATAAATGACTGGGAGGACTATAGATTAGAAAGTCCTAGAATCACATATTTAGAATATCTAACTTTGAAGAATAGAGGTTTTTTTACCAAACTTATCTCATGTAAACCTTGTTTAACTTTTTGGATAACTATTACTATTTGTTTAATTTTTAACTCACTGGGGCTATTTCCCGTTATATATATGTTATCTTATATAATATACAAAATAATTGATAGATATGTCTGATGCTCAAGTTTCAAGAACACTAGTTGTAAAATCACCACAACAGTTTTATAAAATAATTAAAGATAATAATCTTATTACAAATAATTTAATACCATTTTTAGACAGAATGGAATTGTTCTTATTTGGATGTCCTTGTGAATCAGAACTAAATTGGGAACAATCCGTTAATGAGTATAAAAAAATATCTAAGATAGATTTAGACCATGTTAAATCACACATCGGGTGTTCATCTATTGAGTTCTATTTAGATGGGTCTAAATTATTTGATTGTGTATAGTAGTATATTCCTCTTTCCATTTTGGAAAGAACTTATTTAGAGAATCGCAAACAGTTTGTACTACAAAGTTACGTTTATTAGGATCATCATAGTATTTTTTTAAACCCCATACATGCTTTATATTCCGACACATATATAAATTTTCCTCATTGAATCCTACTTTAGGAGTCCATTCTGATCCAATGTTATCCGATTCTATATGTGGATAATATACATTTGGCAAGATGGTTCCTATTTTCATATTAAGTGATATTGCAATAGTTGGTAATAATCTTTGTTCAATAAAAATTGTATCTATTGACATACTTTTAACCTCTTTATCTTTATTATTACCAATTGTTTTAATAGACCATCTAAACCACTCTTCAATTAAGTAACTTGAATTAAAATACATGAAAGCACAATTAATTGGATTTACGCTCCAATCAAATAATTTCAAATCATCACTTGCCATAAAATTATCTGGCGATATATATGGATTTCTTGGATGATCCATTATTATCTCTGAATGATATCCGATAAACTGAAAGCTATTATCAATAAAAATTGGATCTTGAATCCAGAGATCTGTATCAATTATAACAAATTCTTTTTGATATTCGGATATTTTCTTAGCAGCTTGTATCTTACAGAAGCTCCAATATTTTTCAACATACTGACTAAATGGAATTTCATCTAAACACTCTGTATTAATTTCATGATATAATTTATCAATTCCCCACTTTTTAAGTGAGTTTAAAAATCTTGAATTACAGTATAATGATATTGTTCCTCCATTTTTTCTCCAAAATAAAATAGATGCTAATTGAACTAAATAGTTTATATACTCATATTTACTATCTTCTTTAGATTGGTAAAAAACATGATATCCATTCATAAAACTTATATAATTTTTCTTAATATCAGTTTTATGAACGATATTAAATCTATAGTTAAAGAAATAAAAAGAGTTAAGTCTGATGTGAAACACTCAAATAGTTATATTCAATACTCAGAATATATATCTGAGCAAATTGATAAAACAATTAAATACACTGATTATTTAGCTGAACAGTGTTATATATCAACAAGTTACTATGAATATAAATAATTACTTTGATAAAATATACCTTCTAAATCTTCACAAAAGAAGAGATAGACTGGATAAGTCTACACAGAAATTAGATTTATTGAATCTATATTATGATATTTTTAATGGAACTGATGGATCGGTTATTAACAAACTGTGGGAAAAATTAGAAAATCCTAATTTTACAAATCCTAATTATCTTGGATGTGCTATTTCACATCTATCGATTTATCAAGATGCTCTTCATAATGATTATGAAAGGATTCTAATAATAGAAGATGATAACTTAGTCAATAAAGATATTCATAATATTTTTGATTCTCTTGATATTCCACAATGGGGTGATTTATTTTACTTAGGATATATACCACTCAGTGATGATTGTAGTATGTGGACATACCAATATGGAATTCAAGGTCACAATATGGTTGCTGAAAAGTTATTTAGACCAAGTAATCTATGGGGATTATTCGCTTATGGAATTGGCAAAGACCTAATGAGAGAGATAGTTGATTTATATAATCAAGATTTTCCTATGGAGTTAGATAGATACTTTGTAAATGAGATACAAAAAAGGGGAAATTCGATTGCAATTTCCCCTCAGTTATTTTGTTGTGATGATAATATACACTCTGATAATTTAGGATTTACTCCTCCTAATATGATACTCAAATCTATTGATAGTCGTTTTGCAAAACCCGAAGATTATGTTTAACCTATAAGGTTTTTAAGATTGGCATTTCTATTAACAATATTATTACCACCAATATATTTCAAAATTTGTGAAGGGTGAAACTTGTAAGCCTTACCATCATTTCTTGTTGCCAGAATTGGGTATTTTCTATTGCCAGTTTTGAAACCATCAATAATAAAAGTTCCTGATGGTGATACGAATTCCATTCCAACTATATTTTGCGTAAATCCATATCTTTTTGATAACATTGAGTTTATCTTTTCAGTCTCTGGATTATTAGGTTCAGTGACAGTTAATTTGGTGTTAAATGACACCGAATTGAAAGACACACCACCAAGTGATATTTCAACACCTTCTGATTTTGAAATTTCGGATAGTGCTAATTTTATTTTTTCTGAAATTGAAATTACTTTTTCCCTATTCATATTTTAGATGTTATAAATCAATTTACCATTTACATATCCATATGCATCAACCATTTTATCCAATCGACCTTCTACTCGATACATATAGTTAGCTAACAATTGACGAATGTTTCTATTACCACCAGTATTATCAGAGTGTACAAACCAGTCGGGCAATTGTTTACCATGATCCATACAGTAGTTTATTAAAAACTCAGCTGCATCTTTACCAGTCAATTCTTTCTCATTAATATCATAAGAACTAATGTCGTGATCAAATGAAATAAAATCAATGTAGTCAAAATTATTTTTTAAAATATCAACAAATTGTTGATAGTCGCGAGCAATTACCCAGTTATTGGCTTTACCAACACCAGGACCCAAACCTCGAACATTGTTATGTACGATGGTTGCATCTTTTCTTTTATCATCAAGGAATACCCACATAGTTCTACAAATATAATTAATTTACTTCAATATACCTAATCGGTATATTTATTTTTTCAGCTAATTCAATCTCACCTTTTACACCAGTTGACTCAGACCAACCATCAATCATATAAACCCAAAGTTCATCAGATTTATATAAAAATGACTCACAAAAATTTTTCCAAAATTCCCAATCTCCTGGCATTTCTCTAAATTTTAAGAGATTGTGACCATAGAATATTGGTGATATAACAACATTTCCTTCCGAAATAAGTTCAGCACACTTATTGGCAGTTTGATTGTATCTTTTTTCTACAACATCTTTATCTTTATGTGTATATGGTGTTGCTAAATAAATTATTTTACTCATTTAATTACAGTTACATTTTTGTTTTATAAACAGAACAAAGTTAAAAATATCTCCATTTTTAGTCCTAATACATAGAGCACCGTTATAGTCCAGAATGGAGTACTCTGGACTATTTAATATTTGAGTGGCTATTTCTCTTTGTTTTATGTTTAAGGTTGGTAAAATTTCTGAAACTTTAATTAACAAATCCGCATTCATCATTTCTTATATATTACCAAGGAAGTGACTTATGTGGCTTAAGTCTCAAAAATAACATAATAATTGGAGGAACCGTACCATCTGTATTCATTACAATATCATACTTGTTTGAGTATCGACCATTGTAAAGGAATTTACCATCATAGTTGTAGATGATATCACTATCATCATATCCAAATCCTTTGTAAATGTACTTACCCTTTACAGTAAATTCAACATTATCTCTGTTTGGATACTGACCTTTATACAAATGCTTACCATCAAACATACAAACAATATCGTATTTATTGTTGTACTCACTTTGGTAAAGATATTTACCATCCCAAGTATATTTTATTTGATGTCTAACAGTGTATCGACCTTCGTAAATGTGTTTACCATCAAAAACATATGATTGGTTTTCGTTTTGATATTGACCGTTATAGATTTTTACTGTTGACATATCGTTGTTGTTTGTTTTACAAATATAGAAAAACTTTTGACAAAAACCAAATATAAAATAAATGATTTCAAACTCTCTTTTTTTATCTACTAAAATAAAAGTCGGCGATTCACCTATACAGGGTAGAGGAGTTTTTGCTACTGAACTTATTAAAAGTGGTGAACTAATAGAAGAGTGCCATTTTGTTAAACTTATAGAAAGTGATTTTACCAGATTAGATAAGTCTGTTCAAGATATATCTTTCGCATGGCCACTATTCACACTGGGATCGCACGTTATAGTTCTTGGATTCGGAAGTATTTATAATCATAGTGATAATAATAATGCAACTTGGTTAACAGATGTTGATAAAAATTGTTTTATTTTTAAAGCTATTAAAGATATTCAACCCGGCGAAGAGATATGTACTAACTATATGAAACAAGTAAATTTTTAAATATGTCTAATCAATCTACAAGTGGTGGTATTGGTATTACTACCGTGCTTTTTTTAGTATTTCTTATATTAAAACTAACTAATAATATTGACTGGTCTTGGTGGTGGGTTACTTCACCACTTTGGATTCCAATAGTAGGATTTTTGTCTATCTTTGTAGTTGTGGTACTTATTGGTTTACTATACATCGCACATACTGGTAAATCAGTGGATGAATTTTCTAAAAAATTTTCAAAAAAACAATAAACTTTTTAAACCTTGACCAATTCTTCAATATAAGTATTAATGAAGAAATTCATCAAAAAAAACAAAGTAAACAAAATGAATAAAGCAGATTTAGTTAACGAAATTTCAAGCAGAACAGGTTTGACTAAGACCAAGACTGGTGAAGTTATCGACAGTATCGTTGAATCTATTCAAGGAGCTCTTGCTAAAGGTGATAAAGTTACCTTGGTTGGCTTTGGAACTTTCGAC
>JACCDW011151038.1_pt1 | contig 10481 bp, 6 predicted proteins | sample 7449781 | NCBI WGS metagenome assembly JACCDW01 (sample SAMN15323449, study PRJNA562643) | freshwater metagenome | isolation source: river surface water | place: USA:Blue River Watershed | collected 2017-08-18 | reverse complement strand
TCGGCCATAAACGCCAAAACTCGGTTAGGAATACTTCCAAAATAATGGTCTTCCAACTGCTGACCTTTCGCGGGCGAATTCCCAATGATGGTTCTCCCTGCAAACATTAAATCGGGTCTTGCATTGAAGTGCGATGCATCCACCAAGAAATATTCCTGTTCGATTCCTAGGCTCACCGAACAGGTGGTCACTTTCGGATCGAAATATTGACAAACTTCGGTGGCTGATTTTTTTAAGAAAGCAATAGATTTCAATAATGGAGCTTTATAATCCAACGCTTCGCCTGTGTAAGAAACAAAGATGGTTGGAATACATAATGTCATTGCACCGGCTTTTGGCATAATAAAAGCGGGAGACGATGGATCCCAAGCAGTGTATCCACGAGCTTCAAAGGTATTTCGAATACCACCGGAAGGAAAACTAGAAGCGTCGGGCTCTTGCTGAACCAATGCTTTACCACTAAACACTTCTATACCGGTATCTTGACCTGTTGGCTCAAAAAAGCTATCGTGCTTTTCTGCCGTGGTACCACGCAATGGCTGAAACCAGTGGGTATAGTGAGTTACTCCTAAATCCAATGACCACTCCATCATACCGCGCGCCACCTCATCGGCCATGCTTCTTGAAATTGTTTTACCCAAGGTTACGGCTTCGTCAATTGCTTGAACCGCCGCCTTGGACAAATACTTCGATTGTTGTTCGGGTCCGAAAACCAATTTACCGTAGTACTGAGAAATTCCGGATTGATGAGATTGCTTTGATGCAGATTTTTTAGCCATTGTTTTTAAAATCGATGCAAATTTCGGTGAGAATCTCCAAGTTCCTTGCAATCATGCGGTTTAAATTATCAAATCGTTATTAAGATGATCGAAAAAAACATCAATCGCGCACTGTTATTGACAAAATCAACACTTCTACCGTTTTCCACATGCATCAAAAAGTAGTATCCACACACTTATAAACAAAATGAACACAAATTAAAAATAAGCGCAACGGCATCATCAACAACTGCTTAAATTCGCTGCACAAATTTTCATGGGCCATCACCATTCTCAAAACTCGAAATTAACCGCGGCGGGCGTTCTCATCACATTAGGTATTATTTTTGGTGATATTGGCACGTCGCCATTGTATGTTATGGGTGCCATTATCGGGAAGAACACCATTACCGAAACCATGGTTTATGGAGGGTTAAGTGCGGTTTTTTGGACGCTTACATTGCAAACAACCATAAAATACGTAATATTAACTTTGCAGGCCGACAACAAAGGAGAAGGTGGAATTTTCTCCTTATTCAGTTTATTGAGAAGAAGGTTCCCTTATCTGGTCATAGGTTCCATGGTGGGCGGAGCGATGCTATTGGCAGACGGCATTATCACACCGCCAATTTCCGTATCATCAGCGATTGAAGGTCTGCAATACATAAACCCCAGCAATGGTTACAAGTACGATTTTAGCCATATCGAAACAGTTCCTATCGTAATTGGAATTATTTCGGTAATCTTTTTATTTCAACGCGCGGGAACCAGTGCTGTTGGGAAGTTTTTTGGGCCGATCATGCTTATTTGGTTCAGCATGCTTGCAACCTTAGGTTTAAATTTTGTATTCCAGAATCCGGCCATTCTAAATGCAATAAACCCAGTACATGTTTATAATTTATTATCGGAATCTCCTGAAGCTTTCGCATTATTGGGAGCCGTGTTTCTGTGTACTACAGGAGCCGAAGCACTGTACAGTGATTTAGGCCATTGCGGAAAAGAGAATATTCGCATAAGTTGGATTTTCGTAAAACTCTGCCTGTTGGCAAACTACTTTGGTCAGGGAGCATGGCTACTTACCAAAGTGGGTAGCACTCTTAATGGCGCTCGACCATTTTATGCAATTATGCCCGATTGGTTTCTTCCTGTGGGAATTACGATTGCAGCATTTGCGGCCATTATCGCCTCCCAAGCCTTAATCTCTGGTTCCTTTACCTTAGTCTCAGAAGCTATTCGGTTACACCTTTTTCCAAAATTCACTGTCAAATATCCAACCAATATCAAAGGACAAATTTACATTCCAGTGGTAAATTCAGCGTTGTGGTTGGGTTGTGTCTTTATTGTGTTATTGTTTGAAGAGTCCGCCAAGATGGAAGCAGCTTACGGTTTGGCTATAACATTAACGATGCTGATGACGTCTATCCTACTTTACTATTACCTAAGAATGCAAAGAATAAATATAATTCTTGTGGCAATAATTATGAGTATGTTCTTTGTTGTGGAGAGTGCGTTTCTAATTGCTAATCTAGCGAAATTTGCTGAAGGTGGCTTCGTTACATTGTTAATTGGAGCAGGTATAATTTTGTTGATGTATATCTCCTATCGTGGCGGGAAAATCAAACAAAGTATGGTAGTAACTGAAAAGCTAACTAACTATTGCAGAAAACTAAAAGCACTTAGTCAAGATACCACACTCCCCAAATTCGCTACCCACTTAATTTATTTGAGTAAAGCACAAAAAGACGATGAAGTTGAATCGCCACTGATTTACTCTATCCTTTACAAAAGACCGAAAAGAGCTGATTTCTATTGGTTTGTAAATATCGAAATTACCGATGAACCCTATACGCACGAATACAAAGTAAACATCATTGAAAAAAATGATATTATTCGCGTTCGCTTCCGACTTGGTTTTAGGGTACAACAAAAAATTAGTATTTATCTCAGACAGGTAATTCAAGAATTAGCCACCAATAAAGAAATAGATTTAGATCCGTATTATCATGCTTTCATTGATAAGCACTTTTTAGGTGATTTTCGATTTGTATTAGTAGACGAAGAAATTAGTCAAGAAAACGAATTAAGCATCTTGGATGATTTAGTAATTCGAACTTACGATAACTTAAAAATTGTAGCAGGTAAGCCCGAAAAGTGGTTTGGTTTGGATGGTTCTGTTGTTACCCACGAATTGGTACCTGTTTTATCAAAACCCATGAGTAGTGTACAATTAAAAAGGTTGAAATAATTTTGTATACATCCCAGGGACTTCCAACAGCATTCGCATAATGAAATTCTACAGTAACAAATTCGCTGATTCTGCCATTCATTTTTGGTCATTTATATTTCTTGGGACTATGTGTGCTTCTCTTACTGCACAAAATAGCGTCCCGGTTTCCTTAAAATCCGCTACCCCACAAAGCCAAAGCTCAATTTCCTCCACTTCCCACTCAGCAAGCGGTTCTTCCCTAGGCACTACTACTCCTTCTGCAACCAAGGAAGCACCTGCTAAAAAACCAGTAGAAAACACAACCAACGGAGGCAACAGTAAACGGGTTTCTGTAGAACCTATAAAAAAATTATCAGACTACACAATCGACGAATTATTCACCGATCGTTCCCTTTCCCCATCCAGAAAACCCATGGGAAGATTCTCTCCGGATGGCAAGCATTTATTGTCGGTAAACACCCAAAAAGATCCAGCCGGCGATTACTGGACGGTTATACAAACACCCATCGTATTACCCCCTAGCCCCATCGATCCCCAAAAAAACAAAAATTCCTCATCCAAAAGCAAACAATCGGCTTCCGAAATAGTCGCTATCGATAATCAAAATACCGGGACAAATACACCGGCAAATCCTCAAGCAACTAACGCAAATCCCAATAACCCCGTAACTGTAACTCCTGCACAACCCGATGGCACCGTCATCTTCGATAGCAGAGAATATAAAAAGATATTCGATGAGAAATTTCCTGGTAAAAATCTACAGGGAGACTTCTCACTTTCCGATGATGGAAATTTCATGCTGGTGACCTACGATGCGCAGCAAATCTACCGACACAGTTCCTCAACCATGGGCTATGTGGTTGATTTACAAAAGAAAACTATCACCTTCATACCGGTACGTATGCGTTATCCAACGCTATCGCCTAACAATAAGTACTTGTCGTATGTAGCCGATAACAACATCTTTTTACTCCATTTGGGAAATTCCCAAGTAACCCAAGTAACATTTGACGGAAAGAATAACAGTATCATTAATGGTGCTGTAGATTGGGTGTACGAAGAGGAATTCACCATGGATAAAGGGATGGCATGGAGTCCATCAGGCGATTATTTGGCCTACTACCGATTTGACGAAACTGCCGTGAAGGAGTTTTCCATGGATGCCTTCAGCAATAACGATATCTATCCCAACCAAGTTCGATGGAAATACCCCAAAGCGGGAGAAGATAACTCCAAGGTTTCCGTGTGGATTTATTCGGTAAATGCAAATGCATCTGATTCAAAAAACAATAATTCATCAATAGCTGGTTCCGGCAATGAGAACCCCGGCCAAAAAAGAATTACAACTGCGAATTCGCAAGCAAGAGAGGTAATTACCACGGCCTCTGAGGATAGTTATTTACCTCGCATTCAGTGGGCGGATCAATCGGATTTGCTCTTTATCCAAAAGCTAAACCGTTGGCAAAACCATTGGCAAGTGTATAGCGTTGATGCAAATGCAGGAAATTCCGCCTCTGCCTCCTTGATTGTAGAAGAAAAAGACCCGGCTTACGTAGAGGTACCCGATCGATTTATTTTCGTTCCTAACTCTAAAAACTTGATATATACCAGCGAAAAATCGGGTTTTAATCACTTGTATTTATTAAATTATGAGAAAAAAACTGCCGTAGCAATCACCCGCGGTGATTGGGAGGTAGTAAGTCTTTTGGCGTATGTACCTCAAACCAAATCGGTATTATTTACGGCCACCAAAGAGAATATTTTAGAGGATCATCTGTATTCCGTTGACCTTGCAGGAAAATCCATCAAATTATTAACTCAGCCAGGGTATAATTACAGCATCCAAGTTGGACCCAACAGTCAATATTATTACGAAACCCGCTCCGCCATGGCCCACCTTTCACCAAACGGTGCTATTCAAGGGAATTGGCCCATAAAATACAACGGGTATGCGTTTGAACTGAGATTAAAATCCCTTACAACCAATCAAGAAAAACTGATTTACCAAAACGACAATTGGAATAACAAGCTTATCAGTGTTGGAGCGCAGCCAGTAGAATTCAAGCAATTTAATGGTTCCGCCGAGGGCACTGCATTTACCGGTTTACCCGTAAATCTACCGTTGAATTCGTACGTGATTTATCCCAATAATTTTGACCCATCTAAAAAGTATCCTGTGCTGATGCATATTTACGGCGGACCTGGATCAAACCAAGTTAAGAATACATTTATGGGACGAAATTTCCTATGGCATCAGTTCTTGGCTTCCAAGGGATACATGGTGGTTGTGGTAGACAATCGCGGAACCGGAAGACGCGGAGCACAATTTAAAAAATCAACCTATTTGCAGTTAGGCAAATTAGAAGCATTGGATCACGCTGCCGTGGCAAAGCAATTGGGGAAAATGCCTTACGTAGATAGCGCTAGAATTGGAATTTGGGGTTGGAGTTTTGGTGGATACATGAGTTCGCTGGCGATTACCAAAAGTCCAGATATTTTTAAAATGGCTATTGCCGTTGCTCCCGTAACCAGCTGGCGTTATTACGACAACATCTACACAGAACGATTCCTCCGCAGACCCCAAGATAACCCCACAGGATACGACGAAAATTCGCCCATCAATTTCACCAAAGGAATTAAAGGAAACTACTTATTGATTCACGGTAGCGGTGATGATAACGTACATTGGCAAAACAGCGCCATGATGATTAATTCCATGATTGAATCCGGTTCTCGGTACAATTTCGAAATTTACCCCAACCGAAATCACGGTATCGGAGACCCCGCAGCCAGCAAACACCTATACAACTTGATGACCAACTACATTTTAAACAATCTTTAAGGTTGTAATGCGCATCAATAAACTTTAGGATAAAATCATCATAATATATGTGTCCTCAGGAGCGTTTTAACTTACATTAAATGATTTTTTAAATTGCTCGAATACGTTTTTGGGGTCGATATTGTTCAAACCCATTTCTTTAAAAATCGCTTTGTCCGGTAATTCGCCAGCTGTCAATTCAACAAACTTATTCACGTGTTCTTGAATGGTCTTAGGCAATTCAAATTCTGATTCAGGTGTTAGCATTACCGTTAAACGAAACACGTCTGCTTTGTGCTTTTTCAACTGTTTTCCATCTTCTTTACTCCCACTTTCAATTCTTTCTTTGATTTCCAAAAATGCCTTTGCTTTCAAACAGATCAATGCCTCAATGTTGGCATGATGTAAGCCATCTTCCATTTGACTATGTTCAATCATGTAATTGTAATAGTCGTCATTCAGGAGAATGGCAGACAAACTGGACAAGTCATCATCTACAGGAATTGGCGTTAGATGTGATTCTCCTTCCAAAACTATCATATCAGGAGTTCTAGAAAATAGTTCTATTTGATGCGGAAATTCAATATTTGCCGGTTTAACAAAGCGGTAATACTCCCTGCCATTATTACTTTTTTCCCTTTGCTGATATTTTCCATCAGCAATAAACTGCCAAAACTGTTTTACAAAATCAGAACTAAGAGCTTCAACAACCAAGATTATGTCTATATCCTTGGTGGCTCGCGGAATAAAGCCCGCTTCATCAAGGATAATATCACAAGCAGTGCCTCCGATAATTACATAATTATTGGGATACTGCTCAAAGTATTTTTTAAAAATGCCGATTCCTCTTACCATATAAATTCCTCTAAAATTTGTTTTCCTGCGATTTCAACGCGTTCATCTATGTTATTCTTTATGCTGAGAAATAAAGAAAGTGGATCCACAACTGCCTTGGCATTAGGTAATTCATCCACCAATGTCAATGGATTATATTTCCATACCTCCAACGCACACCTACCTTCATATTCATTCAAATTCAACAATGCATTACTTTTTTGCAACCCATAAAATTCGGTTTTTTCTATTGCAAAATATTCTTGGCTACTTGGATTCAAATCTGAGTATTCAGACAAGGCAGATGCATTGCTTTGTAACAGTCCATGGTTTTTAGGCATTTCATCCACATACACCGTTTTAATGACAGGATTCACTAAAATACTCTGTCGATAAGCTGTATTCCATAACTCCTTTCTTTCATACTTAAAACGAATAAATTTCTCTTTTTCACCCTCAACGTATATTAACTTATGGAATTTCAAATTTTCAACCGCTTTTGTAATCGCCATGGACGTATAACCTAATTTCTGAGCTATTTCTTTAAAGGAATGTTCCTCTAATTTCCATTTCTGATTTCTATGGATGATTTGATAAAACAGCAACAATTGTGCAGATGGGAGTAATGTCTCATTATTCTGCTTCGTCTTTGGGTGAACATAACTTTCCCTCAAATCAATCAACAACTCGGGCAAATAAAGTTGTTTCCCATGTACTATAAAACTGATCCCTTTTTCAATCAATCGTTTGCGGTGAAAGGCTTGAATGTTTTCCAAAACAATCACTACTTTTTGGTTAAGCAGGTTTCTTATCTGTTGTACCTGTTTTTGGATTTGCTGAATACTAAATTCATCATCGTTTTTCAGCTCAGCCAATATTATTTCCGTGGTGAATATAGTTGATCGGTATAGTTTGAATGTTTCGTGGATATACAGAGGAAGCCTGTCCAATTGTTTTTTTTCAAGTGGGTAAATAGATGGCTGCAAACCCAAGGTTTCCTCAATGTATGTTAGCGTTTCCCAAATTTTATTTGCCATAATAAACCTATATTTTATTAATAAATTAATTTACTTTATTATGCAAATATAAGTTTATTATATTGAATTTTAAATCAATACAAATTTATTTGACTTAAAAAACCGATGCTCATGTTGTTGCACATAGCCTAATTGATTGGTAATTAGTTTCGTATTACCAATAGTGAACTCTGGGGTATTAGTATGATGATGACCATACGCCCAACAGGCTATGTTCGATGATTCTATAAAGTTATGTAATTCCACCGCAAACGCTTCATTCAATACATCTCCCTTATACTGCTCTGGATAGTTCATAAAAGTTGGAAGATGGTGTGTAAATACAGCTATATTTTCTTCAACAGCAATCTTAAGCTCATTTTGAATAAACGCAATACAATCTTTATGCAACGCATTGTATTGCTCGAATGAAAAACGGAATCCGTTGTGTTTTATTAATCGAAAATCATTCATACTTCTTTCAATTTGCCACCCATTTCCCTCGCTGATACGACTCCAAAGCGTTGAAAAAAGTAATCTAGTGTTTTTATGAACAACCGATAAATTATTTACTAAGAAAACATTATCCCTGATTTTTTCATTAAGGATTCCAGATTTCATTGCAATATCATAATGATAGTATTCATGATTTCCAGGCAACCAATAAGTCACTTCAAAATTATCCGACACATAATTGAAAAAATCCTTGTACTTATCAATGAAAATAAATGGCAAAATATCTCCAGCCAATACCAAAACTTCGCCCACTGGTTGCAATGGGCACTTTTTCAGGAATGCCTTATTTTCAGGAAATTCTAGATGCAGGTCTGAGGCGTATTGGAATTTAACTGGCATTGCATACATTTTTAATTATTCTTTTCGGATATTTGAAAATCTCATTATTATCTCAAATGGGTTTCTCACATTTAAGTTCTGTTCATTTCTAACAGCATTCTTTGATTAAAGCCATACGATAAATGAAAATAAAAGAAATTATCCTTTTCACCAAGAACTAATCGTCGAAAAAATTGTTTTCCTTGTAATTTCACTCAATATGTTACCAGAAATCGGAAAACTAGCCCCAGCATTTACTGCCAATAATCAACACGGAAACACTGTTTCTTTAGCGGATTTTTCAGGCAAAAAATTGGTTTTGTATTTTTACCCTAAGGACGACACCCCCGGTTGTACCGCCGAAGCTTGTAGCTTGCGCGATAATTACGATACCCTCATTTCACAAGGTTATGCCATCATTGGTGTGAGTCCAGACGATGAAAAGAAACATACCAAATTCATCACCAAGTATAACCTTCCCTTCGATTTGCTAGCCGATACGGATAACGCCATCGCTTTGGCCTACGGAGTTTGGGTAGAAAAAAGCATGTACGGAAGAAAGTATATGGGGATCGCCCGAACCACGTTCGTTATAAATGAAAATGGCATCTTGGAAGAAATCATCGAAAAGGTGGATACCAAAAACCACGCACAACAATTATTGAAATAATTTCATTCGTAATTTCTCATTACAATCTTCGTTGGTCGTTCCTTACTATTACTAGTAGAAATCACTATCAAAGGTAAATCAAGTTTTTACCTTACCTAACGATTATTAACGACTTGGTGTCGGTCCCACGGCCCGTTTCAATTGTCACGTAATATAATCCCTGCCGCAAAGCAGTGACATTGATTTCCGTAGATTGGGTTTCAATCACCCTTTTCCCAGCAGAATCTCGAATCATCACAGAGGAAACTGGAATATCAGACGAAATACGCACCACTTCTCCATTCAAAGGATTAGGGGATAACACCCAATTTTGTGTAGTCGCTAGTTCATTCCGTGCATTCGATGGATTAGAAGGTATCAATTTAAATTGCCAATATCCGGTGCCGTAATTGATTCCAACGACCAAAATATTGGATTGAAATTCCAAAGAATACCTTCTCAGACCCGTTTCCGTGGCTCCAGCCCCCAATTCCCCTTTGTTCGTGGCCTTGGGTAATCCCAAATAATTACCAGTCCCCGCAATGATCAACTCACCACTCAACGAATCAATACTCCAACTACCCGTGTTACTACCGTCATGCGGAGCTTTAGGGGCGGCACAACCCTCCTTACCCCCATTCTGCCAACCTTCTAGCCAGGTTTGTCCGCCCAATACATTGGAGAAATCACCGGAAGCCCCAAATCGATATACGTCGTCAAACAAACACGACCGTGTTTGCACATCGGCCAAACTGTTGCTCCACCAAGTTAACTGACTCTTATCGGCGCCCACAGCCAATGCCCCTGCTTGCGGTACAATTTTCCAATCGCCCGAAAGTTGCTTGGCTTCGATCCATACCGAATCAGACGCCACCCTGGCTCCGCTGTCATCCGTTGCCACCGCATAAACCCTGTGCTTTCCTAAAGGTATTGTTTTATACACGGCAAACGGTTCCACGAGTGAGACCACTGAATCCGAATCCAACCAATAGGTTATCTTCTGAATCAAACCGTCTGGATCCGTAGCCGATGCCTGAATCCGGATTTTTTGATTTTCGATATACACACCGGCAGCCAGCGGCTGAATCAAGGATACTTCCGGCAATAAATTCCTTCCGTCGCCCACAAATACATACATCGTTTGATGATCGCTATACAGACTATCACTCACGGTTAATTGCATTTTATAGACACCTTCTTCCAGTCCACGAAGAGTAGGTTCTTTATCGGTTTTCGAATCAATCGCTAAAACACTCGGACCGTAAATCTGCGTCCATAGATAATTCAAATACCCCAATTTACCGGGGGAACTGAGCGCCGCAGATAAGCGAACCGAATCTAC
>JACCDW010246524.1_pt1 | contig 10481 bp, 18 predicted proteins | sample 7449781 | NCBI WGS metagenome assembly JACCDW01 (sample SAMN15323449, study PRJNA562643) | freshwater metagenome | isolation source: river surface water | place: USA:Blue River Watershed | collected 2017-08-18 | reverse complement strand
TTTCAATTTGTCAAATTTTTTGTGAAACGTATTTGTGGGGTGTTCACCTTTTTACAGGTGGGACTAATAAATATAGTGAACCATATTGAAAAGTCAATCTTTCTCTAAAATAATTTCAAGAAGTCTAAACAAATAAGTACCTATCTTGTTTTGTTCTAGTTGTTCTTTTGTAAAATATCCATAGGCGGTATGCTCTTCTCCGTCGGTTGCCTTTTCAAAGTCAGGATGTAATTCTTCGTTTGTTTCCAATAGATAAACGTACATCAAACCCTTAATTTTTTTACCATCTCTAGTATGTCTCGGCACAAGTCCAATGAACTTCAACGGTACGTCATCAATGTTAATTGCGGTTTCTTCAAAGAACTCTCTTTTAGCGCCTTGTTTTGTAGATTCATTATCTTCAAGCTTTCCTGCAGGTATTGACCACATGCCAGGGAAAGACCCTTGATTATTTCTTTTACACAATAGTATTTTATCGTTACATTTAACTAATACTCCGACGTATCTTTTAGCATCCATTTGTATTTATTATTATGAAAGTTAATATTAACGAAAATATCTTTAAGGTCAAAGCATTGGTTGATAAAAAATCACAAAAAATTGGAATGCAAAAAAGACGTTTCGATTCCACTTTTGATGGTCTTTTATTCCTCATGGGTGGGAAGAAACAATGTTTTTGGATGAAGGATTGTATAATACCTTTGGATATCATAATGATTAAAAATAATGTTATTGTTAATATTCATCATGATTGTCCTCCATGTAATTCGGAAGATTGTCCATCCTATTGTGGAAGAGGAAATATTGTTTTGGAACTCGCAGGTGGTACCTGTGAAGAACTTAACATACAACCCGGTGATTGGGTTGAATACGTTTTTGATTAACCTCTCCAAATTTTTTCAGGTATATTCAACTTGAATGAAATCATCCTACTAACAACAAAGAAATAATCACTCAATCTATTAAGGTATATCAATATTTCTTGTGGTATTGTTTCGAGTACACATAATCTCTCAACTCTCCTACAAACAGTTCTGCAAACATGCGCAGATGATACCGCCAAATGACCTCCAGGTAATATAAAATTCTTAAGTTCAGGTAGTTGTAAATCCATGGCATCAATCCATTTTTCAAGTTTTTGAATATCTGAATCGGTTATTTTTGGTAATTCGAATCCTACATCTTTTAGGGGGTCTTTAGATACAATCGAACCTATTTTGAATAAATCATTTTGTATTATGTTTAATTGGAACTGCATGTCTAAAAAATTAGATACATCAGATTGTATATAATCTGACAGTAAACCCACAAATGAGTTCAATTCATCTATCGTTCCGTAAGTTTCGATTCTTAAATTATTTTTCAAAATTTTTGTCCCCCCTAATAATGTAGTATATCCTTTGTCTCCTGTCTTGGTATATACTTTTTTACTCATATATTAGTTTAAACTTTTAGATTTTTGTATTTTTTCTTTCAATACTAATTCGAATTGATTTGCCACCATTTTAATAAACTTCACCATTGGTGAATCTTCTTTTTCAGAATCATATTTGTATTGTCCTTGTGGAGGTCTTGTACTTCTACCAAGATAATTCAATCCCGATATATTTGTAATACATTTGTGTCCTCCTGAGTTTGCTTGAATTAGGTCCCAAGCACTTATCTTAATTTCATCTAGCATTTTTCTATGTTCTTCTGACAAGTCTTTGAATGGTGTCTCCATCATTTCTTCGATGTGATTCAAAGCTTCTTCACCCTTTTCTCTTTGTCTCAATTTTTCACCGTAGATTGCATCGAAGTCTTTAAAAGTAAACCCTACACTTTCAGGACCCACACTTGTTTCACTAACCCATTTGATTGTTGAGAGTGGTACCATCTTACCCTTTAATTGGTCTTCCCATTTTGAAATAACTTCTTGTGCAATCTCTCCCAAGTTAACACCTTTAAGTTCTCTCTCCTTCTTGAATGGATTACATGAAGCCTGAACAAGTCCCATTGGCCACGCCATGATAAGAAAGTCAGCTTCAGGATTATTTCTAAATGGGGTATACCTGTCATAAGAACCAGGCTTGAACATGCTACCTCCACCATATTGGAATATAATATTGTCAGATACCTTTGGGTATTCCTTCATTTTTGTCGCATAATCTTCTGCATTTTTTTGTAATTCTTCTGGTTTGGCAGCATTTGTTCTTCTCATCCATTGCTTAATCGTGTTCAGTATGGACATCAAAGATGGTTCAGAATCCATGACCAGTTCTTCTAAAAACCCTGGTTTATTCTTAAATGCTAACAATAATTTATTAATAACAAAACCCAATAACATTTTGTTTTTCTGTAATGGTTTTTCTTTGTCTAATCGGTAAATGTAATTTACAACTTCTTCTGGTGTGATATCGTGTTTTGCAAAATCTGCAGAGTCAACGGTATTAATTAACAATATGTCAGAAGAAGGAAATATATCTTTGGGTGATACTACTTGTGAGATTGTTTCCACATTAGAACGAGCACCTCTAAATTGCTTTGATGTTCCTTTCTCAACCCCAACCTGTCTGTCATGATGGTCTGTGTGAATTGTAAACATTGGTTTACCGTGAGCGAAATCAACAAGAACTGGCATTATATCCCCTTGAGCATCATTTTTCTTGATTGCAAATTCTTTATCACCATACTGAATAACGTGTGAACCAACAACTTCAATACCATTATCTTCAAGATAATTTTTCATAGCGAGTGCTGTGGTAACACCATCCAAGTCTTGGTGAAAATAAATTTCGGCTTTGGGGTATCTATTACTCAAAACCGAAATATTACGAATTCCTGTTTCTTTAATAATTTTTTTCATTAGTCGTATGGTCCTTCTAAATGAAGTATATCACCAGCTTTAATCGCCTTTTTGTTATTGTTAAGTTTCGGATTCATTTCTAGGTTGAAGTTCGAATATCTTTCATATCCTTTAATCGCATATTGTTTCTCGGCAGGAGTTCCAGGTTTTCCAACGCCATAGAAACCATCTAAACTTAAAACTCTATTCATTATTCCATTCCATGTATCTCCTGGTTGAACCAAATATAATGTAGAAAATAACTGTGTTGGCTTGTTCACATCAAAAGTTGGATTACCTTTAAATTTTGAATCCAATAAACACTTTTTTAGTGTTTGGTTTCTATCACATCCGAAACTATTTCCTTGAGACTTTTGTTCTTCAATTACCCTTTTAACTAATTGTGTTAAATCGGATTCCGTAAGTCTAATAACTTTTTTCATATTATTAATATTTTAAGGTAAGTCTGTATTTCAACTGGTTTATGTCACCTAAAATTTCATCTCTGATATTAAGTAAATCGGTATCGTATCTAGAATCCAATTGGTCAGACATAGATACTAAAAATTCTGTTATTCCATCCAAAAAGTTTTGAATACTCAGAGATTTGATGTCTTGGAACATTAGTGAGAATTCGGGCTCGAATTCCACTCTACCCATTTTTCCCATCATAATTTCAACAAACTTATCAATATGGTCACCAAGTGAGTCATAGATTTCACCATAGGCTTTATGTTTTGCATCACCCATAGTTTGCCAATGTAAAAATTTGAATTGTAATTGTATCTGTACTAATTTCAGCGTTAATTCTTCTTTCATAGTTATATTTTTAATATTCCTATATAAATATCTATAAATAAAAAAAGGGTTATAAACCCTCTTTAAATTCTAACTCTATTTGTTTCTTCTTATCTATGAAACTTTGAACTCTCTTTCGTGCCACATCACAATAATTTTCACTGAGTTCAATACCAATCCACCTCCTATCTAATATTTCAGCAGCAACTACAGAGGTTCCTGAACCACAAAATGGGTCAAGAACAATATCGTTCTTGTATGTCAATATCTTGATGGCCTTTTTTGGTATATCCATTGAGAACGTTGCTTTGGTAAGTGACTTGGTGTCAGCAAAATAATCCCACTGACCGAACACAAGTTCCATAAACTCTTTCTTTTGTTCTTCAGTATAAACCATTTTCTTTCTACTTGTTCCATCTTCATTATCAATCATGGTTTCAATACCAACCCATTCAGGTTCTCCCTTAACTTTCTTGATGTGATTCTTCTTGTAAGCAAGAATGATACACTCTTTTGGATTGTATATGTAGGGTGATGACGGAGACATCCAAGAACCCCAAGCAGTGGTTTTACTTCTATGTGGACTATTCTCTTCAAGGTCTACCACACCAAAGAAACCAAATCCGATTTCTTGCATTATCTTCCACACTTCAGAAACCATGAAGATTCTCCCACCTTTCTTCTGTCTATTAATCTCGTATGGAATGTTGACAGCAATTCTACCATCATCTTTCATTACTCGGAAGGCTTGAGATAACCATTCTTTGGAGAATACTTTATATTCCTCGAACTCCACGTCGTCATCGTGAGTGTCATAATCAATACCAACACCATAAGGAGGACTGGTTACAATTAAGTCAACTGAACCCTCTGTCATTTCTTCCATCACCTCAATACAATTACCGTTAATAACCTTTCCAATAAACTTTTCCATATTAATTTTTATTCCTTTAATTAATTTCTTCGTGAAAAATAACTTCGTAATCTAATATTGAACCAAAATTTATTGATTCAATATCTGGTATTTTGATAGTTTTAACTCTACCATCACCAACATATTTCCATAGATGTTTTTTGATACTGATTTCAACCTCGTCAGACGTTAATGGTGTTTTTTCATTAACATCGTTGTCCATAATACAGATTAAAACTTTTTTTCCCTCTTTTAACTTTTTTTCTACCAACAAAGAATTTTTAGCGTCCCATGATTGCCAATAACCTACAAACATTGAATATTTCTCTTTTGGATAAAACTGACTCATTTTTCCAAATTTTTAATTTTTCTGTCCAAATAGAATAAAGCTTTCTTCAAATCTTCTACTTCTTTCTCAGGATTTTTCTTACCAGCTCGTGCAACATATTTAACAACATTAAATAGGTACGCGTCTTTATCTAACCCCCAAGCTTCACATACTTTAATAACCTCGTGCGGATTATCCACACCACCATAATGTTCAGGATTATTTACCATTTCATCATTCATAACTTTTCATTTACTTAAAAAATTGATACCATTTTTTCTTTTTAGGTTTGGGAATTTCAAAGGGCGTTATATTATCATAACAATTTATACTACCACCATATCTTGCAGACATCATTTGTAAAAAAACCTGATGGTATTCATCGGGTACATTCTCGAAATTAGCTAATATCTTCACCGTCAAGTTAACCGAACTATGGTCTGATGTTAATAATTTAAGCTCATCACTCATTTCAACTACATGGCTGGATTTTACCACCAATGTATTTCCTCCACCAATATATAACTCAGACTTATCGCTCATAGTTTATTTTTGAATGTTCAAATGGGTAAGTTTCTAATTGTTTTTTATAGTATTCGTTGTTAAACGAGTCTTTCAAATATCTCACTTGTTCTTGTACATCTTTTCTTTTGGGATATCTCACTGTGATATTTTTATCACGATAGTCATATGTTTTCAAAACAAAATATCCTAATATCAAAGAAAGAATCATAAGAGTAAAGTAATGTTTATTTTTCATTTTTACCCCATTTTTTCTCCATATACTCGATATACTTATGTCCCTTACTACCGTTGTACAACATCCAAACAAAGTAATAATCTATAAGCCATTCGATTTTTTTAATAAAACTTTTCATTAGTCTTTATTTTTGTGTTTTTCGGACCTTTGACCTTTCTTATAAGGTTTTTTCTCTAATTGCTCGGTTTCAACTTGGTCCTGACTTGGTTCCAACTTAGTTCCAACTTGGTTCCTTGTCGATTTTTTCCATTCTGTTTTTGAAACATACTGCCACGAACTTCCAACCATATTATGTGCAGTCCTATCATCAACTCTACGAATTTCACCTAATTCGACTTCTTTTGTTTTCCTAATTGATTTGATTGTTTTCATATATTAAATGTATTATTTATTTTGTTCAACTTCTCTTATGTGATAAACATAACAAATCTTGTCGTAAATAACCGCAAGAACATTTGATTTGTTTTCGAAATAATGAATAATCTGAACTGTACAATCTAAATTCCTCTCATCTTTACATTTCCAAGTAGTCGATTTGTAAGCACCTTCCACATTTTCACCTTGTTTTTCAATTACTCTGTATAGTGATTGTGCCTTGTCATCGAATTGAAAATAACCCCTTTCAACCACAACAGAAATCTCCGAATAATTCATTTCATCGAATCTCCACTTTTTGAAAATATCATCGTAAGTTCCAGCCTGATTTTTGTATGTTCTTACAATAAGTTGTGAAAACGCACAAAATGACATAATCGAAAAAACAAACAACAGTAAAAACTTTTTCATTTTTTTTCTTTATTGGTTAGTGATAAAATTTCTTCATTGGTCTTTCCGTTTTTGAAATGTTCAAAAACTTGAGAGCTGAATTCGTCCATAAAAATAAGGGATTCGGAACTATATAGAACTTCCAATTTATCGGAGTCAATATATTTTTTTGTAACTTCTTCAGTTATTATTCTTCTATGAAATCCCATAGTGCAAAACTAATGAAATTATTTTATAGAATCAACATTTTGTAATTTTTTCAAATTAACAATTTGGAAGATGTAACTCATAATCTTTCTTCTTAACATAGGAACAAATGTTTCTTTCATTGGGAAATCTTGATTGGATTTTACCTCAAAAATAGGTTGGAGCTTGAACAAATCACTTTCTTTCCAAGATGTGTTCTCCCCGATAATACTAGTAAGGGTTTTTTCTTTGTCAGAACCTTCGTAAATCAAATTTAGGTATGTTTTGTGGTTAACATCTTTTTTTCCGACTTTCTTTATATTGTATTCCCAAATAAAAACTTTTTCATTTTTCTTATCAAGATATACCGCAAATCCACTGTTTGAAGCTATATTTTCTTTGTTTTTCTTCAAGGTTATGTGGATATTATCATAAACTAAATTCCAAATAGACTTACCCAAATTGAACGTATCGAAAACTTTGTTAGTAGAAAACTTGAGTGTCTTATTTAATTCTTCTTGTTCTGTTTCCTCTAATTTGGGAGGTATTTTCGGATACAATTCTTTCAAAAGAATCTCATCATCACAATCTTCGAATTTTTTTTCAGTTAACAACAAAGTATTCTCTTTCATCAAAGATTGAATGTTTGCTAAATGTAACGACAATTCTATAAAATCTGGATATATTTGTAGTTTTTCGAAACTATCTTCACACTTTTGTAGATATCCCAATAACGTGTACTTGTTGTATTCAAAATCAACAGGTTCTTTGAACATCCATTCAGGATTTAATTTAAAGGGTATTTTTTTCTTTCTCGCCATAATAAAATATAGAAAACTTAATATAACTCTGAAGATTAATTAGTTCTCATTACATAAAATAATTCATCTTTAACGTAAATCTCGTTCGCAGTACCATCATATCCGTTGACAATTCCGTATCCATCAGCATCAATAACTCCTTGAATAAAGGCATCTTGGTCTATATAATCTTTGTAATCCAATCCATGTTCAGTCATATAATAATCCACATTGTTCGATACGTCAGATACTAAATCGTCTACTTTTTCTTCAATTAATTCCTCAGGAAAATCACCTTCTGGGTCTGATTCTATTTCCTCAATTTCTTCTTTAAGTTCATCAATTTTTTCATTAGATTCATCAATTTTTTCATTGTACTCTTCTTGCTCATCCTCATCTTCAGTGTCATTTAACCCATCTTCCAATGAAGATATGAAAGTTTCTAATTGTTGAATGACTCTATTATTGAAATTAATTTTATCTCTTTGTTTATCGGATAACTCTCTTTGGGAATCATCAAAATACGAATCCGGATTATTCCTTACATCGTCATCATATACTTCTCTCATGTAACTCACAATTTCATCCTCATCTATATAATCCATTACAAAACTTTTAGAAAAACCCTGATAACCAACGTCATCTAAAAGTTGTTCAACATATTCTTTAGCACTTGATTCCATTTCATCTGAATTACCAACCGCATATGATTCATATAATTGGTCAACGAATTGAAACTCCGTCATATCGTAAAAATCACCTGTTGGTACCAAACTATAAACATCAATATACTCGTCAAATTCCGCTAATTCATCCTCTAATGTTTCTATACTATCTAATAAATCAGGTCGGGCGTCTTCACTATTGTCGTATTCTGCATTCAGTCTTTCTATTTCTGACTTCAATGACTGTATTGTTTCTCTATCTTGATTCGTAAGTATTTGATAATCACCTTCATCTCTCAAATATTCAAGAAGAGCATTTGCCATCAACCCTGTCGAATCAATGTTTGGGTTTGTTAAATCCCACTCACCCTCAGCTCTCCTTTCATTAGCATCGTTTTTTCTTTGTTGTATTATTAAATCACGTCTTAATTTTTCTTGTCTTTCTCTTTCTAATCTAGCCCTTTCCTTATCCCTGAATATTTCAATTTGTTCTTTAAATTGACTTTCCAAATACTCATTCACAGCACCCATTATTTCCTTAGCTTGTGGATTGTGTTGTGTAAACCATTTCTCAGGCTTTTTATTGTCTTGCGCATCCCAAAAAGAAGAATCTCCCTCAAATTTTTGTAACAAAGCAACCTTATAGTTAATATCTGATGTTGGTAATGCTTTGTCTAATATATAAAAAAGTTTTCCGTCTGAATTGTACTGGTTAAAGTGGTGGTCACTGTCTGCAGCAGTACACCATTTTGTCCCTCTACCATAGTAACAAGATGTCTTGTGGTCTAACGGATTGACAACAAAAAATCTATCGTTTTCAAAAACCACATTTCCACCATCCACTTGTTTATACTGTCTTCTACTTTTGTTTTGATATTCATTAATAGCATTCAAAAGTTCTTCAAGATTACCGTATTGATTTATATCTGTTTTAGGTAAATTAGAAGATATTTTTTCGAAATTTTTCAAAGCCGGTCCTATTTTGGTTATATATTCTCCGAAGTTGTCATTTAAAACCAACATATCCAAAACTTTACCGGCCCAATCCAAATATTTTGGAGCTACCATGTTAGTGATTCTATCTATGGTTTCTTGGTTAAACTTTCTACTATATTTAGTTTTAAAATCATCAACCCTGTTTTCCAAAATATATTCTGAAAATTTCATACTTTTTTTATTTAATAAATATAAACTCGTTTTTATATTTAGACTGTCAACTATTTATAGTTTCATAATAAACAAACTAAAATCAAAATTTATGGGTTGCGGATGTAAAGGTAAACAACAACCAGCTCCAGCTCCTTCTACTCAAACTTCTCAAAGTGGTCAAACACAAAAACCTGTAGTCAATGAGACAATCAAACAGTCTATTAAAAAAACTATAGAGAAGTATTACAGTGTTAGTAAAAGTTCACAGTAATCAGGAAGGAAGTTATTGGTAAGGAGGGGCGAAAAATTCGTCCCTTTTTTTGTATTTATATGTTATGAAACAACATAAGTGGCTACGTTTAGTAGATGATTTTAATGATAATGACCACGAACAAATAATTAATTTGTTTGGCGATATTGATACATTTTTCGAAGCCCTGAAAGGTAAAGATTTATTACACTTAATTGACCCTGAAGCAGATGGTAACGAAGATTGGATTAATGAATGGTTACTTTATATGTATGAAATAGGTAATAAAGAAAGTTTTTATACTTACGTTACCGATTCTTTGAGCGATGTTGAATTGAAGAATGGAAAATTTTATTTCACAACGTGGTATAGAGAGGATTTATCAGGAGTGTTTTGTGACGGTAATCGTTCTCTATCGTCAAGAGATATTGCATATAGAATTTTAGATGCCGATAGTGAGGATTGGGAAGGATTCCATCATACTACTGATGATGTTTACAGGGATGTCATTAGTGAACTAACACCAAAAAACTTAGAAAGGTTATGTGAATTAGTTGTGTTTGATTTAAAAGATGTTGATGTGGAAACTGAAACAGAATTATTGGAAAATATTGCAGAAGAACAAAATCATTCTGATTATGTTGTTGTTGATTCCAACAATGTAAGACGAATTGTAGATGATGAAGAAACCATGAATTTTTTATTGAAGAATCACTTATCCGAAATTAAATCAAACTTATATTCTGTACATCATAATTCATATAACGCAGCTTATAATGATGATATTTGGGAAGAAGTTTGGCATGAACTTCAAACTTATTTTGTTGGTAAAGGTGAATACGTTTCGAAACAAGTTAACTCTAAAGAACCTAACAAGACACAACAATTTTTTGAAATTGAGATTGCAAATTTCGAAAGTAATATAATCGATTTTTTACAAAATAACAAAAAGTATGGAAATTCTGGAACTTTAGGATATATGGGAAATTATATAAATGTACTACAAGAGGATTTTGAATGTCTTAGGTTAGGTCCTTCTGATT
>JACCDW010129120.1_pt1 | contig 10483 bp, 10 predicted proteins | sample 7449781 | NCBI WGS metagenome assembly JACCDW01 (sample SAMN15323449, study PRJNA562643) | freshwater metagenome | isolation source: river surface water | place: USA:Blue River Watershed | collected 2017-08-18 | reverse complement strand
TCCGCGCGCAAGGCGGTCACCAAGGGAGTCATGACATCCTTACGCGCTGGTGCATTCAATAAAATGGGCGACTGATCCATCACACTCAAAGGGTATTTGGGATTCCACAGGTAGGTCTCCGAAACTTTCTTCTTGCCTTTGGGATAGGACAAGGGTTCTTGGGCATTGTTGCTCCAAGGCGAAGGCGGGGTCAAGTGCTGGGTGGGATACATCGCTACACCATCGTGGTGTTTGGTGGTAATCACGGCATATTGGGCTCCGCTTTCCTTGATGAGGGCGGCCCAGGCCTTGGGATCGTATTTTTCAGCACCAAAGCGCTGCAACTGCGACATGTATTGGGGATAGGTGGTTTGTCGGCTGTGAAAACTCCAACTCTCCGTTGTCCCATCCACCGAATAGATACCCCAATGGATGAAGATGCCCAATTTCGCATCAGCGAACCATTGCATTTTGGGTGCGAGGGTGTCATTGGGCGTGGTTGCATGAGCCTTCATTGGATCTGCTTTCAAAGCATCGTACAATCCCAAGACTGCCAAAAAAACCATCGAATACCACAGAGATTTCATATTTTGCGGGCAATTTACCACGGAAATTGGATATGCGGAAAGTTTTGGTCTCGGGATGCTTTGATATGATGCACAGCGGTCACATCGCCTTTTTGAAAACGGCGGCGGAATACGGACAGGTCTATGCTTGTATCGGGAGTGACGAAACGGTGTATTCTTTGAAAGGTCGCTACCCAGTGGTCAACCAAGCTGAACGAAAATATTGCCTCGAGGCGTTGGATTGTGTGTTTGAGGCAAGGGTGAGTCGGGGCGATGGCCATTTGGACTTTTTGCCTGAGTTGAACGAGATTGAGCCCGATGTTTTTGTGGTGAACGCCGATGGCGATTCGCAAGCCAAACGAGCATTGATGGCAGATCGCGGCATTGAATATGTGGTTTTAGACCGCATACCGGCGAACCATTTACCCCCTCGGAGCACCACGGCATTGAGAACGGTGTGCGACATCCCTTTTCGGTTGGATTTGGCGGGTGGATGGTTAGACCAGCCGTTTGTCAATGGGTTGGCGAGCGGACCGGTGATTACCATTTCGGTGGAACCCACACACGATTTCAATGCCAGAAGCGGTATGTCAAGCAGCACCCGCAACGCCGCCAAGGCCTTGTGGAACTATACAATTCCGGATGGAAACCGCGAAGTTTTGGCAAAGACTTTGTTTTGTTTTGAAAATCCACCGGGCACGGCGGAGGTTGCGGGGTCGCAGGACGCGATTGGCATTGTGTACCCTGGATTGAATTGGTTGAATTATGGGGGCGGGGAATACTGGCCCCAAGAAATTAGATCGGAGTGGGGCGAAGCGATTTTACAATTTTTAGAAAAACGAATTTGGTTATGGCCGCTCGGGGAGCGTGCCCTGGGGTATTCGGTTTTGGAAAACACGCGGGTGGGTAGTGAGGCGGCGGCGGCCTTGGCCGCCGCCGCCCAAAACCTCTTCACGGCATCAAGAAATCTAGATGCGGTGGCAGTTGGACAAGCCATGACAGCCTCTTTCGAGGCACAAATTGCCATGTTTCCAAACATGACATCCGAGCACATCAATCAAACCATCAACGAAATTTATGCGATGCACCCTTGGGTGCTCGGACACAAATTATCCGGCGCCGGAGGCGGCGGATACCTTGTACTATTCTCAGAACAACCGATCCCAAATAGCCTACAAATTAAAATCAGAAGGGCGGGACACTGAACCCGCTCCAACCCTACAAACCTCAAATCCATGAGATACATCTACGCACTCTTCTTCCTCTGGGCCATCGCCCATAACCTCAACCCCCTGTTGATTCCAGTACTCAAGGAAGTTTGTATACTGAGTGATTTTCAATCGGCCCTGGTCGACTCCGCCTTCTATATCGGTTATTTTGCCTTTGCCCTCCCAGCAGGCGCCTTCATCAAATCAAAAGGATACAAAAAAGCCATCACCCTTGGATTGTACTTCTTCGGTGTGGGTGCAGCCATCGTTGGCATATTTGGATCTCAACAAAATTATGCCATGGCCTTGTTGGGTTTGTTTGTGATGGCGGCAGGACTCACTTTTCTTGAAACCGCGGCGAACCCTTTGGTAACCCTGCTGGGCGATCCACAAAAAGCCACTACCCGATTGAATTTGGCCCAGTCTTTCAATGGTCTCGGCGCCACACTCGCGGTTTTTTTCGGCGGAATGGCCCTATTTGCTGGCAGTGAAGAGGAATTGGCCCACTTCATCGAAACCACCGGCAAAACGGCAAGCAGCGCTGAGTGGCTCGCATTTCGAGGCGAACAACTGTTTATGCCCTATGTTGTTGTGGCAATGATAACCATCGGTTTTTCACGCCTCCTCCGAAGACCAAAGATTCAAATCGATCCAGAGAGTACCAATCCAATTTCCGGTTCTCCCAACTTCGTCAACCCAAGCGAACCCTATTTACAACCCGGTACCAGCGCATGGCAACAGATAAAAACCTTGTTGCAAACCACACCCTACAACCTCGGCATCCTCGCCCAATTTTGCTACGTGGGCGCGCAAGTGGGTGTGGGCAGTTTCTTCATTCGATATGCCACAACCTACGGAAATGTGAGCAGTTCTGTTGGGGCAACCGGACTTTCCATCGGCATGCTGTTGTTTATGTTGGGTCGATTTACCGGTACCTTTTTGATGCGATGGATAGCCCCCACAAAACTACTGTTGGGTACAGCACTCATTGCTGCAGCCATCAGCACAACCGTGGCATTGAATGGCGGTCCCACCGGATTTTGGCTACTCATTCCCTTGCAATTTTTCATGAGCATCCTATTCCCAACCATCTTCAGCTTATCCCTATCATCGCTCAAAAATGCCCCTCCCATGGCCTCCTCACTGCTGATCATGAGCATAGTGGGTGGTGCTTTCTTTCCGTTGGTGATGGGTGCGATCTCTGATCAATTCGGACTTCAATACGCCTACCTCGTTCCCGTACTTTGCTTCGCGGTAGTGACCTATTTTGCCAAACGCATCAGCCCAACACTTGCCTAAACCCATGCCTCAATACGCGTTAGCCCTCGACCTAAAAAACGACCCTCACCTCATCGCCCAATACGAAGCACATCACCAAGCCGTATGGCCAGAGGTCATAGAAAGTATTAAATCCTCAGGGATTGTGCGATGCGATATTTATCGGATTGAAAACCGACTTACCATGATTCTTGAAACAACCCCCGATTTTGATTTTGAGACCAAAGCGCTGACAGACGCGCAAAACCCCAAAGTGCAAGCTTGGGAAAAACTGATGTGGGAATATCAGCAGGCCATACCAACTGCACAACCTGGACAAAAATGGGTTCTCATGAAGAGAATCTTTTCAATCTAACCTCAATCCAACTCCTGATCAAGGATATAAATCATCGCCGCCACTGCCGCTGCACCCAATTGCAATTCTCGCTTGTTCACATTTTCAAATACGTCGGTTTCGGCGTGATGCACATCAAAATACCGCTGTGAATCAGGAATGAACCCCACAAACACCGTGTTGGGGTTCACCTTTTTCAGTGGACCAATATCGGCCCCACCACCACCGCGCTCGATCTCCCCAATCCCATAGGCATCCAACCACCGCTGGTATTTTGCCAACTTCGGAATAAAGGCCGAATCCACCCCAAAGCCTCTGGGCACGAATCCACCGCGATCGCTCTCCAAAGCCGCAACATGCTCCTCTCCCAATGTCCCTGCCAAACGCGCATATTCGGTTCCACCCCGCAAGCCATTCTCCTCGTTGATCCAAAAAACGCATCGCAAAGTGTGCTTGGGTGTGTAACCAATCTCCTTCAACAACCGAAGCGCCTCAAAGGCATGCATGCAACCCGCTCCATCGTCGTGCGCACCTTCTCCCTCATCCCAACTGTCAAAATGCCCGCCAAAGGCAATGATTTTTTCGGGATAAACGGTTCCTTTGGTACTCGCCACCACGTTGGCACTTTGTCGATCTGGCCAAGTTTTACAATCCAGCCGAATTTCTACCAAATGCTTGGGATCCGAAGCACTCACGGACTCCAACAAATCGGCTACGGCCGTTGCCACGGCTATCATGGGAATTTTTCGCACGGAATCTACATAATGTGTCACGCCCGTGTGAGGATGTAAATCACAGCGATTGCTCATGCTTCGCACCAATACAGCCATCGCACCGAACCGTGCACAGGGGGCCGCACCATTCACGCGCTGATTAACGCAACCGCCATAAGCCTGAAAAGTATTCAACAACGTTTGATCAAATGCACGGTTTAGTAAGACAATTTTATCCTTCAACAACCCCGCCTTTCCCTTGGCTTCCAATTCTGCATCGCTATTAACCACCACAACTGCAGCCTTCACTGAGCCGCCGACAGAACCACCCAATGCACAAGCCTGTAAATCATAATATTTCTTCGGCAATGGATTCGCCTCCACAAACGCTTCACAGTTATAATCGGGTTCCGTTTTGCCAGATTTTAATTGCTGGGTCAAGACCGTTGAATACAAACGAACCATCTCAACATCTCCCCGCTCCCACCTGGGCACCATCACCGGTTGTGTAAACACTGTATCAAATTGATAGCCCCTCAACATATCCACTGCCCACACAATCCCCTTCTCCGCATTGTCAGACCCACTCAATCTCGGCCCCACCCCTTTGCATAACTCACCCAACCGTTTGTAGGCATGGCCATAGGTCAAAGACAAATCAAACAAACGCTTAAAAATTTGACTGTCTGAAGGAATTGGCCGAACGGCGCGCATACCCCGCATGTTGTACTTGGCGATGATCTTGTTCAAATCACCCGGTTGCCCATGCAACGCCTGATTCTTCACTGACCCGGCGAAACCACTCAATGCACTCAATAGACTTCCCAACAACATGAGGCCAGTTTGGGCCGACAAACAAAACTTTTTCATCGGCAGCAAATTACTCAAAAACTTCCATTTACTTTTGAATCAACAACGTTACATGCCTTCGCCTCAGATAACCGCCATCTATATTTACCCAATTAAATCCATGGGCGGCATATCGCTGAATGAGGCCAAAGTGGGGATGCGCGGACTTCAACACGATCGCAGGTATATGTTAATCTCGGCGGATGGCCGGTTTTTAACGCAAAGACAGACGCCCGAACTGGGAAGATTTCATCTTGCCTACAACGCAGACAAATCGGGGTTCATCGTAACATTTCAGGGTGATACACTGGCTATCCCATTATCGCTAAATCCAAAAGAGCATGGGGCGAGAGAAGCCACAGTTTGGGACGACCATGTGCAGGTACTCGCCGCCCCAACACCCATCAGCGCATGGTTTTCGGAGAAGTTGCAGCGCGAGGTGTATTTGGTGTATCTGCCGGATGAATCACAAAGACCCATCGACCCAAAATACCAGCCCAACAACAACCCACAACAAGTAAGTTTGGCCGATGGATACCCCATCCTCTTCGTTTCTGAAGCTTCCCTTGCATTGCTCAACCAAAAAATCCAACATAGCAACCCCCAAACTGAGGCAATGCATATGTTACGATTCCGACCGAATGTTGTAATGAGTCAATTGAAGCCCCATGAAGAGGACGCACTTGGCACATTCCAACTTGGCACGGCCACATTTCACATCACCAAACCCTGCAGCCGTTGCATCCTTACAACCATTGACCCCCTTACCCTAGAGCGGGGCGATGAACCCCTGCGTGCGCTCAGCACCTATCGAAAAGAAAACAACAAAATCTTGTTCGGCGCGAATGCCCTATGCCTCACACCAGGAAAAATTGGTATCGGTCATTAAACCTTTGATGAAAAAACTCGTCTTAAACGCGCAAGTACCACGGTAAATAAATCGCCAAGTCAATGAAAACACTCACCCGCTCCCTGCTCACAACCCTATTCATTCTCAGTGCGGTTGTCACAAAACAAGCCAAAGCGCAGACCACCTATTTTCCACCCAACACGGGTACTTGGGAAACCATAACGCCGCAGAGTTTGGGTTGGTGCGATGCCAACATCGACAGTTTATACAATTACCTCAATCAGAAAAATACCAAAGCCTTTATCATCCTCAAAGACGGTAAAATCGTACTCGAGAAGTACTTTGGCAACTTCACCCAAGACAGCATTTGGTATTGGGCATCCGCTGGAAAAACCCTCACCGCATTTACCGTTGGTTTGGCGCAGCAAGACGGCCTACTGAAACTCAGCGACGCCTCAAACAAATACCTTGGAACAGGTTGGAGCTCACTCAGCAGCGCCCGCGAAGACAGTATCAAAATATGGCATCACCTCACCATGACCACTGGATTAAACGATGCTGGTTCCGACCCCGACTGCACCGATCCCAATTGTCTTACCTACAAAGCTGCGGCAGGAAGCAGGTGGGCCTATCACAATGCGCCTTACACCCTGCTCGACCAAGTCATTGAAGGGGCCACAGGCGGCAACCTCAATGTATACATGGCCAAAAAATTCACCACCAATATCGGCATGAAGGGCCTTTTTGTGAAAACTGGCTATCTCAATGTGTACTTCTCAAATGCCCGTACCATGGCGCGTTTTGGCCTTCTACTGCTCAACAAAGGCAAATGGAATGGCACCACCATCATGAGCGATACGCTCTACTTCCGACAGCAAACAAATAGCAGCCAAACCATCAACCCCAGCTACGGCTACCTCACTTGGCTCAACGGAAAATCCGCTTTTATGGCACCCGGTTCGCAAATTCGTTTTCCGGGAAGCTTGAATCCCGATGCCCCCAATGACATGTACTGCGCGTGGGGGAAAAACGGACAGTATATCAACGTAGTGCCCAGTCAGAAATTGGTCCTGATTCGCATGGGAAATGCCCCTGGCGGCAGCGGGGCGGCGTCCATGGCCGTCGGCTTCAACAACGATATCTGGAAATACATAAACCGTTTGCCATGCTCTTCCAATGTGACAACCCCCACAACGAACGCACTGTCGTTTTTCCCGAATCCAGTGACGGCCGGACAATCAATCACCCTTTCTGGCAATAAGCCCTTGGCGGTTATTCTGTGCGATGCGATGGGCAGGGAGATTCCTGGACAATCGCCTTTGTCCGTTTCCTCAGGTTCTTTCAACATCCCAACAGACACAAATCCCGGACTCTATTTCCTTCGCATATACAGCCACCAAGGAATTCAATCACATCGATTGGTGGTAGAATAGACAGCAAAAGTTTCCACGTCGACGGAATGTCGGCAGCATTGGAGGCGCATTTTGATGCGCAGTTGACGGGTGCTGATCGAAAGTTTGGCAATGCCCGATATGCGAGAAATTTGTTTGAAAAGTTGTTGGAGCATCAGAGCAATCGGGTGGCAACGATGGCGAATCCAACCGAAACCGACATCAGCACACTGGAAAAGGTGGACTTGGAATCTCTTTGATTAGATTTTCAAGGCGCTGAGCAACTCATCCAAAAAACCAAATCTCGCCAACATATAGATGGTTCCAAGAATTGTAAATACACTCATGTAACCCGCGAAACTGTGCGTGATATTATTGAATCCGAGCACAAGACAAAGAATCAATCCCGCGGCCAAAAAAACCGCACCAATGGCGAAAATAAGTTCGCTTGCGAGTGCCCAAGAGATTAACGCCAACATCAACCCCACAGCATATGAAAGGATAGCGCTCAATTCCAATCGATCATCGCGGTCTTTTGGTTTGAAAACACTGTGTTTCTTGGGTGGCTGACTGTACATTTTGCGAGAGAAAGTCTCTGTTGTTCCAAATTTCTTGACATCGCAGTTTTTCGCGTAGTTCAACGCATGATGGATTTGGTTTCTTGCCAACAAACGACTTGATGCCGAATTGTTTATCGACATGTCACCAGGATCACCTCCCCATCTGTGCGCGGTATCTTGACAATGATCATTACACGGGGAAACCGAAAATTGAATATTGCTATGTCGTAAATGGTTGCTTGACTTTGTAGAAATATTCCCCGCCAACGGTCGTGCAGAATGACTGCCCCGCAAAGACACCTGAAATCCCCGCTGATGATATCTTGGGGTAATTTGACACCCACTGATCACTACAAGGAATAAAACCAAATATTTCACCCTCACAAAGCTATCCAAATCAAACAATTGACACTTGCGAAATTCCGTAACGCCATTCTTAAAATTTTGCGATTTTCCGTAAATCCCAAATCGGAGAGGCCATACAAAACTCATGAAAATTGGGGCTTTTGAACAATAAATTGTGATTTTACAGAACCAAACCAAATACTACTCACCAAAATAAAACCCAAAATAACGAACCCAAAAATGGGCATCGAATCCAACAAAAAGTAACCAAAAAGTCCGAAACCCAATAACCGCAAAGACTCCCAAAACCCAAATTCTTTGGACACAGATTGATTCAATATAAGTGCCGATTGAACAATGTTTCCCACTGCGATGAAGAAACAGTAACCCACTGTGAAGGTCGGTAAAATCGAGTGAGTAAATAAAATCCCAATGAACCCAATCACCCCTGTCGCAAGTAGCCAAAATGCGTAGCGAATGGCTCCATTTACCAATCCAATTTCATGCTTTTTTTCAGCCATTCCCTCGCCTAAATAGCCAACACCCCATCCGGGAGGCATCAATAAAATCCTCCATTTATTGAGCATCCCCTTCGTTTTGCGTATTTGCATGAAAAGCACTTTAAAATGAAATGTTATGGCGTGGATTGGGCTGTGATCGTCGTATTTTGCGGTAATCCCGTATTCTACCGGCTCCGTTTCTTCTTGATAGGTTCCAAACATCCTATCCCAAAGAATAAGCACTGATCCGTAGTTCTTGTCGATATAAATTTCGTTCTTCCCGTGGTGTACGCGATGATGCGATGGGGTAACAATAAACCATTCAAGCCAGCCCAACTTGGGAATGTAGGGAGTATGAACAAAAAAGTCGTGCAAGCCAACCACTTTGAATGTAATTACCAACACCAAGGGATCAAACCCAAAAACAGGCATAATCATCCAAAAAGGAATACGAAACAGACCTTGAAAAGGCGATGTGCGAAAACCATTGGACAAATTAAAGTAGCTGGAGGAATGATGGGTTACATGTCCTGCCCACAGTAGGTTAATTTGGTGTGAACACCTATGATACCAGTATGAAACAAAATCTACAACAAGAAAGGCTAGTATCCACTGCCTCCAATCGTTTGGCAGGGTTAACCACTGAAAATGCGCTTTGGAAAACACCATCGCCAGGTACAATAGTAGCAAGTACAACAACGCACCAAATTGATCAATTGCACCAACAGCCATGTTAAGCGCTGTATTGGGCAAACTGTATTTACTGTCGTTCCGTTTTCTACTATACCACCACTCAAGTGCAATCAAACCCAAGAACAATGGAATGAGGAGCGCGATGTAGTTCAGCATAAACAGGTCAATGATACTGTAAACACTCAATGAACTTCTACGGAAAATCGCAAAATACAGAAGTGTATTTTACGGAAAATCGCAATGCGGTGTTTCGCAAAAAATCTCCATTGAACCGACGATTTCAATAAACAACCCTATATATTTGATTCAAAAATTATGAAGAAAATTTCATTGTTGGCTTTACTCTTTTTGATCGGGGTAACCATTCATGCCCAAAGATTGACGAACAGTTCACGTTCAACCATTGGTTACATAGAATCTGGGCGGGTAATGAACAGCTCACGAAGCACCATCGGTTATATTGAGGATGGTAGAATCATGAATAGCTCCCGTTCAACCATTGGCTACATTGAGAACGGCCGGGTAATGAACAGTTCGCGCAGCACCATTGGATACATCGAAGATGGCAGGGTCATGAATAGTTCAAGAAGCACCATCGGGTATGTGGAAGATGGCAGGGCGATGAATAGTTCAAGAAGCACCATTGGGTATTTCGAAAGCCTCAAACCAACCCACGCCGCACTGTATTTCTTTTTCTTTTTTGATTGATACTTTTGGGGATATGCCATTCAGCCTGAGGCCCTGGACCATTGACGACATTGATAGTCTGGTGAAATACGCCAACAATCCCAACATCGCCAAATTTATGACAGATGCCTTCCCCCATCCTTACACAATAGATAGTGGTAAGGCATTTATTGCATTTGCCACCAAAGACACTCCCAACAGAATTTTTGCCATTGATGTGGGGGGCGAGGCAGTGGGTGGAATTGGTATTCATCCACAAAGCGATATTCAACGTAAAAATGCAGAACTCGGTTATTGGCTTGGCGAGCCGTTTTGGGGACGCGGTATTATCACCAACGCCGTGAAACAGGCTGTGGATTTTGCATTCCTCACATTTGACATCGACCGTATTTACGCCCGACCTTTCGGTACGAACATCCCCTCACAACGCGTTCTAGAAAAAAACAATTTCCTCTTTGAAGCCAAATTTGAAAACGTGCTGTACAAAGATGGAGAATATCAAGACGAACTATTTTATTCCATTCTACGGG
>JACCDW010067303.1_pt1 | contig 10484 bp, 8 predicted proteins | sample 7449781 | NCBI WGS metagenome assembly JACCDW01 (sample SAMN15323449, study PRJNA562643) | freshwater metagenome | isolation source: river surface water | place: USA:Blue River Watershed | collected 2017-08-18 | reverse complement strand
CCAACCCCACCGAATGGGCCCTTCCCGATAACGCAAAGATCACCGTGAAGCTCCTAATCCTTCTCACCATCCTCGTTCTCGGCTTCACCGCCAAAAAGAAAGATGTATTCCCCAAGAACACATGGCTTGCGATGGTGTTGCTGTCAGTTAGCAATATCGCGATCGCTGTGGTTTGGTAGTTCCGATTCAAACTCAAAAATTCAACGGTATTCGAACCAGCGTTTTAGCACCCAGTGAGCATGTTGAGTGGCACTTAAAAACGCCTGAAGCTTTGAAACAATAGGATAAATCTGCAATGGCTTGATATCACTTTCCAAACCTAGAGCAAAATTCTCACTTATGTTTAAGGTTGACACATCCAATTCCGACCTAACCTCGATTGTGAAAATTCTCGAGCCGTTTTTCCAAGGCGGTGTATCTCTTTGAATCCAAACTGACTCCTCCCCATCACCCAGACCTAGGGCGAGCATATTTAAACCACCTAAAACCAAATTAATGCCTCTGTGTTTGTCTGCATTCCAAAGTGTTTGTAACTGCCATAAAGGTGACGAGTCAATAAAATTCTGACGCTCAACTTCAGATTCTAGGAATTCAATATTTCTAAAAGGTTGCAATTCACTTAGGTCAATCAATAATTGCTCATCAGCGAGGCCACCATGCCACCTGGTACTCGAATAGCCCTTTAACGTATCGAATATCGGAAATTTAATACCCGAAATGGCGCCCTGCTTGAGTTCTGCAAAGCCATCTGGGTTTGCAACCCGCAGATAGTGAAATATCCCTAAATCTAAACTTGACCTCAAATTATGAACTACGTCGCCTACAAGGACCCCATATTCTAATGATGGCTCTTCAGTTATTCGAAGAACAATATCCCACCTATTTGAACTCACCATTTTTTTATCAAGGAAGATGTTCTGAGCATCAAGATATGCATTACTTAGCGTATCCAAGGTCTCGATTAGTTGAACTGCTCGTTGAATCTTTGCACTTACTTGTGGAATAAAATTCACATTATTGACTTGTCTAGTTTGAATTCCAGAGTTTTGCAATTACGGATTGAGTTCTGATTTCATGCTCTTTAGCTAAAAAATTTGCACCAAAAACAAAGGACTCTTCCTTTCCTATTTCGTCCATAATTTGCTTTTGGACTCCTCGAGTCGGAATTGGCAGGGTGTATTCACTGAGTTGTCCTAGTGAAATATTTTGTTGGGCTACTCCAGTAGTGCTTTGAGCTGATTGATGTCTGGTGCTATCAGTTTGGAGCAAATATTCAAGGAACTGTGGAGAGACTTCTGCCTCAGGCTTCAAGCGAAGAATTGCAAGAGCTTGATTCGTATTTGCGGGGAGAATTTCTTTGGGTACTACTGCAGTCCTCCCAAGAGCTCCAGCAATTGAAAAAAGGACATCGCCCTCACGTAGCTGTGATCGATTTAAGGAATCATGACATTCATTTGATATGTGGGCAAATTTTGAAGGGATGAACTTTCCGTTACTTGTGATGCTTTCAACTTTCACAAAGTTAACACCAGATTCTGTGAAATTAAAACCGACACTTGTGGGAGTTGTGCCTTTCGTAATCACTTCACATATGTCGCCTAATCTAAACAGGGGCCAATCGGATTGAATTTCAATCCTTGGCTTCCAATTCTCAACAATCTTCATCGCACCGTCAATGATGGCTGAGTAACCGTCCAGTTCGGCAACTAACCTCTCTTGGACCGCTAGAGACGGGAGAGGGATTTTGTAAAGTTCACGAATAACGCTTGGGTGAGCTTTTGCCACGTAATCAAATTCAAGGGTTTTCCACTGATGATTAAGCACGTAGTAAAGATATTTGTATGAGAGTTTGGAAGAGTCCTTTATTCGAAGCCAGCCACTGACATTCGTTACAGAGAATCTGTGGTGAGGTCTATGAAAAAATTTTCCTCCCCCGTCAACTGACCAAGTAATCAATTCCTCATCAAACATGTATTTTCCGTATTCACCAAATTTCCCGACTCCTGATGCTGATGAAGAATAAACAGGATAAGAACCTTTATCGTTTTCGAGATCAATTTTGGAAATTATCTGACCACGGCCAAGTTCAACAATCCCCAGATCTTCTAATTCTGAAAGGAGAAAGGTTTCATGATCTGAATTGTCAAAAAAGTCTCCCGATTTGTACCTATCTCCCGCTAGTGAGATGTCTCGACTCTCAAGAAGTTCCTGCTTTGAGATAAAACTGCAAATATCATTCTCAAAGTGACTTCCAGTCCTCCAACCTTTGAGAACCTCCAGCGCAATCGGTAAATCATTCTTTTCAATTGGACGCTTAGTTGCTCCAAGGTCATAGCCGTCAGCTGATATCTTCACGAAAAGGATTTCGGCTCGCTGTTTAGCAATTTCGTTGTCTATCAACAAAATGCTTGTTTTAACACCTGAATATGGATTGAATACACCAGATGGGAGTGAGACAACAGCATAAAGTCCACCCTCAACCAAATCTTTTCGAAGCTGTTTGTAGGCCTTACCGCTTTGGAAAATGATTCCCTCAGGGACGATGATTCCTGCACGGCCTTGCGGCTTTAGGTGGTTGGCTATGTAGTCAACAAAAAGAACTTCTGAGCGATTAGATTGAATTGCAAATTTGTTGTGGGGTCGTATTCCGCCTTTCGGAGACATAAAGGGAGGATTTGCGAGAATTACATCAAACTTGTCATTCCAGCGGTCTTCACTTGTGAGTGGGTCGTACTGGAAAATTTTGGGATTCTTAAATTGATGAAGATACATATTTACTTGGGCAATTCGCACCATTGATGGATCTATGTCATATCCCTCAAAATTACTGACTAACTTCTTGCGCTCGTCTGGAGTTAATGGCTTTTCAGTCTTCTCGGGATCGAATTTGCCATCATGTTTTTCAAGGATGTGGTTATAGGAAGCAACAAGAAATCCCCCTGTTCCACAAGCAGGGTCCAACACTTTGTCATCTTTTGTTGGGTCCATGACATCGACTATGAAGTCGATAATGTGCCGAGGTGTACGGAACTGACCTGCATCTCCTTGCGCTGACATGATGGAAAGTAGGTACTCGTAGGCATTGCCGAGTTCTTCAGGATGTGTGTAATCAAAGAAGTTGATTTCTTTGAGAAATAACCCCAAGGTTTCTGGAGATCTGTAGGGTAAAAATGCTGCACGAAAAATTGTTCTAAAAAGCTCTGGTAGCTGCTTAGCTTCGGAAAACCTTTGCAGTGCTTCTCCGTAGAGATTCAGCTTTTCTTGGTTACCCATGCGAGAATCAACAAGTTTGCTCCATGAATATGGCTCTAGTTCGCCAACAAAGAAACTCGGCTCGCCACCAGCCTTGATGGCAGCTTGATCCATATCATCCATGAATTTGTAAATAAGCGCATAAGTAATTTGGTCAATCTGAGTCATTGGATTTGGAGCAACTCCGACCAACACATCTCGGGCAGCGTCTATATGTCTCTTCGTATCTGCATTAAGCATTTTTTAGATCCCCGTCAGTTGGTAGGCGTAGTCATTTACATATTGCGGCACAATCGACTTAAAGCCATTAAGGCGTTCATAATCTGAGAAGTCGAATGACGCGCAATGATTAAAACGAGCTAACTGCTTAGATTTAACAATATCCCTGACTTCTGGGTCAACGATAAACGCTTTGAAGAAATTCTTAACTGGTTGATAGTGATCTTGATCGACCATGTGAATCTCCATGAACTTCTCCCACTCAGACTCAAGTAGGTCATCTTTCATTTCAAATGAGTCTTTCTCGCCAAAAGCGACTTCTAGAAACTCTCTTACTGAGATTCTGCGATCAACATTGAAAATCTTTCGCACCCTTTCGAGATTGAGAAAATTCTTGGGTTTATCAAAGACATAAGTCTTGACATATTCTTCAGCGGCAGAAATATCACCGTTTTTCCACAAAGCTGAGAGAGTCTCATTCGCCAAGACATCTTGAGAAACCGCGGTTTTGAAACCTTCACGGTCAATCCGCATGATGACGCCTTCGGCTGACTCCTCAAGGGATTTGATCTGATCACTGGTAGCTAAGTCCACAGCTCCTAGTTTGATAGGTGGTTCGTCGGGACCTTCAGGTCCTCCCCCCTCCGAAGTTCCCTTAGGTAGCTTGATTTTCTCGCAGTAATCAAACTCATTTTCAAAATACTCACACGTCGCAAAAAAGTCAAAGAACTTGAATTGACTCTTATCGATCTTTTCATCAACATCTGAATAATTGTTGTATTCAAAAGTCCATTTGCGAGTTCCTCGACCTTTAATCTGAACAAAGTCAGAAGGACTAAAAACAGGTCTCATCAGTGCGATATTGAGAAGATCCTGACAGTCATATCCCGTAGTCATCATTCCAACTGTGACGGCTACGCGAGTCTTAGATGAGTCATACCCTTCAGGAAACTTGGTTTGCCCTCCTAGTCGGTTATTGGCAAAGTTAATGGTCATTTGTTGCGCATTCGCAACATCAGATGAGACTTGCATAGCGAAGTCTGATTCAGCATAAAGTTCAGGCCACTTTTGAAATGCAATCTGATTCAAAATATTTGTTAGGCGAGCCGCATGCTTTTGTGAGACTGCGAAAACAATAGTCTTTCCAAATAGGGGAATCCCTAGTCTCTTTGCGATGGGGTCAAAAAGTCCGTTCTCAATTAGGGCTTTACACATTGCAATATTGGTCTCTGCATTAAAAACTTTGCGTTCGTAGTCCCTTTGAGTGAAAGTCTGCTCTCCCTCGACTCCCGAGTCGTCAACCATACGCACTGAATATCCGTCATCTGACAAGAGTTGAGTTGTAATTTCGGTTCGCGCATCAACTAGCGTCGGCTTAATTAGATAGCCATCATTTGCGCCTTTTTCTAGGTCGTAAGAATAAGTCGGTCTCCCCGGCTCACATCCGAACGTCTTGTATGTGTCGATAAGGAGTCGGCGCTCATACTCTCTTTGATTATCTTTATCCGTGTTATTCAATCCTTTTAAATAATTCTTTGGAGTGGCTGTTAGGCCTAACTTGTATCCAACAAAATACTCAAAAACGGCCCGTGAATTACCACCGATAGAACGGTGCGCTTCATCTGAAATCACCAGTTCAAAATCTGTTGGTGAAAATTCTCTTCGATATCGATCCCCTGCGAGGAAGGTTTGAACTGTTGAGACAACTACAGAGGCATTAGCCCAAGAGTCTCGATTGCTTTTGTATGTCACAGTTTGATAATCGCGACCCAGATATTGCTTGAAAGCCTTCTCTGCTTGATCCTCCAGCTCTAGGCGATCGACTAGGAAAAGAACGCGTCTGGCATTACCAGATTTAAGGAACAACTTTATTACTGCAGCAGAAATTAAAGTTTTACCTGTACCAGTAGCCATTTCGAATAGAAATCTTTGGGAACCTTCTTTCGCTGCCTGCTGGATAGAGCGAATCGCCTTAACTTGGTAAGGACGCATCTGCTTAAGATTATTTGTGCGCAAAAATTGATTTCGCTTTTCTTCATTTTTAAAGTCAGGATCTGAGGCGTAATTGGGCATCTGAGTGGCAATTATGTAATTCTCATCAATAGGAGTTGAAGCCAGTTCATCAGGATTTGGTACATATTGCCTGTATTGAGAAATTGACTCAGGGGTTGGGAAGCGAGAAATGGCTTCGGGATTGCCATGCTTTGTATCCCAGAAATAATGGAGATTTCCATTGCTTAAAATTATGAAGCGAGCTCCAACATTTCTTGCATAGTTTCTCGCCTGTTCTTTTGCAAACAATGGATCAATCGACTTCTTTTTCGCCTCAAGAACTACTAGTGGTCGCTTATCTTTATCCAAAAGCAGAAAATCAATTGCCCCTCTCGTGCCAGAACGCGAGACAGCGTTTTCTAAGTCATCTCCCAATTCGGAGAATTTCACGCCAGCTTCTAACTCAATATTTGCCTTGCCCTCAGGGCTATCTTCAAACCGCCATCCAGAGGCTTCAAGGAGTTTGTTGATCTTGATGCGAGATCCCGCTTCCTTATCTTTGCTCATTAATCACCTCACTCACCTTTACAGCCTGTCTCTCTATACCTGCTACAACTTCTAAACGCGTCATACCTTTTCTGCTTGGCCTTGCTGTAGCCACCTTTTACCGAGACAATCACTCCGCCACAGCCAGAGCGCTTACATTTCTCGCCTGCGACTAGCGTATCGGTTCTCCTCGTGTAACTTGACTGGTTCCCGCCTGTAATTCTTTGATTTTGGTATTCATCAATCAAACTTTGTGCAAAATCGGGAGATTCTATTCTCACCATAATTTCGCTAGCGGAATGGTGAGAAAGTATATTCAATGATCCGAGCCAAACCGTCTTTTCATCAATGACTGCAAGTTTCTCATGCATCTTTGGAATTGTTCTGAAGGTGTTGAATGTTTCCTTCAACAATCCATGAACTTTAGCTGCATCGGAGAATCCCATCTTCTCCTCTTCGGGTTTTGTAAAAATAGACACTGCCACGTTTTTGGCAACTAGGTCTCTCAATGTCGGCATCCACTTACTCACAGCGCTCTCACTAGTAAACGGGCTAACAATTAACACGCGATTTTTTGCCCGATTTAAATCTCTCTCAAACTCCGAATAAAAGCCATCACTAGTAAACCAAGCTATTGAACCTCTTGATTCTTTTGGAATTCTTTGATTGAGACTATGGGAATTCAACACGTCTGCTGCATCTATAACTTTAACATCTTGGTCTATTCTTCTAATTATGTTTGATATTAGAGCAGTGGTATCACGCTCTATAGTAGAAAGATCAACAATAAATAGAACATGTTGACGGGCTCGACTAATTGCAACATTCCACATTGCGTTTTGCGATGATAAAGGTTCAGGATTGCCCAAGAAATTAGCTCCTAAACTTGGTGCTGCATCAGATGTCACTTTCGTCAAATCTATAATCATTAAGTCTCGTTCATTGCCTTGAAATCGATGAACTGTGCTTACACCACCTTTAATAAAATGCTTATCGTTTGCAGTCAACATATTTTCAATGAACCTTGATTGGCTTGCATAAGGTGTTACAAGACCAAAAGATTTCTGACTCGTTGCATCTAATTCCCAACCAGATTCAAAAAGTACCTGGCAAATAGATTGTGCGACCAAAGCGTGTTGGATGTTTCTTCTTGAGCGACCATTTACTTGGCCAGACTCAGGATTTAGTGAAGTTGTATCGAAAATAAGGAACGTTTCATTACCCCATGGAGTGGGTTTGTCGCGTTGATCATTGACAGTCCTCAAAGTATGTTCGGGGTAGAAAGTTGAGGAAATCAAGTCTGAAATTGGTTCACGCATTCGATACTGCTCGCGTAAGGCAACTAAATCTTGATGATCGGAAGGCGTGGTTAGCCGTGACTTTACAGATGAACGGGTGAAGGGATTTCCAATCAATATTTGTCTATGTTGCTCATCCGCAACGGCTTCTTTTGAATTGGGCTTTGCTTGTGAACCTACGCGAACAATTGGAGGAAGTTGGCGAAAGTCGCCCGCAACGACGATTCTCTCAGTTGCCCTAAAGGCGGAGCAGTAATAGAGAGGGAGTGGCAACATAGAGGCCTCATCGACCACCACACAATCAATTTGTATCCCTGAGACATCTTTATCTAACAAGGGTCGATATGCGGTGCACGCTATAACTCTTGCATTAGTTAATAGGTTCTTCTTCAAATTAGATAACTCTTCGTTCAGCTTTTCGATTTTCTGGCTGAGATCCGCAGCTTCACCCTGAAGTTTTATGGAATCTTCATTGGCTTTTTGGAAATTCTCGTTTTTCTTTAGCCATAGAACCGCAGTCTTTGCCTCCGCTTTTACCTTGGTTTCTAATTCTTTGAATTCTGCTTTTTCAGAAATTAATCGATCAAAATTAACTTGGTTTTGCTTCAAGTCTCTCTGTCTCTGATCAAGGTCATACCTAATTTGACCTGGTTTCCTAACTCCTGCGAAAAGGCGGGTAATACCATTCTTACTCTCAGACTCAATAAGTTCGCTTTCAAGTTTAGAAATCTTATCTTCAATGATTCCCTTGGCTGCCTTGATTTGCTCTTCCTGTTTTTGTAGTTCTTGTACCTGCTCATTTAGTTTTTCAGGAGCACGAGAGATCTCCAACATCTCTTGATATTTCTTTGACTTCAGTTCCAAATCACCAATTGCATCTTTGAGTTTTTGAAGATTGTTTGAAAATTTAAGAACTTCTCGCTTGATGGGTTCGGACTTCTTCTCGTAAACCTTATCCAACTCAATTTTTGAGTCATATTTCCTAATCAATTCCCCCTTCACCATTGATCCGAGTCGCAACATGACTCCTTCATCGATCTCAGTAACTTTGCCAAGCCGATCAATGCATTTTTCTAATGCAGTGTCTAGCGCCAAATTCGTATTTGATACCAACAGCACTTTCTTTCCTAGAAGCGTTAGTCCTGCTACTACAGAACCTAATGTGGTTGTTTTGCCAGTTCCTGGGGGTCCCCAGATATACGTCACTGAGCTACTTGCAAGAACTTTTAAACTTGATGCTTGAGCAAGATTGAGATCCTCCGAGAGTGAGTCGGGAAAGTTGAGAGTTTCTGGCTTTGGCTTTGGAGCAAGATCCAATGATGAGAGGGCAATGACGCTCTTAAATGGTTCATCTTCCGACAAGAGATCTATCTGTCTCTGGAGTAGGAACAATGGGTCGCTTACTACAGTCGCTTCATCAATTTCAGCTCCAAGATCACCTTCAACTTCAAATAGGAATTTGGCATCTACTTCTCCAAGATATCTACCGTTCGTTGCCTTGTCTTTTACAGCAAAGGAAATCTGCACCCCTTCTTCGGGTGGAAATCCGATAAGTTCTTCGAACTCGTATATAAAACTATTCTTGCTACTTGATCGTCTTTTTCCTGCCAAAAGTTTATTTGAGCGTTCGCCAGAAGATACTCTCTTTGCAATTTCTAATTCCCTTGTAAGGGCTTGGACCATCTGAGTTTGAAGTTTGGAGGCTTCGCTATTCACTCTGAACTCTCCAATTCCACTTCTTGGTTACGAGCACGGCCCTAATTTCTTTCACGATACCTCTTTCGATTCACTTTCCAAACTTCAATGTCCGCCCTCCACCATAGTCTCAAGGGGTGACGTTTCTCGCCTCTCACTTCAAAGATGGGCCGTGGAAAAGTGCTTCCTTTACGAACAATTAGAGTATTGATGCTTGATCTCTGCATTCCCAAAAGCTCTGCCACTCCATGAATATATAAGACTTCTTGATCGAAAAGTCTATGAAGTTGTCCGGTCGCCTTAGAGCGTGAAGCCATACGACTTAGGCTAACTCGACGTAGGTAAAAAGCATACGGCAATAACGGTCAATCTTTTAAGGAACCCAACTACTTAAACCTTCCAGCCAATGCATCCAATTTGGCCGTATCTCCGTTTGAACTCTCTTCAAGGTGTTGAGCTATTAAACTTTCAAGGAATTTAACATCGGTTAGAAAATTTTCAACTCGTAAATGGTTTACACAACCCAACAAACTTGCCCAACATAATCATGCCTTCGAAAGAAGTTGGCTCCATTACTGACAAGTTTTCGGATCTGACTAAATAACAAACCCACTTTGCGCGGGAAACGGCAACATTCAACCGATTCGGTGAGAGTAGGAACTCCATGCCGCGGGGTAGGTCTTCGGCGGTTGAGGTGGCCATGGAGACGAATACAACGGGTGCTTCTTGGCCTTGGAACTTGTCGAAGGTGCCGACGCGAATGTGGGTGAGGTTTTCTTTGCGCAGTAAAGTTTTTATGTTTTTGACTTGGGCGTTGTAGGCGGTGACGACGAGGATGTCAGTTTGTTCTAATGGGCGTGGGGCGACGGGATTGCCGTCTTTGTCGGTATCGGTCCAGGGTTTGTTTAGGATGTTTTTAATTCTTTGAATTATTTCGTTGGCTTCTTCATCGGATTTGGTGGTGTTGTTTTCGTGATCAAGACGGATTATTTCGAGGCCGGGATTAATTCCTTCGAGGTTTCTTTTTTCAGTTCTGGGATCGGCGGTGAGGCGGTTTTCGTATTGGAGTTTGGAAACCGCTTTGGAGATGAGTGGGTGCATGCGGAAAGTTTTTTGTAGGAAGTAGCCCATGTTGGCCGGCATGGTTTTTGCATCTTGTAGAAGATGTTGGAGTGCGGATTCATTAACGGGCTCGGGGTGGGTGCCTTGGCTAACTTGTGGAAGTTGTTGTGGGTCACCGAGGAGAAGAGTTGTTCTTCCTGCAGAGGCGCAGGCGATTGTGTTGGTGAGTGAGAACTGGCCGGCCTCTTCAATAACTATTAAATCAAGGGCTAAATCTCTTATTTCTGGTGCGGCAAAGGTCCAGGAGGTGCCACCTATTACATAGCCGGTGGTTTGTTGCTGGGCCCAAGGTGCGACTTTTTCTTGGTGATATGTGGGGCGGTTTGGTGATTCTTTGCATTTCTTAGCGATTGGAATATT
>JACCDW011908674.1_pt1 | contig 10485 bp, 9 predicted proteins | sample 7449781 | NCBI WGS metagenome assembly JACCDW01 (sample SAMN15323449, study PRJNA562643) | freshwater metagenome | isolation source: river surface water | place: USA:Blue River Watershed | collected 2017-08-18 | reverse complement strand
GGCACATCGCCCTCGATGCGAAAGGTGAAACCCTCCGGCGAGAGGCCGGCCGCGCCGAGAAACGCGGCGGTCGTATCGGCAACCATCTCTGCGGCCCGGGCGTCGGCCGGGCGCTCGGGTTGCGGAACCACGCCCGCGATCCGCTTCAGCGTGACCCGATTGTGCACCGATAAAGCGAGGCCAAGGGTGTCAAATCCTGCCCCACAATTGGAGGTACTGCCCGGAACCCGGACGGTGACGGAGGCGAGAGGTGACGCGGTCATCAGCGGCGGAGCTTAAACGCCTTCTTGATCTCGAGCGCATCTGCCCGTTCACGCAAGTCGTCACGCTTGTCGTGCAGTTTCTTGCCGGTACAAAGCGCGACCTCCACTTTCACCAGCGCCTCCTTGAAGTACATTCGCAGCGGCACCAGCGCACGGCCACCCGTGCTCAACGCCTGGGCAATCTTTCGAATCTGGTGCCGATGCAGCAGGAGCTTTCGGACGCGACGCGCGTCATGATTGAGCCGATTGCCAAAGGCATACTCCTCGATGTAGGCATTATGCAGCCAGAGTTCGCCGCGCTCAAAGCGCCCAAACGCATCGCTGATTTGCGCCCGCCCCGCGCGGATCGACTTAACCTCCGTTCCCTTTAACTCAATGCCCGCTTCAAAGCGCTCGTCGACCGTGAAGTCGCGTAGCGCCTTCGCGTTCCGGATCTCCGTGATCCGGGGAGCGGTGTCTTTCTTACGGGCGGCCATCGCGGAACAAAAAAGGAAAGGACCGGAGGGGGGCCGCCGCGCGACCTCGGGCTAACGCTCGACCGCTCGATCGGCCGAGGTGCTCTGCGAACGTCAGGCCGACTTCGCGGTACCCAGCTCGAAGCTGATCTTACCCTCGATCACCTCGCGCAGAGCGATGTCCTCAGGGGCCAGCTTCTCGAGGGACTCCACGAGGGGACGGTTGCCGCGCTTAAGTTGCTTCACGCGCCGTGAGACCACGTTGATCAGAATGTTCGGGTCGGAAATCGTCTTGAGCGCTTCCTTGATGTAATCGTCTCTCATGGGCAGGCGGAAGGTGGTCGTGGAAAACCTCCCAGTACGAGCCAGTCATCCAGCGCCGTCAAGGCGCGATTTCCCGGACCGAGCCCGAGCCTTGAGGGAGCTTCGCTTCCCCGCTCCACCCGGCCCCGAGATGCCAACGCGCTTCCCGACCGCCAATTAAAGCTATAGGTATGCGTTAATGATGCATGCCAGCGCCTGCTAGCCCGATAGCGCCGGCGGATCTCTCACGCTCAGGCGAAAGCGCGGCCTCTCGTCGAAAGTCTGGACCCCGCAGCTGACGCGGTCTCGACTGCCCTCCTACGTCTATGCCCTCCGCGCCCCGAATCCTTGCCTTCTCCGGCAGCTCCCGCGTCGGCTCACTTAATCTCCGTTTGCTGCATGCTGCGGCCGCCGCTTGTCGGGCCAAGGGCGCCGAGGTGACGGTGGTGACGCTCAAGGACCTCGCTCTCCCCCTTTACGATGGTGATCTCGAAGCCGCGCACGGTGTACCCGAGGGGGCGCGACAGCTGGGTGCGCTCATCGACAGCCATGCGGCTCTTCTAATCGCGACTCCGGAGTATAACGCCTCGTTTCCACCCGTACTGGCCAACGCGATCACTTGGGCCACCCGCGTCGGGCACAATCCGTTTTCAGGCAAGGTCGCGGCCCTCCTGGGGGCCTCCCCCGGCGCGTTTGGTGCGGTCCGCTCCGTCGGCGCACTCCGCGCCGTCCTCACCCATCTCGGCGTAATCGTTCTCCCTTCCCAGTGCCTGTTGCCCGCAGCCGACGCAGCCTTTGATGCGACAGGGGCACTCACCCACGAGCGCACGCAGACGTCCCTCACTGGGGTGGCCGAAGCGTTGGTCAACACGGCGGCTCGACTCCAGGCTGCGCGCGGCTAGTCCGTGCGCCCACCAAAGCCCGGAGACCTCGGAAGCGAAACGGGGCTGACCCCGGTCGCCGACTACGGATTTGACACCGACGGCCTGATCTCTCTGTTTCCGTCCTTCATGTCCCTCAGCGGAATGACAGTTTCGGCCGGCCTTCCTCTCCACGGTTACTCCGTGGTTGCCTCCGTCATTGCATCCATTTCCGTCGCCGTCGTCGTTACGCGCGCGCCGCAGGGGGTCTGACGTCACTCTCAATGACTCGCCCCCTCCGGTGCCGCCGGAGGGGGTTTTTTGTTTCCCCACCTGGCGCCCGGATCGCAGGGGGTGGTCCCAACCAACCGACCACACCACCCAGCCATGATCACGCCACCCCGATTCAGCCCGGAATACACTCCCACGGATGCTTCCGAGACTCGGCCGAACTCAGCCCCCACTCTCCCGCGCCAGCCACGGGACAGCGGTGCCCCCGACTCGCCCGCGTGGCGGTACGACGGAACCGCCGGGGAAGTCATGATGCACGACTTCCTTCTCGCCAATCTCCACCCGGAGTTGGTGCGAGATGCGTTGGCAGCCGAGGAACGACGGCTCTGCGCCATCGACCTCTGACCGCCGATCCCACACCATCCCGGAAATTCGGGCGAACGCTCAGGCGAAGCTGCCCGCCTGCGCGAGCCCAAGTTCGCGCCGACGCCGGGCACGGTCGCGGGCCGCGGCTTTCTCGTATCCACTCTTCCGGTGCGCGGAAAGCGGATCAGCCGCGAGGCCGTGCGAGCGCCGCCAAGCCTGAAGGGCGGGAGTAACGTCGCTAAAGAACGCCTTGCGCAACTCCAACTCCGCGCTGACGACGTCGTGACGGTCCTGCGCCCGTCGCAGCGCCTTGTGGTCGACCAGCGCCGCCTTAGCATACAGCTCCTGCGCCATCATGACCGTTTGGACCGTCGCCTCGATCTTCGGCTTCTCGTTGTGACACTGGTCGATCATGTACGCGATCTTCGGGGCTCGGCCGCGCTCGGCGGCAAAGCTATGGATCTCGTGGAAGATGCGGAACACCTGATACGGATCGATCGAGCCGAGCGTAAGATCATCGTCCGCGTACCGCCGGTCGTTGAAATGGAATCCACCGAGCATGTCCTCATCGAGCAGGAAGGCGACGATCTGCTCGATGTTCTGCCCCGCGTAGTGATGTCCCGTGTCCACGAGGACCTTCGCGCGGGGGCCCGCCTTGCGCGCCAGGACGTAGGCCATGCCCCAATCCGCGATGTCCGTTGCGTAGAACGCCGGCTCGAAGGGCTTGTACTCGACAAGCATCGTCTGGCGCGGTCCGAGGCGGCGGTGCAACGTCGTGAGCGCTTCCTCGAAACGCCCCTTGCGGGCCCGCAAGCTCTCCTGGCCCGGATAGTTGGTGCCGTCGGCAAACCAGAGCGAAACGTACTCACTGCCGAGGGCCTTGCCGATCGCCACGGAGTCGAAGCAGTGCTGCAGCGCCCGCTGCCGCACCGCCGGATCCGCGTGACCAAACGAACCCCACTTGTACTCCTGATCCTGAAACAGATTGGGGTTGATCGCACCGATCCGCACGCCGTGCCGACGCGCGAGTTTGGCAACCTCCTTCGGGTCCTGCCCCGGCGCGAAATCCCACAGTACATGGACCGCCACCGTCGGGCAGCAGCCCGTCAGCGCGTGGACGTGGCCCGCATCGGCCAGCTTATCACCCAGATCAATCGCGGCGGCATCTTGGAAAAATTTGCCAAAGCGGGTGCCGGTATCGGCGAATCCCCACGAGGGAGTCTCGACAGCGAAACCGTCGAGCACGGGAAATAGATGCGAAGCGAGGGAGGCAGAGGACATCGGAGGAAAAGTCGGAAAAACGTTGGGTCACGACCGCGGCTCAGGCCCCGGTCAGACTGAGCGCCAGCCTAGGGACTCACCCGCACTTGGGGAGTCGAAAAACAGATGGGCACAAAGGGAAACAAACGGACAGTCCTACAGCGATCCAGCGGGTGTCGACGTCTCGTCGGGAGGCGGCGCGAAACGCAGCGTCAATCCGGCAAAGAGCACGAGAAGCGCGCACGCGACCACGAACCAGTCACCAAAGCGGACGTAGAAGCTCTGCTGACCAATCCAGCGAAAATCCCGGGTCACCTCCACCGCCCGCGCGCCGCGGAAATAGATGCCACGCTCCGGGTCGGTCACGACGGCCCGCGTGACACCGAACTCATCGATCCAGCCGCTCCAGCCACCGTTGCCCGCGCGCAGCACCGGTCGGCGAGTCTCAACCGCACGTAAGACGCTGTGCGCCGCGTGCTGATAGGCCGCCCCACCCTCACCGAACCAGGCGTTGTTCGTGAGTACAACCAAGGCGTCAGCCCCTGCTCGCACGCTACTGCGAGCTAGCCGCGGAAAGATGTCCTCGAAACAAATGAGGGGCCCCATCGCGACGGGAACATCCTTCAGAAGGAAGACAATCGGGGACGGATCCGACCCCGGCGTGAAATCTCCCCCAATCGGAACCACCTTCTCCAGCCAGCCGAGAACCGGACGCAACGGCACGTACTCCCCGAAGGGCACCAGATGGCGTTTGGCGTATGTTTCGGGACGCAGGCCCGACCGGGGGTCCACGAGAAATGCGCCGTTGATCCAGCGCTCGTCGGGACGGCCCAGATTCTCGACCCCCACGGAGCCCAGCAGCAGCGGCGCCTTGGCGCGCAAGACCAACTCCTCCGTCCAGCCCCGCACGGAGTCATCCCCGCGCAAGGCCCACGGCGTGGACGCCTCGGGCCAAAGGATTAAGTCCGGCTTCAATGTCGCCGCCCGCAAGGTCTGCTTCTCTAGCACCTCGAGAATTCCCGGTCCGCGCGACGGATCCCACTTCACTTCCTGAGGAATGTACGGCTGAACAAAAGCGATCTTTCCTAGACCTACCGCATACCGCGCGCGATTGAAGGTCTCCTGCACGTGGATGCTCAGACACACGACGAGCAAAAACATCGCGGCGAGAAACTCCTGACTGCGACGCTGCAGCCCGCGGCGTCCCTCAAGCAGCAGCCGATGCGCGTACGCGGCGAATCCGAGATTCATCGCAATCAGGACAAAGGAAACGCCCCACGCGCCGGTGAAAGACGAGATTTGCAGCACGCTCAAGCGCTGCCACTGGCTCGCGGATAGCGGCAGCCACGGAAAACCCGAAAGCATCCAAGTGCGCAGCCACTCGTTCAGCACCCAAAGCGCAGCCAACCCAAACATCAGCGTTAGCCGGGTCAGCACGGGCCGCCCGAGCAACTGCGGCAGCACGGCTCGCGCCGCGAGAAACCAAAGCCCCACCCACAGGCCGATGAAGGGTCCCAGCAGGAGCAGCCCGAGCCAGGTCACATGGTGCAACCAGCCGAGGATGATCGTCCATGCAACGGCCTGGGCGCCGAGCACCACCGCCGTGAAGCGCCGGAAGGAGGGACGGCGGTAGGCCCAGAAGGCGGCCGGAGCCGCGAACACATAGGCGGCCTCCGGCAAAGCGTAAGGGGGAAAGGAGATGACGGTCAGGACGACCGTCGCGACGAAGACCGCTGCCGCGGTCAGTAGGTCAGCATGTTGGCGCCACCACGGGAGCGGGCCGTCATAGGGACACGTCGCAAGCAACTCCGCGTTATTCATCCGCGACGGTCGCTCACTGACCGTGGCAGGCCTTGTACTTCTTGCCGCTGCCACAGGGGCACGGATCGTTGCGCCCCACCTTCGGAGCCTCCCGGCGCACGGTCACCTTGGGCAACTGCACGTCCGCGTCGGGCGCCGGTTCCGGCGCCGGCGCGGACGCCGGGGCAGCCGCGGCCGGAGAAGCCGGACCGACCGCCTTCGCGCTGCGGCTCAGGATCGCGAGCATGTTCTCGAACGCGTTCAGATTCGACGCGCTGCGGAACAGACCCGTGCAAATCTGCAGGCGCACGTTCTGCATCAGCTCCTGGAAATACTTGTACGCCTCACCCTTGTACTCAACGAGCGGGTCCTTCTGCCCGTAGCTGCGCAGACCGATCGAGCGCCGCAACTCCTCCATCTCGGTCAGGTGCTCCTGCCAGTGATGATCGATGGCGTTGATGACGACGTACCGCTCAATCGCCCCCAGAGCCTCTGGAATTTCAACGGACTCCTTTACGGCATAGGCCTCACGCACCCGGCCGACGATCCGCGACGCAAGCTCGTCGAGGTCAGTTGAACCCAGATCCTCCAGCTTCAGACCGATGGGGAATGTCGCGTTGGCCCAGCTGACAAAGCCCTCGAGGGCGGTCTGCGTAGCTCCGGACTTCTCGCCGACGCCGGCGTTCTCAAGGCGGGTAACGATCTCCTCCTCAACCTGCTCAAAGATGATGTCCTTCGGGCGCTCGGCATGGATCGCACCGTTGCGGATTCCGTAGACCACCTCGCGCTGCTGGTTGAGCACGTCATCGTACTGCAGCAGCCGCTTGCGCTGGGAGTAGTTCTGTTGCTCGACTTTTTTCTGCGCGCTCTCAATCGAGCGATTCAGCCACGGGTGCTCCAACTCTTCACCCTCCTTCATCGAACCCTCCATCAGGCGCGAGGCGAGGTTACCCTGAAGAAACAGGCGCATGAGATCGTCCTCGAGCGAGAGGAAGAACTTCGTCAGACCCGGATCGCCTTGGCGGGAACAGCGACCGCGCAACTGCCGGTCAATCCGGCGCGACTCGTGACGTTCGGTGCCGATGACAAAGAGGCCACCGAGGTCACGGACTCCCTCGCCGAGTTTGATGTCCGTGCCGCGACCCGCCATGTTTGTCGCGATCGTGACGGCCCCACGCTGGCCGGCGCGGGAGACGATTTCGGCCTCCTGCTCGTGGTACTTCGCATTGAGCACGGCGTGAACGATGCCCGCGCGCTTGAGCATGCGGGAAAGCACTTCGGACGACTCAACCGAAACAGTGCCAACGAGCACGGGCTGGCCCCGCTTATGCGCCTCCTCGATCTCGCGCACGGCCGCGGCATACTTGTCACGCCGCGTCTTGAAAATGGAATCGTTCCGATCAATTCGGATACACGGCTTGTTCGTCGGAATCACCTGCACGGCAAGCCGGTAGATGTCGTTAAACTCCGTGGCCTCGGTCTCCGCCGTGCCGGTCATGCCCGCGAGCTTCTCGTACAGGCGGAAGTAATTTTGGATCGTGATCGTGGCGTAGGTACGAGTCTCCCGCTCAATGGTGACTCCCTCCTTGGCCTCCACGGCCTGATGGAGACCATCCGACCAGCGACGTCCCGGCATGACGCGGCCAGTATTCTCGTCGACGATCAGGACCTTGCCGTCCTGCACAACGTATTCCACGTCTCGTTCGTAAAGGGAGTAGGCGCGCAGGAGCTGCGAGATCGTATGAATCTCCTCAGAGACGTCTCCGTAGCGCTGCTGCGCGGCGAGCTTGCGCTCCTCGCGCTGATCAGGCGTGAGCGAGGCATTGCGATCAATCTCGCTAAACTCTGTCGCCAGGTCCGGGAGCACAAAGGCATCGGGGTCGTCGGGGCGGAGCCGCCGACGGCCCAGTTCGCTGAGGTCGGCCTGATGCTGCCGCTCATCAATCGAATAATACAGTTCCTCCTTCAGGCGGTAGAGCTCCTCCTTTTGCATGTCGGAGTTGAGCTCGGTCTCGACCTTGTCGAGCAGCTTGCGCCACTCCGGAGTTTCCTGCAGGCGCAGCAGCCGCTTGTTCTTCGGGTGGCCCACCTTGGCTTGAAGCATGCGCCGGGCGGCGGTCTGCTTGTCGTCGGGGGTCGCGTCCGGCTTGGCCAACAAGGCCTCGGCCTCAGAAACGAACCGGTTGCAAAGGCGCAGCTGCTCGGCGACGAGCCGTTCGATCGGGGGCTTGACCCGCGTAAAGGGCTGCTCGCGCTCAATGGGCGCTGGGCCAGAGATGATCAGCGGCGTTCGCGCTTCGTCGACGAGAATGGAGTCGATCTCGTCCACGATGCAGTACCAGTAATCGCGCTGGACCTGATCATCGCGACGCGTGGCCATGCCATTGTCACGGAGATAATCAAAGCCGAACTCCGAGGCGGTGCCGTACGTGATGTCCCGGCCGTACATCTCGCGGCGCAGGTCCGAGGGCATCTGCTGCTGGATGCAGCCGACGGTGAGGCCGAGGTAATTGTAGAGATGCCCCATCCACTCCGAGTCACGGCGGGCGAGGTAGTCGTTGACCGTGACGAGCTGCGTATTCCGGCCGGTGAGCGCGTTGAGGTAAAGGGGCAGCGTCGCAACCAGGGTCTTGCCTTCGCCCGTCGCCATCTCAGCGATCTTCCCATGGTGCAAGGCGATGCCGCCGATCAACTGGACATCGAAGTGCACCATGTCCCACGTAAGCTCGTGGTCGCACACCATCGCCTTGCTACCGCAGAGGCGGCGCGCGGCGTTCTTGACGGTCGCGAACGCCTCGGGAAGGAGGTCGTTTAGGGCCTCACCCGCCTTGATCCGCGCGCGGAACTCGTCCGTCTTTGCGCGCAGCTGTTCCTCGCTGAGACTCTGGTAGCTCAGCTCCAGCTCATTGATCTTCGTGACCAGCGGACGCGCCGACTCGAGGAACTTCCGATAATGGCGGCCGGAGAAACGCTTGAGAAGAAACGAGAGCATGAAGGGCCGCAAACCCTAGGCGGAAGAACGCCCATGGCAAACGACAAATCGACCGGGCCTAGCCGAGGACCCAGGCTCAAACCTGCGTGCGGAAATACGCAATCGTACGCTGCAATCCCTCCTCCAGCGCTACCTTGGGCTCCCAGCCCAAGACCCGGCGCGCCACGGAGATGTCCGGCCGACGCTGCCGCGGATCATCCGACGGGAGGGGACGATGCACGATTCGGGACTTTCCACCGATCAACTTCAGCGTCAGCTCGGCCAGCTCGAGCATGGTAAATTCTCCGGGGTTACCGACGTTCACCGGCCCCACGGTCTCGGTCTGGTTCATCAGCCGCACGCAGCCCTCAATGAGGTCATCCACGTAGCAGAACGAGCGCGTCTGAGTACCGTCGCCGTAGACCGTCAGATCCTGGCCGCGAAGGGCCTGTACGATGAAGTTCGAGACGACGCGGCCGTCGTCAGGGTTCATCCGCGGACCATACGTGTTGAAGATACGCACGACACGGATGTCGACGCGGTTCTCGCGATGGTAATCGAAGAACAGGGTCTCGGCGCAGCGTTTGCCTTCGTCGTAGCACGAACGCTTACCGATCGGATTTACGTTCCCCCAGTAGGTCTCCGGCTGGGGGTGTACCTGCGGATCGCCATACACCTCGCTTGTGCTCGCCTGGAACACGCGAGCTTTCACGCGTTTCGCGAGGCCGAGGCAGTTGATTGCCCCCATCACGGACGTCTTCGTGGTCTTGATCGGGTTGAACTGGTAGTGGGGCGGGGACGCCGGGCAGGCAAAGTTGTAGATCTGGTCGACCTCGAACTTGAACGGATCAATCACGTCATGGCGAACCAGCTCAAACAAGGGATGCGCCCGCAGATGCGCGATGTTGGCCTTCCGGCCCGTGAAGAAGTTGTCGAGGCAGATGACCTCGTGTCCTTCGCCAAGAAGGCGGTCGCATAGGTGCGAGCCGAGGAAACCCGCTCCGCCAGTGATCAAGATGCGCATGCGACCTCGATGGTTGGCGAAAGGTCCCCGTCTTGGCCAGCAAAACGCGCCCCCTCCGGTCGGGACGGGGGCCTAGCGAGCCGCCTCGCCGGCCTCGTAGCGCTCAATCCAGCTCCGGCTCCACGGCGCGAAGTCCCCCGCCTCCAAGTGCGCCCGCGCCTGCGCCATCAAATCGAGGTAGAAGTGGAGGTTGTGAATGCTCAGCAGTGTCCCTGCGAGCATCTCGCCGGACATTTGGAGGTGCCGCAGGTAAGCACGGGAGAAGCCGGCCGTGTAGTTGTCCAAGCCCTCGACCAACGGCCGCGGATCAGTCCGGAAACGTTCGTTGCGCACGTTGATCGGACCATCGGGCGTGAAGGCCAGCCCGTTGCGGGCGACGCGCGTCGGCATGACACAATCGAACATGTCGACCCCGAGCGCGATCATCTTCAGAAGCTGGGGCGGTGTCCCGAGACCCATCGCATACCGCGGCCGATCGGTCGGAAGAAAGGGCGTTGTCGCCCCGACCTGCTTGAGCATCTCCGGCTCGGGCTCCCCAACACTCACTCCACCGACGGCGTAACCAGGGAAATCCAGCGCGACCAGTGACTCCGCCGCCTCGCGCCGGAGGTCATCGAACGTCGACCCCTGCACAATCGGGAAGACGTGGTGACCCGCGGCGAGGAAGCCGCTGTCCTGCGCCTCCCGCAGGCACTGCTCCGCCCAGCGCCGACTCCGCGCCACCGCTCGCGCGCATGCATCGCGTTCGCACGGCCAAGGCGGACACTCGTCCAGTACCATCGCGATGTCGCTCCCCAAGTTCCGCTGGATCGCCATGACCTCCCGCGGTCCAAGGAACAGTCGCGCTCCATCTAGGTGAGACTGGAAGGCCACCCCGTCGTCGCGCACCTCGCGCAGCTTAGCCAGGGAGAAGACCTGAAAACCACCGCTGTCAGTCAGGATCGGGCCATCC
>JACCDW010795708.1_pt1 | contig 10486 bp, 21 predicted proteins | sample 7449781 | NCBI WGS metagenome assembly JACCDW01 (sample SAMN15323449, study PRJNA562643) | freshwater metagenome | isolation source: river surface water | place: USA:Blue River Watershed | collected 2017-08-18 | reverse complement strand
CCTCATGTGGATTCAGATTCTGAATCTGAATCTGAATCTGAATCTGAGATCATTGTAAAAACCGCAATCCCAACCCCAACCCCAAACCCAACCCCCATCCCAAACACAACCCCTATAGTGGCAAAATCCACACCGCCAGCTCAAATTATTGTCCCAGAGCATACTCGTTCCGTGCCAATCGGCAAAAAAGATGCGCTTGGCCATATTCATGACCTATTTACAACTTATTCGCCTATTATTCAAAATCTTTATAACACTTCCACAAATGAAGCAAAAAAAGAATTTACAAAAATTTATGAGGCATGTGAAACAATCAAAGCATTTCTTGAAAAAATAGAATAATACTATTCTAGATAATATTCTACATAAATTTATTTTTTTTAAAAAATTGAGCCACCATCCCCAACCCACCCTAGACACAATCCCTATAGTTCTTCACAATAGACACCCTTCACGGTAGAAAATGAATGTCGTTATGGGCACCAAATCCAAGGAAACGAACTTCTTCGGTGATGAGAAATTCCGTGTTGTAAACGTGGATGACCGCGATATTTATTTCAACGGCGTTATCAATGCCGACTCCATGTTGGACCTCGTGCGAGAACTGAAACACTGCGAACGGAAGCGTATCAAGGCACTCAAGGTCGTCAAGCGCGAAATGAAAGCGGCAAAGGATAAACTCAAGGAAGAAGACCTCCAGCACATTTCCTTCAGTTCCATTGAACCACAGCCGATCATTCTCCACATTAATAGCGGAGGTGGCAGTGTCTTTGACGTACTCTTTGCCATTGATGAAATCAAGAACCTCAAAATCCCCGTGCATACCGTTGTGAGTGGCATGGCCGCCTCAGCCGCCACCATTCTTTCCTGCGCCGGCACCAAGCGATTCATTACGAAGAACGCCCACATGCTGATTCACGAAATCCGGTCCGGTTGCTGGGGCAAGAAGAGTGAAATTGACGAACACTTTGAAAACATGTCACAGCTCTCCAAACTCCTCATTGACTATTACAAGGACCACACAAAGATGAACGAGGATGACTTGAAGGAAATCCTCAAGCACGACTACTACTGGGATGCGCGGACGTGCGTAGAAAAGGGCCTCGTGGATGAGATTATGTAAGAATCTCAAAGCCACTAATAAACAATCCCTATAGTGAAAATCCATGGACAACACTATAGGAATTATTTTTTTTGTTATTATCCAATCCAGCCGAAAAATTGTCCGCCGTGCCGCCCCACATTCTAAAACACGTATCCTATAACAACACGCTATAAGAACACCCCATCCAAAAATGTCTTCGCTGCCGAACTGCTCCATTCCCATGCCTGAAGAGGAAGTCCTCAAGCATTTCTTCCCTGCTGGCACACTCCGTGTGTTTCGCACCAACAATAAGGAAGAATATCCGAAATTAATGGAACTCGCTACCCAATATATTGGCGCGGACTGTTGGGCGTTGACTGTCAATGATGAAATTATCTTCAATTCATACGAAACATATCAAAAAGAAGGAACATTCAATCAAGACATTTTGAATGATATTAAACATGATGCGATTAGTGACGCACCACACCGCTATTTACTCTGTAAAGTTAATAATTCATTAGTTGATGTTGACATCAACATCTATATGTTTGGGGATGATTCCTATAAACTAAACATCCATTACAGTGCTGCCGAAAAAACATACACATGTAAAATGTATATGTCCGCGGAGTATGAACTCAATATGATTAAACTGTAAATATCCTTCATATTAGGCATTCATGGGTGAGGCACCCTCTTGCCTTTTTTTACCACCCCGCGGGTTCACCGCCCAGACGCGACCCCAGAAAAATTGAGCCGACCTAAAGCCGGCATACCAAAGTACAAGTAGAGACTACTTAAACATCTTCACTCGCACCAAGCAAGAAATGGAAACCACGGTCATCCACAATGTCCCATACTACATTGACCCCAAAACCAACGCTCTCTACACCTACAACGAGGACCGAATTCACATTGGCTCCTATGATCCTGCCACGCACAACGTCTTCTACGAGCCAGCTATCCTCGCTGACGCACGACTCCTTGTCGCTCTCTCCAATGCCCGCGCCGCAACCGTCCCCACAAATCGTAAGAAGTAAGATACCCTATAGTGCCGCTGACCTGGAAAAACGCATCTTGACCTTGCCGAAACCTCCTCCCCCACGCATCTGGACCGTCTCCGCCGTAGAAGTGGATAACTGGACACAAATCCTCACGAAGTTTAAGGGACAACTAGAAGAAACCGCCTATGAGAAATATGCGAAGGATATACAATAGTAAACACTATAAGAATGTTTCCTATTGTTTTTTAAAGCCTAGGGGGTTATGGGGGAACGGCAGGTCCCCCAACAATAGTAAACACTATAAGAATGTTTCCTATTGTTGAAAAATCTGTTGTGGCTGCGCAGCAACACACGCCGGTTCATTAATCAAGGCCCCCAGGCGTTGCTGGAGACGTTCGGACTCGGACTGATATCGGTATTTTTTCTTGGTCGTCGTTGCGTTGAATGTACTCACGAAGCCATAAACTGCCGTTGCACGTGCTTCCGCAATCACTTGTCCCTCATCCTTCGCCACCAGCCTCGGACCCGTACTACAATCCCCCGTAATAACAATATCACCCACAGCTCCTGACATAATAAAAGACAATTCCTATAGTGTAAGCCCAAGAAAAACCTACCTAGTTCTTCTGTACAACTGTACTAAATCCAATGTATGCAGTATGTAGATTTAGACCACGAATATAATTCATCCGCTCCTGATTATCCACAAATGTATAATACTTCTGAGTCCGATCACCAGCCTGTCGTGCAGTAGAAACGCCGATATTGTAAATCTCAATGCGACGGAATGTATCCCAGCTATTCTTAATCTCAAGTGTCTGTGAAAAATCTAGACCACCAATACCACTCAAATCGGAATAGCATACTTGTAGACCCGCTGGAATAGACGACATATTACTATTAGGTGTTTAGATTATTTTGAACCTAAACATTCTACACTATAGAGTATTAATAGGTTTAAAATGGAATCTTCGGCTTCGGCTTCAGATAAGCCTACAAAAGTAAGGACCCATTATGCGGTCTACCGTAAAGACTACCAGCTCTTTGAAATTCTACGACCCGTCTACAGTAAAAAAGATCCCGCTGTCATCCAGAAATTCGGCTATGATGACAGCCTCGCCGTTTCTTCATGGATTGTGTGTAAATCTGCGGCCGAGAGCGCACGCACTGATAAAGAAGTAATCCTTATTAAGGGCAAGCCCGTGGAATATGTCTATACAGGTGCCGAGTTGCGACCAGCACCAGCGTCTCAGTCAGTGCCTCACCAAGCCCAAGAAGCCCAACAACAACCAATCCCTATAGTGCGATTTCTTCGGTCAAATCATTTGCCAAACACTATAAAGGGTATTCGTGTTGCATACATGGACGATTTGGGTTCAGATTATTTTACGAAGAAGACGCCGGCGGGTTCAAAGGCACTTCATCTTGTCTTTCGTGGCGAAAAAGCCGTAGTTATGAATAATGAGGAGATGATACAAGAACAGGAGAAAAAAGAGTATAAGACTGTACATGAACCACTGCCAGAAGCACAAGCACATGTATGGGTTCCTGAACCAGAAGATGACTTTTGTGACCAATTCAAACATATCTCATTCTTATCAATCCTCTGCCTTTTTTTCCTTTTTGCATACTATAAGAATGAGAGTCGCAAATATCCCTACATTCCATTCAAGGATACATGCCACCCAGACGATGCTCCATTCTTTATGGATCCTTTCAGTGTTGCATACCCTTAGAATTGCATTACCTCCGTAAGGAGGATTGCCTGAAAGGCAGCAAGGATTTACTGTGGCGAGTGCACCCTATTAAAAAATTGGATACCGCTGCGGTACCGAATTTTTGTGTCCCTTTCTGGCCCTTATCTGACTAAAAATGTCTGACGCCCCCGCCTGTGATTTCTGCGCTCAGTGCCGTGTACGTATCTACAAGCCCCACGCTACAGACGACTGCCCGCTCAAAGCTGCTGCCTATTGTAGTCACTGCGCTGCAAACGGCCTCCATTTCACGAAACATTGCCCCAACGCCCCCCTCCGTCGTCGCAAAGATATGCCCGTTGTTCAGGGCATCCCAGCCGCTGAACCATCCACCGCTCTCATCATTAAAGATGACATGGATTGCGTCTATTCCTACCTCAAACTCTGGGGAAAGGACATTCGCGCCAAAGGATACGCCGACAAAACCGTCAAGCGGCTACTCGCCGAAGAAGCGATTTCTAGAGGATATAATAATGTGAGATATATATAATAATTCATAATCACATACACTTCCTATAATGTACACTATAGGAGTGTTTTTTTGATTTATTTTTTATTTATTCTAGTAGAACTATGACGAAGTTGAAAGTATATACAAGAAAAGGCGGTGCAATTGTTCGTGGTAGATGCGGACGAAAAACACAGCGTCGTCAACGTCGGCCACGCCTCGGTTCTTATTATCGTAAACGACGTACCCTCCGCGCAAAACGATATGGTGGCAACATTTTTTTTGACGCGAACCGTGCCCCCGCCGGCGTAACAATTGCCGGCGGAATCAACCCTACTATTGAAGGTGGCACTGGGATTATGCGTGTCAAAGCAGAAGCGGACGCCGAATTGGCTGAAGAAGAGACCGGTCCTAGTCAGGGCATATAAAGGCGACCCCAAGGAGTCTAAAGCCCGCCCATTAATAATATATGAACAAACAACCCCTATAGTGTAGAATGCCGAACCTCCAAGGTGGAAAACGCTATAAATCTGGCAAGGGTGACAACGGCCCCAAAGTGGAAATGCACGAAATTGACAAGGACCAAATGGTCGGTCGCGTGATTCGCAACCTCGGCCAGCGCCGTCTTCTTGTCTACTGCGACGACAATGTTCAGCGCATTTGTAAAATCCGCGGTGGCCTGCGCAAAAAGACCTGGTTCTCCGTCAGCGATATTGTCCTCATTAGTCTCCGCGAAATTGGCGTAGCCCAGTCCGAATCAACCAAGGGCGAGCGTGGCGACGTCTTAGCCAAATACGAACCCGCCATCTATAGCAAACTCCGCAAGGAATACGACATCAATCCTCTCCTTTTCACAACCCTGGAAAATAGTGGCGCACCCGCTGCGGGTTTCGTAGACGACGGCGAAGACGGTTTTGAGTTTGAAGGCCGCGGCGAATCCAGTGGCGACGACGAGGCCGTGGACGTAGATGCAATCTAATGTAATTTAATTATAAGAATGATTTCATAAATCCTTCTTATATTTTTATTCATCGGCCTGCCCCACCAATTCCCCATTCCTATAGTGTAGCCGATACAGAACCTCCCCTCCTTCTCCATATACTAAACACGCGCCGTGTTTCCGCCCCCCAACACAATGATACACCTCCATCAACTCCCCTCCATCAAAAAACACACGCACGAGCCCCTCTTTCACATCATGTATATACATGGATTCCTCAATCAGCTGTCCATCCTCCCCATACTCACGCAACGGCCCCTCCTTCGCCCCTTCCACATACATACATTCCACCATTGGCGTTAGCCCATCCCCATGGTACACAACATAGGGTCCGTGCAAGACCCCCGCTCTGAAATAACAGCGCTTCAATAACATCCCCTCGGCATCGTACTCCAGAAACTCCCCCTCTTTCCGCCCTGCCACCGTCGTAAAACGCACCGCCTTCTCTCCATACAACACCTCATGTGCCCCATCCATCCATACCCTATAGTGCGACCGACATACCGAACATGTGTGCCGACTCTTTTGAATCTCCTGCAGACATTCTACATGGATTCCCAGAGACCCACGACACATACATGGACTCGGCTCCATTAGCTCCCCTCCCTCCAAACATAGGATACAAGACGCGGACTCACACATCTTTTCATTATAGAAATTGCTGAAAGAAAAAATTAAGAGAAATGCTCTATAATATACACTATAGGAATTCTTTACATCGGCTACTGCTCGCTAACTAAGGGCTTCGCTAACTAGGCGCTTCGCTAACAGCCGCTGGTTCAAAGACCACACGCCAATCATTCACTTTGAAGAACGCCTGCTCCACAACCGCCGCCTGCTGCTCGTCCAGGCCGTAGGCCGCAACCAGCCGTTCTAACAGGGCCAGAGACCAGCCACGCCAGAGCCGATGTAGAAACTGATGTGTGTCCATTTTAACAAATGTATATCTGCTCTACATGGGATGTACCTCCCCCTGTTTCAATTTTATAACGATACCCTGATGTCAATGTCCAATGTCCAATGTCAATGTCCAATGTCAACGTCCAATGTCAACGTCCAACATACCTATGTCAAATAGAAAAGAATCTAAAGCAACCCCTATAGTGTATATATAAGCCTAACACTATAGGAATACCGAAAAATGAGCGTCAGCAGTGGAAACTCCGAAGGTACTCAACTCAATCTTGAAGGCGGTGGCGCGGCCCCTCCTATGGATACCAGCAACTTGGGGACCATCGTCCAGGAATGGCGTCGCCTGGAAACGGAAATCAGTGAACATAAGCAGCTTGTTCGCGAAAAAGTGAAGCAACTCAAGGTCCTGGAGGGAATCATCATGAACATTATGAAGCAGAACGCCATTGGTGCGCTTAACCTCCAGTCAAGCGGCGGTCGTATTCTCTACAAGCAGAGCAACACCAAGGAGGCACTGGCGCCAAAGACCCTGGAACGCCTCCTGACGGAACATTTCCAGAGCGCGGAAAAAGCCGCGGAGGCGCTGCGGTTCATTCAGGAACATCGCAGCCTTAAGACGACGGCGAAAATCAAATATGAGCGTGATGAGTAATCATCACGCGATTGTTGCCCTTAGGGCAACCGAGCGCGACGAGTAAGCCACAACTAATAAAGCCCATAAAGTCTCCACCCACTGTACACAGCCAGCCCTAAGAAGACCAACCCCAATACATACAAGGCACAATCTTCTATAGTGCCAACCTGTGCGCGACGGATTTCCTCCTTCAGACCCGCCAACTCACGTAACAGACCCTCATACTTCTTCGCCATTTCATCATAATCATCTTTTACATTATGATACGTTTCATATAAGCGTTCATAATGTTTCCGAAATTCAGCCAGCGCTTTTTGGTCAGCATACGCCTCAGGCTTAACACTAGGCGTAGGCACAGGCTTGCGCTTCATAAGTCCACCACGTCCTGACATCTTCACATCTGTCTCCCAGAATATACCCTATAGTGCTAGCCTACAGCAACTTTCAATTTTTGGCAATCACCGAATTCAAAATATACAACAGTCCACTGAAAAAGAATGCGTAGAAGACAACCATTACAGACATACTACAACATTCCTCATCCGCCTTCCGCACTTGAAGTTCCAACATACGCAGCCGTTGAAAGACATTATCCTTTTCCTTCAGCAATACACTATAGGAATTGGCCCCACGTTGTCGTTCCACACGCACCGACTCCTGGAGCGCACGGTATTTCTCTTGTAGCGAATCATACTCCTCTAGCAGCGCATTGTACTTTTCATTGAATGCCTCGCCGCGGTTCTGCTCCAACTCCGTAATCCGTTTTAACATAGAACTCACTACTGATATAAGATTTTCAGGCGCTTGTGCGGGCACTTGTGCTGAAGCTGACCCTGGCACTTGTGCTGAAGCTGACCCTGGCACTTGTGCTGAAGCTGACCCTGGCTCCCCCGCCGAATCCGCCCGCGAAACTCGTGTACGTTTTGTAGCCCGTGTATCCATCGCCGCCCAACAAAGAGACAATCCCTATAGTGTATACTTATAGCAAACTCTTAGGTCCACTATATGAAACGCCCCTTATACACCCAAATAATTACGCGCATTATAGGAAATCGTCGTTGCCCCCAAGAATGTTAAGAACACTTTCTCTATAGTGCTGAGTACATAGGAACTCTCTTGAGCCGCTAAAAAGAGGAGATACGGACCATACACGAACACATCAATAAGTCGGACCCACTGTGTTTTTCCTGCGCCAGAGGCCAGCCACCAGCCTACAAGCAAAAAGAAGGCAACACCCAATATCCAAAACCCACGCTCTTCGTTTTTAGAATCCATTTCTATACAATGGAATCATTTTTATATTCTTCCACCTGATGTACACGAACATACCCATGTGCGGTCTGAAACCTTTTCCAAACAACATGGGATAAGACACCGGCTACAAGAATCGCCGCCGATCCGATGCCAATGTATATGTCTTTAGATTCAACATCGGTTCTGGAAGCGATGTAGAAACTACATAGGGTAGCTCCAATACAGGCGCCGAGACACAGACTTGGGAGGACGACCGGATTCATTTCCACAGGATTGACATCATGATGTATACAACATGGGGATGTCAATTTTATTTATTCTTCATTAACATTTGCTGCGGCCAACTCTGAAAAACTTTTCTTCTGGGCATTTTTCTTCTTTATGTACGCATAAACATCATTCAGGGTAATAGGACTATTATTAGACTTCTTAAGCTTATCTTTAAGTGCACAGAGCTCTTCCATGGTCATACCGTCCATGCGCTTACGAGTGCTAGAACGGGTAGTAGATACAGAGGCAGCATTATTACTCCCAGTACTAGCAGCGGCCTTCTTTGATGCAGAACGGGCACGAGATTCCGCACGAACAGTCATATTTAAAGCACGAGCATTAGAAGGAGAAATATTTTCCTTTACTCTAAGTACTGATCTAGAACGTCCACGGTAATGTCCCAATTGATGTTTAGTTAGTTTCGAAATATTTATTCCAGCAATCGCAGCAGCAATTTCATTTACTTTCTTACCTTCGGCGTCTTTTTCTTCAAGCTTCGCAAGTTCTCTTTTTAAATTTTCCTTCTTTTCTTCATCCGTACGTCGCTTAGCTCTTGGTTTTTTTACATCAGTTGTTCCAGTCCCTTCTGCCCCAGTTGTTCCAGTCCCTTCTGCAGCAACACCAGTTGTTTTTCTTACACTCTTTGACCGTTCTTTTTCTATCATGCCCATAGTTTTTCCATAACGTTTTTGAAAAACATTATTAAGAGTAGATGCAAGAAAAGTATCATATTTTTTACGTGCAGCATCTCCAGTAAGACGTTTATGATCAATATACGCTAAAACTTTTTCAATTTCAGTCGCAATATGAGCTATATATTGCGGTTCATGACCGCGTGTACTATTTTCCGCATATTCAGAAGGTAAAATCTGCCCCCATCTTAGTTTTTTAGTTGGATCTCTTGGGTCAGTCCATTCATAATTAACTAATGCCTCTTTTGCTTTTTGGCGTAATTCCTTTACAGACAACTCGCTCATTTTTCTATTATAGAACTCCATTTTATTTCGGGTATCTTCGGGGCCCGCCCGTCTCTAACACTTTACTAGTTCACCAAAAGATTTCATATTTTTCTCCCCGCTCATAATAGAAAAATGTCATCTGGTCCAGTCAATGCCGCCGCCCGCGTAATTACCGAAGGTTTCGCCGATACTACCCCCGCCCAAAAGAAGGAAGTATACGCAGACGGCCTCGCTATGATTCTTGCCTTCGTTATTAGCCTCGTCATCCTTGCCTTTGTCGGTAAGCTCCTCTGGAACGGTGTCGTCGTCAGTCTCTTCAGCTTCGCCAAACCCGCCACCTCCTTCCTCCAAATTGTCGGTCTCATGTTCTTCATTGCCCTCATTCGCCCGTAAATAAGAACTTCATAAAAAAAGAATAAACTCTTTTTATGAAACCAATCTCCCAGAAACTAATCCCTATAGTTTACCCCCCTCTAGAGATGATATGTATGTGCACCCACAAAGCATTGCCGAATTTCTCCCGTAGAAGGAATCAGGACAGGTACATAGGTTGCACTATAGGGAATCTGAATTTGATGTGTTCTATTCTGTAATCCAATTACCTGTGTAAGTGTCAACTTTACAATTGATTCCCTGTGAATTACCACATATGGAACAAGAAGATTATGGTCTGGTATATATATATTTATTTCATAATCATGTCGTGGAACTACATAATCAATCATGAGCTCCTGACCGGCCGCGGCCGCCTCTGCTGCGGCTGCCTGGATCTCAGGGATTTCCTGAATGGGAGGAAGAGTTGCATTCATTGAGCTCATTTCAATCAATGAATCACGTAGGAATAAGATACCCTATAGTGCAATTCTCAGCCACCGCTCAATTTTTCTGTAAGGAAAAAATCCCCTCCCCCTCTCAATTACACTCCACTATAGAAATGCCTTAGAGATCATCATCCTCTTCTTCCACTTTCACCTCCACATCCGTATAGTATCCAATCCGCGCCTGCTTGAAAGTCTGAATCAGGTCATCATCGTCCATCTCGTCTTCAACACTCCCATCGTCATACCACATACGCGCCGGTCGCTTCTTGATATTATGATGTCCCTCTACAACCACCGGTTGCATTTCGCTTGGTCGCATTTCGCTTGGTCGCATTTCGCTTGG
>JACCDW010790027.1_pt1 | contig 10487 bp, 3 predicted proteins | sample 7449781 | NCBI WGS metagenome assembly JACCDW01 (sample SAMN15323449, study PRJNA562643) | freshwater metagenome | isolation source: river surface water | place: USA:Blue River Watershed | collected 2017-08-18 | reverse complement strand
TAGGTATTGAAGTTCCAGGTATCACCATTAATAGATATTGCGCAAGTGGTTTAGAAAGTATTGCAATGGCCACTGCAAAGATTAGAACAGGTATGGCAGATTGTATTATTGCTGGTGGAACAGAATCGATGAGCATGGTGCCTACAGCAGGCTGGAAGACAGTCCCAGCTTACTCTATAGCTGAGCAGGATCCTGATTATTATTTATCCATGGGCTTAACTGCAGAAGCTGTTGCAAACGAATTTAATATTAGTAGAGAAGATCAAGATGCTTTCGCATTGGCTTCACATCAAAAAGCAAAAGCAGCAATTGATAAGGGCCATTTCAAAAAAGGGATCTTGCCTATTGAAGTGCAAGAAAATTATATCAACGAAAAAAATAAAAAAGCAACTCGTTCTTATATAGTAGACACAGACGAGGGCGTTAGAGCAGATACTACTTTAGAAGCTTTGGCAAAATTAAAACCTGCATTTGCATTGAAGGGTTCTGTTACTGCGGGTAATTCCTCTCAAACTTCTGATGGAGCAAGTTTTGTAATGGTGATGAGTGAATCATTAATGAAATCTCTGGGTTTACAACCTATTGGAAGATTGGTGAATTGTGCGAGTGCTGGTGTTCATCCAAGAATTATGGGAATAGGTCCAGTGGAAGCTGTGCCTAAGGTATTGAAGCAGGCAGGCATGAGTTTAGACCAAATTGACCTTTTTGAACTAAATGAGGCATTTGCTTCTCAGTCTTTAGCAGTCATTAGAGCTTTACAATTAGATCCTCAAAAAGTAAATATTAATGGGGGTGCCATTGCACTTGGGCATCCATTGGGATGTACCGGCTCTAAACTTACTGTTCAGATAATCAATGACTTAGAGAGATTAAACAAGAAATACGGCATTGTAACTGCCTGTGTTGGCGGTGGTCAGGGTATTGCCGGAATCATCGAAAGATTATAAATCTTTGTCACTGGTCATTTTTCCTACTTTTTTGATCAAAAATTAAGTAGCTTAGATACTCATTATTTTTTAATAAGTAAATAAGCTATGCACATGCGTATTATTCTATTAGGTACCATTTTGGCGACTTCCCTTTTGAACACTGGAGTAGTCAATGCTCAAAAGTCTAAAAAATCTTCTACTCAAGTTTCTGCAGTAGAGAAAGTAGACATCAACAAAGCCTTCAAAAATTGGAAGCCAAGAAATATTGGCCCAGCATCTATGAGTGGTCGTGTTACTACAATTGATGTAGAAGTGAATAGTCCCAATAATATTTGGATTGGTGCTGCTTCAGGTGGTGTTTGGAAAACAAATAATAGTGGTGTTAGTTGGACACCTGTTTTTGAAGAACAACCCATTATGAATATTGGCGCTTTAGCTATTCAACAATCTAATCCAAGTGTGGTTTGGGTAGGTACTGGAGAAGGTAATCCAAGAAACTCTATTAGTATTGGTGAAGGTATGTATAAGACATTGGATGCCGGTAGAACATGGAAGCGCGTTGGCTTAGAGCAAACTAGAAATATTCATCGTGTTATTATTGATCCAACGAATCCTAACACCGTATATGCTGGTGCAATAGGTAATCCTTATGGACAAAGTAAAAATAGAGGGGTTTACAAAACAACAGATGGCGGTGAAACTTGGAATCAAATCTTATACACCAACGACACATCTGGTCCTGGTGATATGATCATGGATCCAACGAATCCGAATAAATTATTTGTTGCGATGTGGCATCATTATAGAAATCCATACCATTTAGAAAGTGGTGGAAAGGGAAGTGGATTATATATGACCATTGATGGTGGTAAGAATTTTATCAAATTAGGAAAAGAGCATGGATTGCCTGAGGGTAATTTAGGTAGAGTGGGTATTGCTATTAGCAGATCTAATCCTAATAGAGTGTATGCATTGATTGAATCTTCAAAGAGTGGTTTATATAAAAGTGATGATGGTGGTTACTCATGGAAATTAGTGAATGGTCAAAAATCTATTGTTGACAATCGACCATTTTATTTCCAAGATATTATTTGCGATCCTTTGAATGAAAATACTTTATGGTATATCAGCCAAACAGTTCAAAAAAGTATTGATGGTGGTAAGAGTTTTGAAACCATTATTCCATACAGTGGTATCCATCCAGATCACCATGCATTTTGGATTCACCCAACCGATAACAAATTTATCGTAGATGGAAATGATGGTGGTATTGGAATCACACGCGATGGTGGTAAGACTTGGATGTTTGATGAGAAAATTCCTGTTGGGCAATTTTATCATATTAATGTTGACAACGAAATTCCATATCATGTAATGGGTGGTATGCAAGACAATGGTTCTTGGAGAGGCCCTGCATATACAACTGTTCAAGGTGGTATCAGAAATTTTGATTGGGATAATTTATGGGGTGGTGATGGATTTGATGTAATGCCTGATCCAGAAGATGCTAATTGGGTATATGCTATGAGCCAAGGTGGTTCTGTTGGAAGATACAACACTCAAACGGGTGAATCTTCTTACATCAAACCTCCAGCACCTGATGCAAAAACTTTATTGCGTTTCAACTGGAATGCTGCCATTGCACAAGATCCATTTGATAAAAAAACTATTTATTTCGGTTCACAATTTTTACATAAGAGTACCAACAAAGGTGCTTCATGGAAAATTATTTCTACTGATTTAACCACTAATGATAGTGCTAAAATTGATCAAAGAGATAATGGCGGATTAAGTATTGATATTACAGGTGCGGAAAATCATTGTACGATTATTTGTATCGCTCCAAGTGCTGTACAAAAAGACTTGATTTATATCGGCACAGATGATGGTAAGGTACAGGTTACTTCAAATGGTGGAACAACATGGACAGATTTAACTGCAAATATTGTTGGTTTACCTAAGGGTGCATGGATTCCTCAAATCAGAACTTCTAGTTACAATGCAAATGAAGTTTTTGTAGTTGCGAATAATTATAGACAAGGTGATTTTGCTCCTTATATTTTTAGATCTACTGATGGCGGAAAGACTTGGACAAATATGGTAGATACTAAGAAAGTAACTGGCTATGCTTTGACAGTTTTACAAGACCCAGTAGAACCCAATTTAATTTTTGTAGGTACAGAGCAAGGTTTTTATGTGAGTTTGGATAATGGAGTGAGTTACCAACAATGGAAAAATGGTTATCCTTCAGTATCTACTTATGACTTTGCTATTCAAGATAGAGAAGCAGATTTAGCAATTGCTACATTTGGTAGAAGTTTATGGGTACTAGATGATATCAGACCATTAAGAAAATTAGCTGCTACAAAAGGCGAGCAAAATAAATTCTTTGTGAGTGTGCCAAATGCTATTCACAATTTATCTATTAAAAATTCTCCATACGAATGGAGTACTTGGGGAATGTGGGATGCTCCAAATAAACCAACAGGCTTGCCTATTTCAGTGAATGTAACTGATAGCACTAAAAAAGTAAAAGTTCAAATTAAGGATATGAAGGATCAAGTGATTCGTAATCTTAGTTTTAAAGTAGATTCTGGATTGAATAGAAATTACTGGGGCTTTGAACAAAAAGGTAAGCGCGCTGCTGGTGCTCCAAAAACTGGCGGTGGCGGTGGAAGAAGATTCTTTGACGAAGAAGGTGGAGCAGCTGCAAATGAAGATGATAAAGAATTTACAGGAAGAGAAGTGGTTGCAGGTAAATATAAGTTAGTAGTAACTGCTGGTGCTAATACGGATTCAGTTTGGGTAGAAGTTAAAGATGACCCAAGAGTAAGTAATAGAACAGCATTATTGTTGGCTCAGGATGCTGCTTTAGAAAAATTACAACCTGTAAATGACAAATACAATGCTGCTTTAGATTTAGTGCAAGATGCTGAAACAGTATTGGCTGCTTTAAAAGCAGAGTGGAAGGATAAAAAAGATAAAGGCATTGATACTTTAAATAAAACACATAAAGTGATTTCAGATAAAGTAAAAGGCTTAAGAGAATACATGATGGGTAAGCGTCAAGAAAAACAAGGTTATGGTACTGTACCAGTAATTACACCAATTGGTATTATTAGAAATGCTAGTATGTTGATTATGGGTAAGAATACTGTTCCTGGTGAACAAGAAGATGCTGCTATTGCTGCTGCAGTTGTTGCAGCTGATGGCGTTGCTGCTAAAGTAAATGCCTTTTTTGAAAAAGATTGGGCTGATTTTAGAAAGTTAGTAGAAGCTACACCTATTAATAAATTTAAAGAAGTACAAGTAATTAAATAAGTAGAAAAAATGAGTCTCTTCGGAGACTCATTTTGTTAAAACCAAAGCATATGAAAAAAACGATTGCTATTGTCTTACTATTGGTTGCAGCAAATGCAACAGTGGTGATGGCGCAAAAGAAAAAAGCACCAGCTACTCCGCAGGTTGCAAGCATTACACAGGATCCTGTAATTAAGGCTCAAAATTTTAGATTGGTTGGTCCATTTAGAGGTGGAAGAGCTGCAGCTGCAGTTGGATCTTACTCAGAGTCCAATACATTTTATATGGGCTCAACAGGTGGTGGTATTTGGAAAACCAATGATGCAGGAACTAATTGGAAAAACATTTCTGATGGTTATTTTGGCGGAACCATTGGTTCAATTGCTATTGCACCTTCTAATGAATCTATTATTTATGTAGGCGAAGGAGAGAATACTATGCGCGGTAATGTGAGTGAAGGATTAGAAGGCGCGTGGAAATCAACCGATGAAGGTAAAACATGGAAGAATATTGGTTTAAAAGAAGGTCGTCATATTGTTCGTATGATTGTGCATCCTAAAAATCCAGACATTGTTTGGGCTGCTGTAATGGGTCATTTATTTGGGCCTAACGAAAATAGAGGTGTGTACAAGAGTACAGATGGCGGAACCACTTGGAAAAAAGTTTTATATGTTAATCCACAAACTGGTGCGAGTGACTTAATTATTGATCCAAGCAATCCAGATGTTTTATATGCTGGTACATGGCAATTAATCAGAACTCCTTATAGTTTAGAGAGTGGTGGAGAAGGTTCTGGAATGTACAAGAGTACCGATGGTGGAGAGACATGGACAAATATTAAAGCAGCAAAAGGCCTACCTAAGGGCGTTTGGGGAATTGTTGGTATTGGTATTGCTAAATCAAATACAGACAAATTATATGCTTTAATTGAAAACAAAGATGGTGGTTTATATATGTCTGATGATGCCGGTAAATCTTGGGAATTAGTTTGTAGTGATAATAATATTCGTCAAAGAGCTTGGTACTACACAAAAGTTTTTGTGGATCCGATGGACGAAAATAAAGTATACTGTCCAAATGTAAACTTCATGGTTTCAACAGATGGTGGTAGAAACTTCAAATCTTTACCTACTCCTCACGGGGATCATCATGATTTATGGATTGACCCAAAAAATCCAAAGAGAATGATTGTATCAGATGATGGAGGTGCTCAAGTAAGTTTAGATGGTGCAAAATCTTGGAGTACCATGATGAACCAGCCAACAGTGCAAGTATATCGATTGAGTACAGACAATAGTTTCCCGTATAGAATTTTAGCTGCTCAACAAGATAATTCTGCATTCAGAATTAAATCTAGCACCTACGGTTCTTTTATTGGTGAAGCAGATTTTGATGTAACAGCTGGTGGTGAAAGTGGTTATATTGTTGCAGATCCAACCAATCCGGACATTGTATATGGAGGATCTTATGGTGGTTTGATTACTAGATATGATCATAAGACAGGTGAAAACAGAGTGATTAATGTATGGCCAGACAATCCAATGGGTGCTGGTGCAGAAGCAATGAAATATCGTTTTCAATGGAATCACCCTATTTTCTTCTCACCACATAATCCTAAAAAATTATATACAGCAGGTAATCATTTATTCTCTACTGAAAATGAAGGGGCTAGTTGGACTAAACTTTCTCCAGATTTAACTACAGATGATAAAGCAAAGCAAAAAAGTTCTGGTGGTCCAATCACTCAAGACAATACCAGTGTAGAATACTATTGTACAATTTTCACTGCGGCGGAATCTCCTCTAGAAAAAGATTTATTGTGGACGGGTAGCGACGATGGTATAATTAGTGTAAGTAAAGATGGTGGTGCTAATTGGAAAAATGTAACACCAAAAGATGCTCCTAAATGGATGATGTGGAATAGGGTTGAAGTAGATCCATTTAGAAAAGGAACAGCATATTTTGCGGGTACTAGATATAAGTTAGACGACTTTGCTCCATATATCTATAAAACAACAGATTATGGTGAAACATGGGAGAAGATTACTACAGGTATTGATCCAATGCATTTCACTAGAGCGATTGTTGCAAGTACTAAGAAAGTAGGTGTATTATTTGCAGGTACTGAATATGGCTTATATATTTCTGTGAACGATGGTAAATCTTGGGAGTCTTTCCAATTGAATTTGCCAGTTACGCCAATCACTGATTTATTGGTTCGAGATAATAATTTAATCGTAGGAACACAAGGTAGAAGTATTTATGTTTTCGACGACTTGAGCTTGATAGAGCAGTTTCAATCTACCACTGTAAATAAAGTATTCCCAGTAGCGAATACTTATAGAGTGCCACCACAAATGGGCGGTAGAAGAAGAAGAGCTGCAGCGAGTATTCCAGCGAATGTGGGTTTAAATCCATTAAAAGGTGCAGTAGTTAAATACTATTTAGCTAATACAAATGATAGCACTAAAGTAGAAATATCCATCTTAGATGATCAAAATAAAGTAATCAGAACTTATAGTTCTAAAGACAAAGAAGGTCCATCAACAGATCAAGGCTTTAATCAATTTGCTTGGAATTTATACCATAAAGAAATTGAGCAACCTGAAGCTGGTTTAATTTTATGGAATGGTTCTACTAGTCCAGTATTGGCAGCTCCGGGAAAGTATACTGCTAAAGTAACTATAGATAAAGATGTGGTTTCTTATCCTTTTGAAATTCTTGCAGACCCTAACTACAAAGTTTCTAATGCAGATTTAAAAGCACAAGAACAATTTTTATTGGAAGTTGCAGGTAGCTTCAGTGAAATCATGAAAACTTTAAAAGGCGCTAAAGAAATTAAAGCGCAAATTGCAACCGTGCAAAAGAAAACAAAAGATTCAAGTTTCCAAGCTAGCGCAAAAGCGGTTATAGAGTCTCTTACTAAATTAGAAGAAGCTTTACATCAGACCAAAGCAAAAAGTGGCCAAGATGTATTGAACTTCCCAATTCGTTTAGACGATAAGATTGCTGGCGTATTTGAATCTGCTGCTTCTGGATATGTTGCTCCAACAAAGCAAGTAAAAGAAACTTATTTGGAATTAAAACAACAAGTAGATGAGCAGTTGAAGAAATACGAGACTATTAAGAAAGAAAGCGTTAAAGCTTTAAATGATAAAGTACATCAATTAGCGATACCTATTATAGGAAACTAAGCTACTTTGAGATCATAAAAAAAGGCCCCGAAAATTCGGGGCCTTTTTTTATGAATGCATTCATTATTCAAAATCCTTGTAGAGTAAATATTTTTTTCTAATATTTTTAAATGCAATTAGTCCTGGTTGCCAACTAGCTCTAATTTCTTCTACCGATTTATCTGCTTTTAATTGTTCCATTAATTGGGCATTACCTGCTAGTTTATTAAAAAAGAAATCCGTTGATAAACCTGATTTTGGTTGAATGAAAAAACTATCTTTTTGAGGAAAGGCAGCATAGATTTCTTTAATCAAAGCTAGATCAATTTCGTTCTTAGGCGCTTCTTGATTACTTAGATCCCAGCCATAACAAACCTGTCCATATAATTTAGAACTCATCGCACCCTGTCTTGGAGCAGGAGAAAATTGAAAATCTTTTCCTTTGATAGAAGGATGACCTATGTATGCAAATGCATGTGGAGTACCTCTGCCTTCGCTTAGTACAGTTCCTTCAACCAAACATGTGGTGGGATACCAATAAATAGAATTCATATTAGGTAAGTTAGGGGAGGGTGCGATAGAAAAAGTATACATAGATTGATGATCATAATTTTTACATGTAATTACTTTAAAATGAGCAGGGCCTTGAATCCAACCTTCGCCTACAATCATTTTTGCGTATTCACCAATAGTCATTCCATATACTGAAGGAATAGGCATTTTGCCTACGAAACTACTAAATGGTTTTTCTAAAACAGGTCCATCTATATAATGACCATTAGGATTAGGGCGATCTAATATGATCAGTTCTTTTTGATTAATAGCTGCTGCTTCAATATAATATTGTAAAGAAGAAATGTAGGTGTAAAATCTTGTTCCCACATCTTGAATATCAAAAATCATCACATCTACATCCAATAAATCTTCATTACTCGGTCCATATTTCTTTCCATATAAAGAAACTATTTTAATACCCGTTTGTGGATCTATTCCATCAGTGGTTTTTTCTCCTGCATCAGCTGTACCTCTCAACCCATGTTCTGGTGTAAATAGTTTTTGAATATGAACACCTCTCTTAACTAATGTATCAATTAGATGTACTTTTCCCAGCATGGCCGTATGATTGGTAAATATGGCTACCCTTTTATTTTGTAAAAGAGGTAGATATTGTTCCATTTGGTAGGCGCCTGGCAAAATAGTTTTTGAAGATTGTGCATTCGTTTGACTGCAAACAATAAAAAGCCCTAATAGAAAGATTATCTTTTTCATATGATAAATGTAAATAAAAAATGAGTCTTATTGGGAGACTCATTTTTTATTAGGATCAATGGTATAGTTGATCATTCGATTAACTCAAATATTTCCCAACAATAGGAACCCTTCTTCCTACACCAAATGCTTTTGGTGAAACCCTGATAATAGGGCAAAACTGGTTTCTTTTGTACTCGTTATTGTTGACCATTTTTAAAGTCTTGTCTACTAAGGCGGCATCAAAACCAAGCGCTTTTATAGCAGCGGGGTCTATTCTTTTCTCGATGTATTGGTATAATAACTGATCTAATACTTCGTAATCAGGTAAGCTATCGCTGTCTTTCTGGTTGGGTCTTAATTCTGCACTAGGTGCTTTATCAATAATATTCTGAGGAATGATTTCTTGATCTCTGTTAATATAATTTGCCAATGCATAAACTTGCATTTTATAACAATCTCCTAATACGCCCAAACCGCCAGCCATATCGCCATATAATGTCCCATAACCTGTTGCTAGTTCACTTTTATTAGAAGTATTTAATAATACATAGCCTAATTTATTCGCTATAGCCATTAAGATATTTCCTCTGGATCTACTTTGTATATTCTCTTCAGCTAATGAAAAAGGAAGGTCTTTGAAAATAGGTTTCAAGGTTCCCAAGAAAGATTCGTAAACATCTTTGATCGGAATAATATCGTGCGGATTATCTAAGTTTTTACTCAATTGAACCGCATCGTCCACTGAATGATTGGTAGAATAAGGTGAAGGCATTAAAATAGCATACACATTTTCTTTTCCAAGGGCTTCTACTGCAATGGCTAATGTTACAGCGGAGTCTATGCCACCTGATGAACCCAATATGGCTTTTTTAAAGCCCATTTTATTAAAATAATCCTTGATGCCTAATACCAACGCTTTATATACCTGATCAATATTTAATTCAGGCATTAATTTAGATGGGTTCAATTCTTTATTGGGCACTCTAGCAGCCGGTTCTAGTATAGGTGCGTTAATAGTTCCATCATCATTGCATTCAAATATTTGCATATCAGATTCAAACATTGGAAGTGCGCCACATAAATTAGCGTCTTTATCAAATGCATAAGAGCCACCATCAAATACAATTTCTGTTTGACTTCCTACCGCATTACAATAGAATAAAGGAATCTTATATTTTAATACATTGGCTTTGATCGTTGCTTTTCTGTCTTCATCATGTGTATAGTCAAATGGGGAAGCACTTAAATTTAACATGATGTCCGGAGCTTGTTCCATTAGGTGGTCCATTGGACAAATTCTGTACAAAGGGTTATCTCCTAAGTTCCAGATATCTTCACAAATAGTGATTGCTAATTTTTTTCCTTTGAAAGGAACTACTTTCCAACTATCTGCAGATTCGAAATACCTATTCTCGTCAAACACATCATAAGTAGGTAATAAGGTCTTATGTATTTCAGCAACAATTTTTTGTTCATATAAAAAGAAGGCGGCATTGAATAAATCTTTTCCTTTCTTTTCAGGATTTCTTGAAGGGCTTCCAATAAGTACACCAATAGTATCAGCCGCGTCTTTGATTTTTTCAATGCTTTGATAGCATTGTTCAATAAAATCATTGAACTCTACAAAGTCTCTCGCAGGGTATCCGCAAACACTCATTTCGCTGAATAAAATAATGTCTGCTCCTTCTTTCTTCGCTTCTTCAATAGCGCAAAGTATCTTCTTGGTATTTTCTTCAAAATTGCCAATATGATAGTTCTGTTGTGCAATACAAATCTTCATGCCCCAAAGGTCGGGTTTTAAAAGAAATAACCTCTCATTTTTTGTATTTTTGAG
>JACCDW010162971.1_pt1 | contig 10490 bp, 16 predicted proteins | sample 7449781 | NCBI WGS metagenome assembly JACCDW01 (sample SAMN15323449, study PRJNA562643) | freshwater metagenome | isolation source: river surface water | place: USA:Blue River Watershed | collected 2017-08-18 | reverse complement strand
CTTCTATTCTTTTATCAATAATTGGTTTGAAATTTTTAATAGGATGCAGTTCTAAGAAAAATTTATTTACATATTCCATTTGATTTTTTCTACAATCCTCTCCTGACATATAAGGAAAGACTAGAAACTTATTTTTTAAATTTTCAAATACGATATCAATATTACTCAAAACTATACAATCATCATCTATTCTCACCAGCTTATCATAATCTTTAGTGTATTCTAAAAAGCCGTACGCCCAAAATTTACACATTGAAGCATATCCAGTTCTTATTACACTCGGATCATCTGCTTTTGTTTTAATAATTTTAAATTCCTCATCATTTGGCTTGAAGTTAGGAACTTCTATAAATTTAATTTTATCACCTAAATCATCTGTACACCTTTCTTCAATAAATTTCTTATACTCTTCTGAGAAATCTTTTTCGTGAAAAATAATTAAATCAACATTTGTATTTTCTAAGTACTTTTTTATTGATTTATTTCTTAAAATAATAAAATTATTTTCCCATTTATTAATAATATCGTTACTTCTAACTAACGTCGCTATTGCGTTTTTCGCCATATTATCGGTTATGATAAATGAAGGGGTCTCTTTTTCTTAATTCTTCTAATTTTTTTTGAAACTCCGCTTCTAATTCCGCTCTTCTCTTTTCCATTTCCTTTTCTTCTTTGGTTTTGATGCCAAACACTTTACGAATCTTGTCCATTAATTTTTTCATATTCTATAATTTTTTATCTAAAAATTCCTTTAATAACTCCGCATATTGGATATGCCCGAAGTATCCTGGATGTCCATCTGATGATTTTCCATCCAACTCATCTTTTATTGTTTTACCATTATTAAACGCCCAACTACAAATATCATAATTTTTTTCATCATTTCCAAATTTTACGATATCATCTTTATCAAAACAATCTCTAAATGTTACACTATTTCCCGTCATAGGAAATATTTTAATTCCATTCATTTTACAAAAAGAATACAAACCTACAAAATCCCTTTCTACTCTTTTCCAATTTTCCTTTACATTTGCATGATTTGAAAACCACTTCATAAAAATCGGCTCTAATCTTTTATCTTCATTGTTTTGTTCACTATCTCCATAATATCTACGAGTAGCAGATACAAACTCAGCTTTATCTATTTCGGCATCCAAATTTGAATTAACTATAAAATATTGATTCAAAGGTCGGTAGAACACTTCAAATCTAGATGGATCTGGATTCTCTAATATAAGGAATATCCTATCCTTAATTTCCCAATTATCCCAAATCCACTCATACGCCATTCTAACAACTCTTTCTACTCCACCTCCACTTTCGGCCTCATTTACAAAAGGTATCCCAATAGATTTAGATAAACGGGCTCCAAAATTTAACTCATTTCTATCACCCCATTTTTTAATACCATATTTCTCCTTATATAAATGGAATACCGAATCCTCCTTTAATTCAGGCCCTTCTAATCCTCCACCCTGTGAATGTGAACATCCATTCACATAAAATTTTTCGTATCCTCTATAACTCATATTATTTGTGTATGTATTGATAATCCCACGCATCCTTCTTCACATTTCTCATTGCCTTTCCAAATAGGTCTCCATTGATTTGAAACCAACAATTGTAACACAACATTCGGAGATTATCCCATTTGTGGTTTTTACGATTTCCATCCATATAATCCAAAAGAAGTGGAACTTTATTATCCGTTACGCGGGGTTCATCGTATCCACAATTGGCACATACTTGAGGCATATATCCCGTTTCTAATAATCTTTTCTTTAATTTCCAATTAGGATATGATGGGTTGTTACCCTCTAAGATGTTTTCTAACGCCCAACTCTTTCTACCCTTATTTAATTTTTTGATTCCTACCCCAGCTTCGTTTTTACAATTCTCAAATACCCCATACATCTTCGCATACTTTTTGTATGTTGGGTATGATACACCTAAAAGACGGGCACAATGTTTTGCGGATTGAGCCTGCTTTTGCATATCTTCTATTTCGGATTGTAGGAGTGGGCGGGATAATTTACCTCTACGAAGAACTCCACCTTGAGCCGGAGGTCTCCAATTCTTTTCGTATTCCTCTTTTGCTTTTTTATCGTAATACTCTTTGTAATTTCGATTAAATATGTAAACCTTTTCTACGGGTTTACTTTCTTCGTTTTCATTTTCACCCATATCTATCTTAATTGTTCAATTATATATATACGATGGGTGTAAAAAAGAACAATTTTTTTACCCTTTTTTTGATTTTAGAGCGTTTAATTTAGCGGATGTTTTAACTATTCTTCTTTGTAATTTTGTACGTGCATCTGATGCGTGAGGTAATGATAATTGTTTCTTCATTATTTGCAAACGAACTTGAGTATTTTTTACTCTATCACTCAAATCTTTTGGTTTTTCAGATTGGGGCATCGGGTCTTTTTTAACCCCCTTTGAGTGTTTTGGGATAGCCGGTTTATTCAGCATTGGAGCCGCTTCACCTAATATAGTTTTTAATATTTGGAGTAAACTAATCATATATTATAAATACTATCAAAAAATTTTAACCTCCGGAGGACAAAGGAAAAGGGGAGAGAGTAACCCCCCCGCCCCCTTTATTTTTTCTTCCAAACTCCATTCTCTATTTCTTTGAACTCTTTTCCATTTCTATCTATAAACTGATAGTATGCTGATTCCAACCCAAACCATTCATCAATTTCCTTAAGAACTTGCTTAACTGTAAAAGTTGAACAACTATAAAGGTCGAATTGAAACATTGCAGGTTTTTCTGAATCCCATACATGAATAGAAGCGTGTGATGTTGCTAATGTTACGGTTCCGGTCATTCCTTCATTTCCTGGCTCCGATACATACACCGATGTCGGGCCAGCTACTACTTTCATTCCAACACTTCTTACTAATTCAGTAAAAAATATATTTAATATTTTTTCATTTTTAGGAGGGGATTTTAAATATCCTTTTACTAATAAGTGTATATGATTAGGTATAAACATTTTTATTCCTCCTTATCGCCCTTGACCGCGATATTTTTTTGGTTTTTGTTCTTTTGGGCCATAACCTTTTTTTGCTTTTCCGCTTATCTTCTTTCCGAAAGAAATCTTTTGTGAAACACCTGATGAACCTTTACTTTTTGCCATTTGTTAAAAACATTTATTAATGTGAATTAACATAACCTATTAATTTATCAAAAACCTTTTTATTTCCTTCTTCTGTCAAATGGTAATCATTTAACATTTGTTGGTTATTTATATTATTTTTTTCAGCCCAATTTTTCCAAATGTATTCTCTATTATCTTCATAAAACCCATTGTAATTTATCCTATCAATTAGGTCTTTTCTTTTAATAAAAAAATCATTATCTACATTAAATATTGGGTTGAATATGTTTTCAATTGTTAATAATAAAAATTTACAACTTTTATTTTCTTTTTCTTTCTTTTGAATTAATTTGTTTGCATTATACAAATCATTTATTAAAAAAAGAGGTTCAAATTTAGTTACAAAATCAAAGTAAGTTTGAGTATCATCTAAATTAAAAAACCCATCACCACCTTCACCAAATTTTATTGATGCAGTAGTAATAGGCCCCTTTAAATAATCATCAAAACACCAAGTTTGATTTCGTTGTATCGATGAATCAAAATTTAAAAATTCATAACGATTGAACCCAGTTAATTGTAATATAATAACTGAATCATCTTCAAATGATGTTGATGCAAAATCTAATAATATTGAGTTATTTCCTCTAGCTGAATATGAAGAGTCAATTAATTCCAATCCTAACTCTTCTGCTAATAATTCGGTGTATAATCTATTTTGAGGATAGTTGTATTGTGTTACACACCAATTTTTCCAATCTAACGAAGTAAATGAGCAACCAAATGAATATAACCTTTTCACTCTATAATTTTATCCAATATAGCAATTTAATTCATATTTACCATTACCCATACCATATACTTGTATGTGTAATTGTTTTCTTTGTTCTTTACCATCTTTTGTTAATCTAATAGAAAATCTATTGGTTTTACCTTCAGATGGTTTTTTTGGCCCAACTCCTATTTTTGTAAATGCGTCATCATTATCAATTTCAAATCCTTGCTTTTCAGCCCACTCTCTAGCGGTTTCAATTGCAGATGTATATGAGTTATGATAAACCTGAAACTTTGCTTCGTTTAATATATCTCTTAATTTTATCATTTTAGTTTCTTTTATTTCAGTTTGATATAATTCCAGTCCAGTCAAATCTCCTCTACCGATACTTTGAATAGATGCTTCAATTGATGTTAATTTATGAGTAGTTGGATTTTGTGTAAAGTTTGTTTCATCCCCTTGTCTATTAACTTGCTTCAATGTAACATTATCCCCATCAATAGAATCAACTTTATAATATTTTTCAGGAAACAAACCTTTTAAAAGAGGATACCCATGCACTACATATATATTTCCAACTTTTACGTTAGATTCTACTATTTTAGTTTTAAGTATATCTTTTAATCTCATCATTTTAATTAAAATCCTAAAATAATTTCCTGACCATCTATTTCAATCCAACGAATTTGAAGAGATAATAATTTTTTCAAATCAGCGCTCTCTATTCTCTCACGTCCATTTGGAACTTTGATATAAACTATATACCCATGAATACCATCGAATATCTCACCATGCTTACCACCTAATATTTTTTCAAAAGCCATTACTTGCTTTGCCTTAGTAATAGGTATTTCGCCTAATTCTACTTCAGATGCTTCAGTTATCAATGATTTTAATTTCATTTTTTAATTATTTTACTTACCAAATGCTTTTATAATTCCTTGTGCAAACTTATTGTTTGGTTTACCAACAATCGCAGTTGATATATCCATTCTATTACTTAAAGTTTTTGGCCCTTTTAATTTAAGAAATGCTAATAATTTTCTATCATCAATATTATTATCATCAATAAACTTTTGAACTGCCGATACTCTTACCCCAGTCAAATTACCTATCTCTTGCGCTTCAGATTCCTTAATCATTTTTGATAATGAAATTTTACCTTCTTTATTCAAAGCTTTCATATAAGGTTTATTATCAAATATAGATTGAATTTTATCCGCTTCCTTATGGAAACCATTCATTCTCAATGTGAAAGCAATACCATCCGCTGCCTGAACTCCATCCCACCCAGATTCCTGTGAAACACTAACTGCATAATTACGAGTATTATCATCATAATCCCAATACTCAGAACTATCCACTCCACTCTTAATGGCTTTCATTTTTTCTGCGTAATTTGGGTCATCCATTCTAGGATAATTTACTTTCTTAGCCCATTCAGGTTTTCCTTCGATAGATGCTACTAATTCTCTTGCTTCATCATGAAAGTTTGAATCAGTTAAAGCCTCAACCGCTGCCTTATACATTGTTTTTACATATTCCTTATTACCTAATTTTTCAGGAGTAATACCAGCTTTTTCAGCACCGCTCTTAGCTTTTTTATTTACAGTTGGGTTACCTTGTCTTTTTGGTGTTTGAACCCCACCATCTCTCTTTGGTTCATCCTTTTTAGGTTCTTCTTTTTTAGGCTCTGATTTAGGAGCTTCACTTTTTTTACTTGCTGCACCAACAGTTGTATTTTTCCCAGCAACCTTAACCTTAGTGGTATCTCTCATTTTATGCTTTTCTTTGTAAGCATCGAATGCCGCTTGCGAACCAAATTCAATTTCAGAAATAATACCTTTTAATTTCATCTTATTTTATAATTTATTTAATTATTAATGCTGGTGTAATCCCCCACATCCACAATCGTGATTTTCGTTACAACCACAATCATGTTCTTCTTTTACCGGTTCATATCCTCTTTTTTGAGTATCTTTAGTATCATATTGGTGTCCATGTTTTTTATCTCTTAAATCATCAAAATCTATGGTATCCAATTCGGGCCCATGTCCCATATCTTTTGTGTAACTAGATGATGCATGGTGCTTATTAAAATCTTTTTCAGCTTCTGATCCAGCTACCGATTCTCTTACAAATTTCCCATCTTTATCTGCTACATAATAAGCAATTTGATTATATGAACCGCCTCTTTCCTTTTCAAGCTTTTCTACTGCTTTCTTAGCATCTTTATATGATGAATACGAATCTTTAAAAACTCCTGTACCTTGCCCTCTACCTTTATTATATCCTACAAAATACAAACCTTCGTTTACTGATTCTTTTAATTGAAAATCTTTCTTTAATGCTGCTTTTGTTGCCGTATCAACGCCTCTATTCATCAATTCCTTCCAAGCCTTATCACCTTTTTTTATACTCTTATATGTTTTAAAATCAAGAAAGAAAGGAGACTTAAATTCTATTGCCTGAACATTTGGGTAATCTTGTATTACAGTTGCTATGGCGTTTGGAGTATCCGGAACAAATCCTAAAACCTTTCCACCCTTACCCAATACTTTTGATGGCCCAAAAGCGTTCACATTACCAACTACTGCTGGTTTAGCTTCATTTACCGATTCTGCTTTTGAGGTATCAGTTTTTAAAAATGGCCCTCTTCTAAGTGTTCTAAAATCTATGTTTATTTCTTGTCCAAATAATTCCGTTGGTGCTAATACTTTTAACTTAACAGTTTGTTTTTGATTATCTATACCAACTAACTCAAAATCAACCTCACTGTGTTTCTTACCTTTTAGAGTTACATTTTTTCCTGTGATGAATTTATTAACTTTACCACCACTAACTGCCTGTGCTTCGTTTGTTGATTCTTTAATTCTCAACTCATCCTGAACATCAGTTATTTCGGTATAATCCATATCCTTTAAATCATCTACAATTCTATTTCTAGATACATTAGGGTTTTTAGATACGGCTACTCCTACTTTCTTTTTTGTAAAAGGGCCTCCATTATCGTACATCTTCATAATTGCTTTAAAATGTACATCTCTTTCGCTTGTTTCTCCTAAGTTTCTTGCATCATATGGGTCTACTACTGAGCCAAAAGCTCCTTCTGATTTTAATACTTCTCTGATTACATCTTTAATAAATTCCCTAACATGATTTGGCAATCCTTTGTGTTTTGTAGAAGCAAAGTCTTTCGCATCAGATTTTTTCATTGAATCTGCTGCTTTTTCAACTTCTTTTGATGGGGCTTCCATATCGCCTTTTTGAGTGGCGTGAACCATTCCCATAAATCTTTGTTGTGCTTTACTTACTGCTGGCATATTCCTTATTTTATAGATACTTTGAATTTCTGATCTGCTACTGGTAAATCATCATCCCATTCTGGATCTTCTACGATATTAAATGAATCCATTTGGGTATCCATAAAATAAATAGTTCCTCCATTATTAGGTGAATTTATATCATCTACAATAGCTTCCATAAACTTTGAACCTTTTATTAATTCAACTCCTCCAAATAATTCAGCTCCATCTAATAATTCAAAATTTTCATCAGTTACAACTACTGAATTTTCTAATTTCCATTCCGATACTTTCATTTTATTTTAGTTTTACTTTAAATTTTTGTTCCGATAACGGTAAAAATATATCATATTCAGCATCTTCAACTATTTCAAAATTTTCTAATTGAGATGGAGTGAAATGAATTAACTTTTCAGAATCATCCACATCTATGAATAAAGCATCTATAAGTTTATCGCCTTCCGATGGGTTTGTTCCGTCAAATAATACAACTGATTCTGCTACTTCAGCTGTAATAGCTTTATGATTTTCTATTTTAAATTCCGATACTGTCATTATTTTTAGATTTTGAGTTATATATAAATATTGAATTGATTAATTAAACAAATTTTTCATCAAATAATACTCCAGTCAATATAGCAAACCTATTATAATTATCCTTTTCTATTGGAGTTACCGAGTGCATAGGGTTATGTTTCATAAAATCTAATACTGCAAAATTACCCCACTTTGGTTGCTGTTTAAACTTATTTTGTAAAACTAATTCACCCCCATAATCCTCTTCCCATTCCTCATTTAAGTAGATTAGGATATTACAAATCATCCTAGAGCTTCCACCATCGGCATGATCTTCAATGAAACACCCTTTTGTAAAATTAGATACGTTGATTACGTTTCGGTGGATTTCCCACGCCTTCTCTGATATCTCTTTACCATAACAATATTCTAATATTGAAATAAAAAGTTCTTTTACAATAGGAAATACATTTTGTAATATATTTGACCCTTCAAGATTATCATTATTTATAGTATAGAATATTTGCCAAACATCCTTTCCTTTATTTTTTTGGCTTAACCATAATTCTTTTATGGCCTCCGCTTCTTCAAAAGAATTAGTGGTCGTGCTTTCAATTTTATCCGAATATTCACCTAAATAAGAGTGAGTAACTCTAGTAAAATATTCCCTATTAAGAAGAGGTTTTAGAACATTTAATTTTTCAAAAAGTGAATTATCTATTTCAGAAAGATGGCCTAGATAACAACCATTTTCCTCTATTTGTTTTTTAATCATGTTTTACCAACTGAACTTTTTTTCTGATGTTAGGGTATTTGCTTAATCTTTTTCTAACAGCATCAACATTTTTAGAAGAATCATCTACAAAATAAACATTATCATACCCATTATTTTTTATCTCTCTTTCTATCCAGTCCGCCTTTGATTCAGGATTGTTATCTCCTAATGCTACAACAAATACATCTTTAATTCCACTGTCTTTTATGAAATCATATACAGGTTTATAAGCACTTCTTGCAGTAAGGATATAAACTGCTCTGGAAGAATCCTTTACCATTCTTCTTAGCAATTCAAAATATGCTTTAATTATTCGAGGATTTTTAACTTGATTAAAATCTCTAAAATCAAATTGGTCACCAGGTCTTTCTTTATAAACTGCATATTGTCCTGGTGTTAATTTTGATGTTTTACCATCTTTGTGAGTTATGTAGATATAAGAAGTTGTTTTGACAAGGGTATCATCAAAATCAAAAACTCTAAGTTTTTTATCTTCTACAAATAGGCTTCTTGAAATCATTAGCCATTAATTACTTTTTTGGTTCTACTTTTTTTAGAAAGCTCTTCGTTTTCTTTAGTAAGGTATTCCACCTTAACAGTTAAAGCGGCTACTTGCTTAGTTAAATCTAAAATCATATTTCTCATCTCATCCTTTTCTTTTGATGATTGAGCTAAAAGGGCTTCTAATTTTGCAATGCGGTCTTTACAATCATGTCTGATAAAATCATCATCTCTATCTTTCTTCTGAGCTCTTTTCTCATAGAAACGAAATGCGGATGCTCCACCTAATACTGTTATTGCCGTAATGATTACTGAATAAATGTTTTCCATAATTAATATATTCCAGGTCTATCACCCTTTTTCATAGTATCGGCCCACGTTTGAAACATCTTTTTAATATCAGATGGTAATTGCTTATCTCTAATTGATAGTTTACCATCAGGTGAAATATGTGCAATTATTTTATAATCACCATGCTCTTCCTCTGCTCTATTCCATATAGTTAAACCATTACCCATCCATCCAGATCCAATATCATATTTCTTAGCTTCAGTTCTAATCATTTTACCGATTACAGGTGTTTCTACAATAGAATTAACAATATCGGTCAATCTTGCTTCGTTTACTGACTCATCAGCTGGATACTTGATACCAAATTTTGAAAGAGCTTTTCTTTGGTATTCTATAGCCTTTGCAGCTCTACTTAAATATTTTTTAAAAAATGCAAGCATCTCCTCTTTTGTATCAAATGACTGTGACCCCCTAAACTGTTTATCACTTAAATCAGTAGTCCAAAATGAGGCAGAACCTCTATCATAGTCATAGTATCCTACAATTTTACCATTTAATACTATTTTACCATCATTAGCAGTTAAACTTTCGTTTATCGATTCTACTGCGTATTTAGCTTCTCCCACATCCCACTGCTTTTTAGTCATTATACCTACACTCTCAACATTAGCAGCTCCCAATAATTTATCTACATTTTTGCTTAAAAATTGCTTAGCACCTCTAGCAGTATCAAAAGTTTTTAATAATTTTTTACCTCTTGTCATTGATAAGTATGCCACCCATTCACCTGGAGCAGATGAAGTAGTTGCTTCTTCCACCGATTCGTTCTTCTTTCCTAATTCAAAATAGATTTTATTCTTAACTTTTTGGAAAGCATCGGTTGCTGCTTTTTGATTTCCAACAAATCCCATTTTTAAACCAATTTCTTTTGAACGAACACCTTGTCTAGCTAACTTTTCAATTTGTGCCGCGATTGGTTTAGAAACTACTTGAGTTGGAGTTTCTACTGAAATAATATGTTTAAACTCTTCGTTTAATGATTCCAATTTCAAACTTCTTTGTGCATTAGTTAAACCACTAATAATGGATTTTAATCCACCTTTAACACCATCGGTATCTCTATCCTTAACTCTCTTATCTAAAATTTTTGTGTTCATTTTTAGAAAGTTAATTATTGCGTTTTCAACTGCATTCCATTTGATTTCTTCTTCGTTTAT
>JACCDW011090501.1_pt1 | contig 10491 bp, 16 predicted proteins | sample 7449781 | NCBI WGS metagenome assembly JACCDW01 (sample SAMN15323449, study PRJNA562643) | freshwater metagenome | isolation source: river surface water | place: USA:Blue River Watershed | collected 2017-08-18 | reverse complement strand
GTTACCCTTTCGTACAAAGCTCAAATAATATCCCACTTGCCTACTCAAGCTATTCTCTCCTTACGGGGAGAGGAGCCGCAGATGTATCACTTAATACACCCACTTTATCCTACTTTCGTAGTTTATTTAACCACCATAGGCGGCGGTTGTTTACTATGTGAGTCGAAACCCACTATGTAAAAATTTCAATCTTTTAAAGAACTTTCTTTTCGGTTTTAATAAATATACGAATAATTTTTTATTCTGCCAAATATTTTTAAAACTTTTTTGTAAATTTGATAACGAGTATCTTTCATCACCTATTGTTTCTCATTTACTTATGTAATATACGAAACATTTTTTACACTACCAAATTTATTTTAAAATAAGTTATTAAGGTATCCGGCTTTCTTCGGAGCTTGAGCCCCTCACACAATCGGTTTTATTAGTTGTTGGCTTCAACCTTAATCACTTTGTTGCAGGAGATGGATTCGAACCACCGACCTTTAGGTTATGAGCCTAACGAGCTACCTCTGCTACTATCCTGCGATATTAAATCAAATATACAATAACTTTTTCAAATTACCAAATATTTTTTTTGTGGAGATGACCGGAATCGAACCGGTGTCTTACTAGAAATCAATAATACTAACGTCTCACAAGTTTAGTAAATTTTATCAAAACTTACAAATTAGGCGAGTTTTGATAATTCATCGCCATCATTATTTTAACTCGATTTTGGGTTCAGTTAATTTTCCACCTTTATAGATACTTCTGTTCCTAGGTTATATGTATTCCGACCCGATTGTGATTAGGCAGCTACTGCGTAATCAGCACCGATGAAACTCATTAGAGAATCAAAGGTCATAGTTGACATTTCGTCGTTTATTGTTTAATACGATATTAAGGGATAGTATCATTTCCCTACTTGTAGTATTACCATTTACATAGCAATCAAATCCAAAGCATCCCCATATGTAAAGAACTAATCTATTTTTTAACGAATAGAATACAAATATACGGCAAGAATTTCAATTTTCCAAATTTTTTTACTAAAATGTGGATAACTTTATTAACTTGTTGATTATCAATGACTTACAATTAATTGATTGTCAATGACTTATGCCGCATTATTGAAAATCAATCAATTATAGATTAATTTTATCTTTAATGTGTTCATAAATATTATCGGCAAGTATTTTGTGACCTAAAATAGTAGCGTGGTCATCATATTTTCCAGAATTTAAGTCTCCATCAACTATTAATTCTGGATATTTAATATACAAATCGGAAAATCTAAATGATTCAATTTCTTTATATTTAAAAAATATTCTTCTTTCCGATAACCATTCATTTTCAGAAACTAAATCACCATAATTATTGTACTCATCATTTAATTGTGGGTGTTTATCTCTCCAATGTATAATAAAAACAGGAATACCCATTTGTTCATATGGTTTTAATGATTCTACCAAATCTTTTAATTTATTTGTATGTGCTAATTCTACAATTTTTTCAAAACTTCCAAATTCTTCCTCCAATTTAATGAGTTTTTCAATTTCTGCTTCTACACCTATTTGATGTGTTTGTAATCCAAATTCTACCCATTTGTTTTGTCTTTCCGAAAATACTCTACTAATTCCTCTATCTAATGTAGTTATTTGAAATATCAATGCTCCTATATTATCAGCGGATGCACCTTTATTGAAATGTTTTCGTATCTCTCCTAAACCATATTCGATATCACCACCATTAACACCATTATTTAAATCGTTTGTATTAAATTTTTCAGCCACTAAACGAGAAAATCTATTCTCATGTATAAATTCTAATTGTTCAAAAGTACAATTTTTAAGTTTATATTCTTGTGGAACGAAATCAGTTGATACTGCTGTTGGATATTCTCTTTCTATTCCCGCACCATATGTATACGAACAACCACTAAAAATTAACTTCTTCATATTTTATTGTTTTGGATAAAAGTAAGCGCATCCTATTTTTATAGGATTCAAACTTTCTTTGTTTGTTTCAAATATATATTCATCTTTTCCATAAATTTTTTCTATGGAATCTTTTACATAATCAAAGTTCAGTAAATATTCCACACTATCACCATCTTTTCTATATCTATCAAATCCAAATCCCAATTCGTTTTCAAAATCGTGAATAATGATTACAGGTTTATATCCCCAATCCGCAACCAATCTTAATTCATCTAATATAGGCCAATTGCCGTTCCAATGTGCATCCAAATATAAGAAAAAATTACCATGTCCAATCTCTTCAAAAAATTTAGGTAAACATTCTATTGATGAACCTTTCATAATATTTACATTTTCTTTTTGTAAAATATCATCATAGTATTTCCACCTTTCTTCTTCTATTTCACAAGTATAAATTTTATCAAAAAAATTAGATAAAACTCTAACTGATTCACCTTTGTCTGTTCCTGTTTCTATAAATGTATTCCAATTAAATTTTTGTTTAATTCGTAATGTATCATCTACCATTATAGGGTCTAATGAATAACTCATAATTTTGTTTTTATATATTCTGCGATTAATGCATGTGCTTCTGGTTTACAATGTGCTATCGCATTTGGTTCATCTGATAAATAATTGTTTATTTCCAAATAATAGTGATAGCAATTTTCAAATTTTATTTCTTTCCAATTTTTTAATTTACTATCTAATACGGAATTGTATATCATATATGGTTTACATCCTCTATCTATCAGTATCTTACCAATTGAATCGAAGTATTCATCTATAACCTTTGATTGATGATATTTGTGTAAATATGATGCAGCTTCAATTAAATCCGCACCATTTAAAGTATGTAAATTTTTATCAAAATCAAATATTGATAAAATTAAAGAATCCGCATTTGCTGATGTTATGAATTTTTTACCAATTAAATGACTATAATTTTTAAGATTACTTTCGGGAGTTGTTGGTGTATTTGGTCTAACACTTAATAAAAATCTATTTGGAAATGAATAATTAATAAAAACAACATCTCCGGATTTTATTCTATCTAAATTTATTAATAATGAATGTAATATTAATTCATTATTTTGTCCGCCCCATGAATAATTTTCATATGATAGACATAAAGAATCCGCAACATATTCACTAAAAAGTTTAGATGTTCCGGACCCGTTTCTACTATCTGAAAATGAATCTCCAAAATGGAAAAGTGTATTCATCATAACCAATTACCAATAATTAGATTTTAAATTAATCTAACCAAGGCATTGAAGCGTTTTCACCATCCAAAGGTAATATGCCATACTTACCCATACCAGTACCATCTTCATTCGTTGGTTGGTTTTCCATAAGCCATACATATGCAGCTCTATCGGTCATTGAATCACATCCTTCTACAACTTCTTGGGTTTCGCTATCACTTATCTGCCATTTTGCAACAGAATTATCCAATGTGTCTAAAAATGCTACAACTTCTTCTCTTGAGTTAAAAATTTGTGCCATTGTTTTTTATTTTTTTGTTTACTCTAATAAATATAAAAAATTAAAAGAATAACTACTATTTGAATTTGAACCCTGAAAGTTTTTCAATTTCTGCTACATCAACTTGATTGTTATGTATTCCATCAGGCTTTGATGTATTGTTATCAAATAGAAATGCCATCCATTCTTTAGTCTTTACAAAGTATATTACTTTCCAACATTGAACAGGAACTGCTACTTTACCTTCACCAATTCTTTTAGCTACTCCTAAATTACCACACCAAACGTGAACTGAATCATCCTTCTTAGCCCACTCTCTTTCCATTGTTTCTACCGATTTCCAATCACCGGCATTTAAACTATGGTATTGAGCTGCCATATTAGAAAAATAAAAACACTCATCTTGTATCGCCGGAGTTTGGCAAAGGTTTTCTGCTGCTGGCATCATATGTCCTCTATCAGTTCCACTACCAACATAATCCTTTGCTAAATCAGTTTCAGCGGGTAACAATGGGTCTGGTTTAAAATTATCTTTTCTAGCCATTGGAGTTGCACAACCCACTTTAGCTTTTGTAATCCACCATTCTACCATTACTGGATATTTTTTTGATTTAGAATAATGTGATGTATAGTTTGTATGTTTTAAAACTACTACATCCTGTGCACTCACCAATGCTACAAAAAGTAACAAAGCGATTAGTATTGATACTAATTTTTTCATATTATATTTCATTTTTAAATTTATTAATTAATGCTTCTGCCCATATTTTATGTGCAAAATAACCGGGATGCGTATCATTGAACAAGCCATCCGTTTCATTTTTTATCATCATTTTTTTATCACCTGCCCAATTTGAAAAATCAGTATCTGACATTCCATACATTTTACCCGTGTCAGAAAATAAATATAACATATTTTCATTTATATCACGTATAAATCTTTGTACATATGATATGTGTATTGCTGATGGTAAAATATAGAATTTGTAATTTTTATATCTTAAAAAAGATAGTAACCCAACTAAACTTTTTAAAATTTCTTTCTCATATGCTCTAACATTATATGTTTTTTTAAAAGCAGGATTTAAAGTAGGAATTAATGATTTTTCTATTTCTTCTCTATCTTCCTTTGATTGATAGAAGTAATCATCACATAAATGCATATCTCTAAAAGACCCCATTGTTTCACCATCTTCATATACAGGATTTGAAACTAAATCTATATTACAAAGTAAATACCTATTATGTTCATTTGAATACAAATCTACTTTATTCCAAATTACAGGACATTCTATAAAAAATATAGTTTCTGCAGCTCTATCAAAATCCTCATATATGTAATCATATATTTGGCGAATAAATCTATGTAGTCCTGCGCCTGATTTTGTAAAATTGTGAAATTCTAAATTAAATTCATCCGCAACCAATTTAGGCCATATAATGTCACTTTCACTACCCCACTCAATATTATATCGTTCTTTGTAATACTTTCTTAATTCTAAATTTGTAATTTCAAGTCCTCCGCCGGCTAATGTAGAACATCCGGCTGCCAATAAATGTTTATATTTTTCCATCTATAAATTTTTTGTAAAAATATTCTGCTAATATTCTGTTACATTCATCCGATAAATGTGCATCATGTTTATGCCCACTTTCTCCGTTTGTTTTTAAATATACATCATATTGTGTTTCCCAATATCCTATAATTTCATTTGTAACTCTATCCTTGTCATATATAAAATCCGCAATATATTGTTTGTTCCAACTCCAAACCAATTTATTATTTGTTGGTGTTAGTTTATATAAACTTTCTATTATTTCAAAATAATTTAACTTAACACCATCATGTAATCTCTCGTATGCGGTTTTGTTACAATAATCTTCTAACTCCGATGAATTTATTATATCTTTAATATTTTCTAAAAGTCCATTGTTTGTAAGAAAACCATTACTAGCATAGTTAAAGTATGATTTTAATTCATATATAGAATCATGTGGATGATGTGGTGAAGTATATATACAATCATTTCTGAGACTTAATCTAAATCGTGCAAAATCTGTTAAGTTTACAATAACAATATCTTCTTTTTTAATTTTACATAAACTTTTTGTCCAAAAATCTATGATAGTTTGCATATCCATACTACCTCCTGAATAATTTCTTATCATGTATCTTTTTCCGGAAATAACATATGTGTTATTATAAAAGTAATGTTCATCATATCGACTTTCCGCACTAATATTCAATTTATTTCTTAAAGCACCACCTAAATGTCCTTCCGTTGTAAAACTATCACCAAATAACCAAATATTAATCATTGTTGTATTTTATTTAAACGTTTCGTAAACCATATATAAAGTCCAAAAAATAATCCCGCTATACAATACAAAACGAAGTTCGCTTTCCATAAACTTCCCGTCAGTAGCAGTAGGGAATATTGAACGGCATCGAACCCAAAAGGATTGAAGAATAGTGCCAGCATTAATGCCATATCTTTGTATAGCATTATTCTGTTTTCCTTGCTTTTCAGCTTGTTTATTGTTTTTACTATCACCCTCGTCCATTCAATTTTAAATTTCGTTAAAAATAGATGTAACTTTTAAGATAAATATTATAGAATTAAATTATAGCATGACTCTACTACCTATCAGAAAATTGTGCAGTATGGGTGTTCCGGGTTGCGTAGAGGCGCTGAATTTGTAATTACAACTAAATCCAAATCTTCTACTTATTTTGTAATCAAATGAACTACCTAAAAGAAATCCGGCATGTCTATTTACCATTGTATTTCCGGTGACTGTATTGTAACTTATTGGTGATGACATTACAAATACCTGTGGTGATATTGTAAGTTTTCTACTATATTGAAATGGTTTAGTCCAAAATGATACTACGGATGTAATCATATTGTAATCAAATCCTGTATTTTCTGCGTTTCTTAAAAATATATTCACCATACCAATATTATATCCGTATGTTCCATATTTTGGATGTGGTTTGATGTAAGTATAACCCAACAACGCCATATAATTACCATCTAAATATGCTGCGGTTACTCCGTAAGAATGTATACCATCCAATTTACCTTCATTAAATTCCATTTTAGTATAACCACCACCTAATGCAAATTGTTTCAAGTTAGACCATATCATTGCGTTTGCTGAATAACTTTCATCTCCTGCCATACTTGCTCTACTCCATCCCAATCCTAATATGGTTGCTACTCTTTTATCAGGTCCTTGTGCAGCCGTTAAATCTGATGCGACTAACATTGGATTTAGATTACCATTTTTTTTCTTCTCTTCTTTCTTATCTTCCTTTTTTTCCTCTTTCTTTTCTTCTTTTTTAGATTCTTCTTTCTTCTCTTCCTTTTTGGATTCTGATTTAGTTTCCTCTTTCTTTTCTTCACTCTTTGTTTCCGATTTAGATTCGGATTTTGATTCACTCTTTGTTTCCGATTTAGTTTCAGTCTTTGTTTCGGTTTTACTTTCCGATGATGAAGATGAACTACCCGAACTTTGTGATGAAGATGATGAGGAACTACCCCCACTTTGTGACGTAGATGAACCACTACTTGCAGGTGGTGGAGTTGATGCTGGTGGAGGGGTTGATGCCGCCGAACTTGCTGCTGCCGAACTTGCAGAACTACTTGCAGCCGAACTTGCGGATGAAGATGCTGCGGATGCTGCAGAACTTGCTGCTTGTGATGCAGCTTGTGATGCTGCCTGAGAAACTGCCTGTGTTACGGTCTGTTGTACAACTATATTAGTAGGACATGCCATAGTGGAATACATAGCATATACTGAATTTAACCAGGCCTGTACTAACCCTAATTGAACTTCTTGTGGTGTAAATGTTTTAACTTGATTGTAAAAAGAAACTTGTGCGTTACCATTTACATATGTGGTTGTTACTACTTTAACTTCACCTGTACACTTATCGACATATGATTGTGTATACGTTTGTCCATCAACTTTAAACGCAAATAAACACAATATTGATATAAGTATAATCCATTTTTTCATTAACGTCTCCCTCTACCACTTCTTTGTGGGATTCTTATAGGTGCCTGATGAATAATAATTGGTGCTCTATAATATTGAGGTGTTCTATAAAAATTAAAATATAATGGTGTATGCAAATATACATCATCATATATTATTCTTTTCCTAACTTCTACCATTTTAGTAGAATCTTTAGGGTCAATCATTACATATTTAACTGGTGTGCAACTTGCCATTCCTAATAGCAATATTGCTGCTAATAATAAGTTTTTCATATTTGACACATTTTTAAAAATTCATCTTTATCAAATATAACATCTTCATTTCTGAATTTTGCCATCATTGATGTTGCTATATCTTTTCTATTGTCTAAATCTTTTACCATTTTAATTATTTCCGCAACGCCTACCACCATATCTCTATCATTCGAATGGTCTGCACTTGCTTCTTTAATTAAATTACTTAATCTTATCACTTTCTAATTTCTTTAAGATTGCTAAATTTGAATCTACTAATTGTTTCTTTTTTACACCACTTCTTCTACTTCTCATTGCTCTTTTCTTTTTTGCAGCCGTTCCCATACTATTAAAATTTTATTAATTTGTTTTTTATTAATTCCTTAAATAAATATTCTGAAATTTTTCTATCAGAAGGATAATGTACACCACTCAATTCTCTTACTTTTTTTATATCATCATACAAATCTTGTAACTCACCGGTAGCTTCGGGTTTCATTTTCATTAAATGAGCAATGATATTTAAAAAATCCAAAGTATGGCCCGATGGATATGCTGCCGAATTTGCATCAGTTGCTATAATCGGATATAATTCCATACCATATTCTTTTGCTAATTGATATGGACGAGGTCTATTAAATTTATCTTTTAAGTAAAATAATAAAGGGTCTAAATCACCCACCCAATCTAATATTTGTTCTTTTGAAACATCTAATCCTAATTTCTTAGCAACTACAACAAAAAAATCATAATGATTTGTTTCAATAAGCTGACAAAATTTGATATCATCTTCATCTACTTCTTTGGTTATTTTAACCAAATATTCCAATTCGGATTTTGTTTCATCAGATGAATTTTTAGGAAATGGATGATTTTTTAATATATCATTAACTAAACCAACTTTAATAGCTGCTCTTAAAACACCACCTTTATCTTTTTTGATTTTATCAATGTGTTCTTTCCTACTATTTCCGTATCTAATATCATCTAGCATTTGAAATACTTTTATTATTTTGCAAACACACCTTTTTTAATCATCTTGTCTAAAATGTTTGCACAAGCGATATCTAATGCTTTTTTAGTTGAGATACTAATAGTAGATTGGTTAAATTTAATCGGGTCTATTGAAGCATCCGAAACCAATGTTAATTGTCTATTTGTTTTTGCTTCACCTAAACCAGATGCTGCTATAATACTTCCATTTTCAGCGTTTGTAAATCTAACTTGTAAACCTAAACGAGTTACTAAATTATCTTTGATACCATCTTTTAAATTGATAGTTTCATCTTCCGATACTGAATAATCATATACTTCGATTTCAACAAAGTAATGTGCTAATTTAATCTTTCCTCTACCTTCAATTTTGTTTTCAGAAATACCAGCGTTTGATGCTTTAAATTGTTGCACCATTCTGTTTTTGATTTCAGTTTTATCTTCGGTAAATTCAAATCTATTAAGGTTGTCTAAATATTCCAATACGATATTCGCAACACCCAATCCAACTCTCTTTTCTTTTAGTTCAGGGTACATTTCGTACACTTCTTCACCAATGCCACATTTTAGGATTTGAATGTTCTTTTTAGGACCATCATAATCCATATATTGTGAGATGTCTTTTTTCTTTTCAAAATCTGCTTTGAAATCTTCGGTTTTAGTGCTTCCTATTGTTTGAGCAACACCCACAACACTGCTTAACAAAAAGAAACCTAATAATACTAATAATTTTTGCATACATAAATGTTTAATATAAATATATAAAAAAAGGGGATTTAACATCCCCTCTCTTACTATCCTTCTTCTTCAACGCCGGCATCTATTTTAGCTTTATCCGTTATTGATTTCTTATTGATAAATTTATCAACCGAACCAATACCAAATGCTCCTAAAGTCAAATACATAAATGCGTTGAATACAAATTCATTAATTAATAATGGTTTGTTTAATGCACCAGTTATTAAATCAACAATCATACATAATACCATTACTGCGAATGATAGAATTCCGATTACTGATTTTTCGTTGATGTGATTATCATCACTTACTAAATCTTTAAAAAATCCCATAGTTTTTGTTTTAATTGTTAATAACTATGTAACTGATTTATCCTTTATACTCTTCCTGTAAAAGTCCACAATTTTGACATTCCATATGTCCATCTCCGTCGGCATCTCCCCATACATGCTCACATTGTCTATGTGCATGATGTTCGAATTCCAACTTCTCCATTTCTTGTTCATGCTCTTGCTGGTCTTTCGCTAATTCAAAATTTTGTAGATTTTCTACTACTGCTAATTTACTTGCAGCTGCCGCTCCTTGTATAAATGCATCAGGAATGATTGGTGTTGGTATTGCGTTGGTTTCTTTCATATCGTTTGTATGAGACATAGTAACACCATCTTCTTCATCCATTTTTTGTACTAACATCTTATCCTTATCGGTATCACTAAACCAATAGTCAATGATTTTACCATAACTACCAATAAATGCTCCTAATAATAACATTAACAATTCTTTCCATGCTGCTGCCATTAGGGTTTGTAAACTAATTGCGGTAAAAATACCTGCAATAATTACCATAAACCCACCTAATACCATAGCGGTAATATACCATCTACGGCTCATCATTTTATTTAACAGGTCTTTAAACCCGCTTGGTGGTTGATTACTCATTTTTTTCGTTTTTTATTCTTTCGTTATTTGCATGATTCATAGCCCATATAAAGAAAGCCATGAAAAATAATGTAACTCCTATTTTATATCCCATACTACCATTCAGCTGGTTTTTCTCTAAATTCATCACC
>JACCDW010364200.1_pt1 | contig 10491 bp, 19 predicted proteins | sample 7449781 | NCBI WGS metagenome assembly JACCDW01 (sample SAMN15323449, study PRJNA562643) | freshwater metagenome | isolation source: river surface water | place: USA:Blue River Watershed | collected 2017-08-18 | reverse complement strand
TGATGTCAAGAGCCTTTTCAATATCCATAAAATCTTCTAGTGGCAAGTCGTCTGCCTTTGTTGAGTTAACGCTTGCCCAGATAGCACGAGCTTGGGCAGCTGCCTCTTCCTTTGTCTTGTGACATCCGTGTACTGTTCCGTCAGCACTTACTGTTGGGTAACCGCTACAGCCATAGCTTCCCTTTTTACCTGCACGGTATCCACCTGCTGGCTTTCCACCTCCGCCTACTGGCATAGCAATCATCTCCTTCAAAAATGTATTTCAATTATACCATAGGTATAGGGCAGTTTCAACTCATGCCCAGGAGTTTTTTGACTATTTAATTGTAATTTGTTTTGGCTTCTTTTCTTCTGGAACATTACGAACCAAGTCAATGAAAAGAATTCCATCTTCAAACCACGCATCGTTTACTTCAAAGTATTCTGGTAGTGTAAAAGCACGAGTAAATTTACGAGCAGCAATGCCCTTATAGGCATAAACTTTTTCGTCAGTTCCTTTATCTGCTTTTACTGTTAGAACATTCTTTTCAGTGGTGATAGAGATATCACTCTTCTTGAAGCCAGCTACCGCAAATTCCATAACTAGCTTGTCGTCATTAACTTTGACAACGTTGTATGGTGGGAATGCTGGGGCATTTGTTGTTTGGAAGAACTTGTCAATATCTAGACCAAGTACCTCAAATGGGTTGGTTGTAATAACCATAATATCATCTCCTATTAAGCGAGTTGTATACCTCCAAATGGCAGGTACATAACCATTATAGCATGGTATAATTAATTTGGCTAGTAGTAAGGAAAAAATAATTGGCTAACATAGTATTTTTAGGTAACTTCAGAGTTCCATTTAGTAGCGAGAACCATCATGCAAACAGCTTAGAGGCTTTGGGTCACAAAGTATTGAGATTGCAAGAACGACAAATACCTAGCGATAAGATTTATAGAAGAACCAGGGCATTCGATGCTGACCTTTTTATTTGGGTTCATACCCATGGCTGGGAGACTCCAGGTTTGTACTCAATGGATGATATCCTAGAAAGGTTTCACGAGCAAGGCATTAAGACAATGACGTATCACCTTGACCTATGGTTTGGTCTTCAGCGTCAAAAAGATTTAGAAGAAGATAACTTTTACAAAACTATTGGAAATTTCTTTACGGTTGACAAGCTAATGGCTGATTGGTTTAATAAATACACCAATGTTAAAGGTCACTTCCTTACTGCAGGAGTTTACGGACCAGAGTGTTACCTAGACAAGTCTTATGATAAAAATAATTTTGACTATGATGTTATCTTTGTTGGCAGTAGAAGATATCATCCAGAGTATCCATATCGCCCACAGCTAATTGATTTCTTGAGAGAGACTTATGGCTCTCGCTTCTTACACGTTGGTGGAGATGGAGACACTGGAACTGTACGTGGTGAAGAGCTAAATAGAATCTATGCTAAAAGTAAAATTGCTATTGGCGATACCCTAAACCTTGGTTTTAACTATCCATACTACACCAGCGATAGACTGTTTGAGTCTACTGGTCGTGGTGGCTTTACCATCTATCCTCGCATTCTAGGGCTAGACGACTACTTTAAAGATGGCGAAGAGATTGTGTTTTATGAGCACGGTAATTTACAGGACCTAAAAGAAAAGATTGACTACTATCTTGTTAATGATGAAGAACGAGAGTCAATCAGAATTGCTGGTCACAACAGAGCCAAAGCAGAGCACACATATGAACAAAGATGGGCAACGATTCTAAAGGAGCTAGGCATCTAATGAAGTATGTCGTATGCCTTCCTTTTCGTGTTCAGGAATTTCGTGATGAGTGTTTAGCTACCTGCAAGCTTGAGAACATTGTAGAGATTGACAACACAGAAAATAACATTGGAATTATGGCTAGCCACAATATTGGAATTGAAGAACTTTACAAGCAGGACGCAGATTGGTTTATTATTATGAGTGCTGCGATTAGGTTTGGTGAGCGTGGTGGGCTAGACCTTATTGAATACCTGGAGCAAACTGACGCTCAGGTTGTTGAAGAGTATGACCTTTATGGATGGCATCTTATGGCTTTCAGAAGAGATGTTATTGATGCTGTTGGACAATGGGATGAAAACTTTACACCTTATGGTTATGATGATTTAGACTATAGCATTAGAATGCAAAAAGCTTTTCCAAATATTAAATGGGAAAAAACAACCTTTGATGTGTCTGACACAATCATGGGGCATAGCATTAAGCTTGGTGGAGTGAGGTCTAACGATAACATTCTTCATCAATATTTTTATAACAAGTGGGGACACTACCCTGGTGGTGGACACCCAGTTAACGAGTATTACGATACGCCATTTAACTTGCCAGATGTAGATATAAAATACTTTCCAAAAGAAAATGACGTAAACCACGTAAGTAAAATAACTAAAGGAAGGTATAGTTAATATGACAGAAATGGTAAAAGCTATTCTTAATGGAGAATGGGAAATGGTGCTACCAAAGCACAGAGCAGACCGACCAGAATGGTATACAGAAAAAGGCTGGGAAAAGCTTAGGCTTAAATCAATGCATGATGGTCTTGGCAAAGATGATGTAGTTTATTATGTTGGCTCTGAAGAAGGAGAGATGCCAGCTTTGTGTCAGATGTGGGGGGCAGAGGTTGTTTTGTTTGAACCAAATCCAAAGGTTTGGTCTCACATACCAGCTATTTGGGAAGCAAACAATCTTGAGTTACCATTAGCCTGTGTTCCTGGATTTGCATCTGACAAAAACAATAACCTTTCTAGGATTTATAAAAATGAGTTTCCACCAGAATCAAATCAGGTAATTGAAGCAGCACATGGTTTCAAAGAGCTTTATCTTGAAGGAGATAACTATGGTCAGACTACTATTGATTCTTGTGTTTATGACCACGGCATTAAGCCACCTACCGCCATTACTATTGACGTAGAAGGTAGTGAGTGGAAGGTTCTTAGTGGAGCACATCATGTTCTCAAAAATTACAAACCAAAGATTTGGCTATCTGGTCACCCAGAATTTATGTTTCATCAGTTTGACCAGTATCTTGCAGAACTTAGAAGATGGCTGCAGGAAGAGTTTGGCTATGAAGAAACTCTAATTGATTATCAGCACGAGGTACACCTTTATTATGAATGATATTAAGGCATATCTACTTGCAGTAGACAAAGAAAGTTTTGCAGACCACAAGTGGGACTTTGGTTTTATTAAAGAAGCCTTTAAAAAAAATGAAATAGAGTATCTTGAAGTTACTTCTTTACCAGAATGCGATAGAGCCTTTGTAGTTGTTTGTGGCTATGAGAATAGACATCTAATTAACGAGGTCTCTGCTGAGTTAAGAAAGATTAAAAGAGTTGTCCTTTTTATAACTGGTGACGAGCGTGGTGTGTTTAGAGCAGATAAAATAGCTCATAGCAATATAGAGATTTGGATTCAATCTCCTTATCCAGATAGGCATGGTCCATTTAACAAGATGCCTATCGGCTGTCCGTCACATATGAAAGATAATCTTCCAGACTATACAAATAAAAAGAATGATGCATTCTTCTCTGGACAGATTACTCACGATAGACGCAGGGAACTTGCTGAGGCTATGCCAAATGTTCCAAATGCTTTGTTTAACCCTACCGCTGGATTTACTCAAGGCTATGGACCAAAAGAATACTACAAGCATCTACTTGAGTCTAAGGTAGTTCCATCACCTGCTGGAACAGCCACAATTGATTCATTTAGATTCTACGAAGCATTAGAGATGCTTGCTTTGCCAGTTGGTGACCTCAAGAATTCCGTCAATGAAGAGCAGAACTTCTGGGACTTTGTGTTTGAAAGAGAAACCGCATTTATTCCAAAAACAAATAACTGGCAAGAAGTTCCAGGTATAATAGAAAAAGGCGTAAGTGACTATCCTGGGAATATGCACAGGGCAGTTAGCTGGTGGATTAAGTATAAGAGAGACTTTGCATATAAGATTATGGAGCAAATAAATGGATAAAAAAGACATAACGGTTATACTTGTAACCTCTGTTATCCCCAGTCATCCAGAAACATATATTGTTGAAGAGACTATTAAAAGCATTAGACATCACCTACCAGATAGCGAAATAATTCTACAGATTGATGGACTTAGGGATGAGCAAAAACATCGCAAACAAGATTACGATGAATATATAACAAGGATGCTTTGGAAGTGTTTGCATGAATACAAGAACGTTCTACCTATTGTATTTGATGAACACTCACACCAAAGCACAATGATGAAAAAAACTATTGGATTGGTTAAAACACCGCTTATGCTTTACGTAGAGGGTGATACACCACTGGTAACTGATGAAGCAATTGACTGGGACTTATGTATTGGCATGATTGAATCTGAAAAAGCTAATACAATTAGATTTTACCACGAAGCTATTGTTCCATCTGTTCACGACTGGCTAATGATTGACCTAGTTGGAGATTTCTTGCAAACCTATCAGTGGAGTCAAAGACCACACCTATCTTCTGTAAAATATTATAAGCAAGAAATACTTAAAGATATTCCAGAAAAAAGTTTTATTGAGGACTGGATTCATGGCATGGTTCACGAAGACTATATTATTCCTTGGAAAAAACATGGGGTTAAAGATGGCTGGTTTAAGCATAAGCTTTGGATTTATTATCCAAGCCAAACAGATTCAAAGCGTTCATACCATCTTGATGGTCGCAATGGATTAAGAAAATTTACTGGTGACGATATTTCTTGGGGGCTTACTGAAGCATGAAGATAGGAATTATTGCGAGAGCAGATAAGACTGGCTTAGGGTATCAAACCAAGGAATTGGTAGAAATGCTAAACCCAGATAAAGTTTTGCTAATTGACTCTTCACATTTTAATGGCAACCAGCAATTTCCAGAGTGGTATGAACAATACAATGTAACAAAAACACAGGCTGGATTTATGTCTACCATGGAAGTAAATGCTTTTCTAAATGGCATAGACCTAGTTATTAGTTGTGAGATATTCTATAATACTAGACTAACTAGTTTGGCACATAGACGTGGAATAAAAACAATTCTTCAATATAACTATGAATTCTTTGAGTATTTTGTTATTGATGGAATGAGACAGCCAGATATCTTGTTAAGTCCAACAACCTGGCATCTAGATTATATAGATAAATATTTTGGTGCTAAGTCTAATGTAATACATTTGCCACCACCAACTACCCCAGCAATCTTTGATAGTGCAAAGCAGGTCAATATGGAAAAGACCCATAAACGCATACTTCACGTTGCTGGTAAGAGAGCAGCAAAGGATAGAAACGGAACTAACATAGTTATTGAAATGCTAAAGTATTCTAAAGCTGATTATGAACTTGTTGTAACTGTACAGGGTGACTTTAAGCCAGAGTGTAATGACCCTAGGCTTACTATTGACAACAGCAATCCAGATAATAGAGCAGACCTTTATGCTGGATTTGACTTCATGATTCTACCTCGTAGGTATGGTGGATTGTGTCTACCAATGAACGAAGCACTGCTTAGTGGTCTTCCAGTTATTATGACTGATGTGTCACCCAACAACACCATACTTCCATCTGAGTGGCTTGTAGAGGCTGCTAAGACTGCTGAGGTACGTTTTAAAGGCGTTGTTGACCTGTATGATACTGACCCACAAAAGCTTGCCGAACTTGTTGATAAGTTTATTAATGAATATGATGCTGATGCTGAAAAGCAAAAAGCATTTGATTTGGGGTATAATACATTTTCACCAGATGTATTAAAAGATAAGTACTTATCTCTCATAGGGTAAAAGAAAAGCCAGGGCAAACACCCTGGCTATCTTTTTGCTTGTGCTACTTCTTTGGAGCAGCTTTCTTTACAGGAGCCTTTGCAGGAGCTTCCTTAGCAGCAGTAGCAATCTTCTTACCTACCTCTGCAGCAGCAACTTCTGCAATTCTACCAAAAGCTGGGTCTTTTGCATTTACCCAACGAAGAAGCGTTGGCACAGCAGCAGCCCATAGACCGTTAGCAACAGTCAGCCATTCGCCTACACCAAAGTCAAGTGGTGACGCTAGACCCTTATTTGCCATTGTGGTTGTAACCAATGCAAGGACTACACCTAGCAGGTTACGAAGGTATGATTCAATCATTGCCTTATTCATTTTATTCTCCTTGTTTATGCCTAGTTGTTAGGCGTTTTGTTTTCTGGCAGAAGACTTCTAATCTTGTCATATGCCAAATTTATTTCTTCAATCTTAGAGCTGTGTGGAGTATCTCCAACTACAGAGCCATAGGTTCTGTTCCACTCTGCGATTTCCTGAATCTGTTTATCAAACTCAGATATTTTTTCTTGAGCATCTTCAATATACTCAAATGCCCAGTCACGAGAATCAGAAAGAAACTTAACAAAGTCGTCAGACTTTTCTAGCTTCATATTCTCAACTTCTTGAAGTGCTCTGGTATATTCAGACCTAATAATGTTTGCATTGACGTTTGCCTGAAGCTTGTCAGTTATTGCTTCCTGAATCTTGCGTCTTAGCAAAATATTTCTAAAACCAAGATAGCCAATAAGTAAGACCAACAGTCCATAAACAATACTGTTTATAATGATGTCAATCACTCTACTGCCTTTCTGGTTAGCTGTACAATAGCACCATTGTGCTCAAGAGCGTCTTTTACTCGTATCATATACTCTACAGCACCACGTTTTTCTTCGTCAAGTAGTCTGACAAACTTTTCTTCATCGGCTACAATCTCAAGAAAAAACATTCCTTCTACGCTATGCTCGTAGACCTGAACACCAAAGTTTGGTGGTGGCGTAATAGAATGAAAAGCTCTTTGCATTTCTAATGTATACATATTTTATTCCTCCTCAATTGTAAGATTTTTCCAGGTGTTAGCCCAGTCTGCTTTGGTCTTATGTCTATTAAATTCTCTGGATATTTTGCCAGCATCTAGATAGACACCACCCCAAACTCCATACTGCTTAGTAGAGATACCAACAGCAAAACAAGTTTTAGCTACTGGACACATGGAACACATCTCGTCAATTGCTGGTCTTAGCTCAAGGTCTTCTTCGTACTTGTCAAAGAATAGGTTTGTGTCGAAGTCCAAGCAATTAGCTTCTTCTTTCCAATCATCCTTGTGAGCCATTCTTTACCACCAATCGTTTTGGGATGTCCCAACCGCTGGCTCCTGGCTCATAACGCTTCTGTACAATCCAATTGCCATTGACAAACGCACCAAGCTTATTGATGTATCCATCTGTTTTAGAATCGCTTTCGATTACTGTCCAGCCATTCCATGATAGAGCATCGTTATTTTCTACGATAGCTTCCATCTCATCAAGTGATTTGATAATCATAATCACTCCTTATCTCTTACTAACCATTAGAATCGGTAGACTCCAACTTCAATGTCTTTAGCGTCTGCCAAGGTTACCAGGTCTGGCAATGTTTCCTTGGGTTTGCTAAAGTATGCAAAGTAATCAATCTCTTGCATATTTTCTTTAATCCAACTAGGTGGAATCTTTACAATTTTAATTTTAATACCACGAGCTTTTAGGCTACGCTCGGTAATGTTTGAAAACTCCTGACCAAATGAATTAATCTGAGCAGGACCAGCAGACATAATTGTAATCATCTTGTCGTCTTCTGGGAGTTGTGTCAATGCTGTGTGCATTGCTCTTAGGAAAATGTTGTAGTCAGTAAAGCTACGACTTCCGTGGATAGCCACTATCATTTCCTTTTCCTTCCGTTAGTTTCTGGACGATAAACTGAGTCTTCTCCAATTGTACATCATCCATGGTCATTGTGTCAACCTTTTTTGTTGTTTCATTGTCAACACTACCATCGATTATCTTAGCAGTATATAGTGTCTGGTCAACAATCCAGTAGGCGTTGCCTTCGATTATAATTACTCTTACTTCATCTTTCTTAGTATGCTCTAGCGACTGTGTTTTCTTTTGTGGCTTAGGCAAGAACTCTTTAAGAATTTTGTCATCAATTATAGTGTCAATGTATGACTGGGACAAGCGGACAGTCTTAAGTGGCTTAGACATAACCTTGGCACTACGCTTACCAAAGTAAGACATGATTAGTAAAGTAATTAACGAGCCAAGAAAATATTCCATTTGTCACCTAATATAATTATACTACTAGTAATCGTCACCCTGAGATTTATTTTGAATCAGGCGGTCTCGCTCATCAATAATCTCAAATGCAAATGCTTGTAGTTTTTCTCCGTTTGCTTTGTTAAAGTGATGCCCACAGAACATTAGTTCGCCAGAGATACCCTTGATATGCACATATGCTTGTGCGTCACAAACGTCACATCTGTCTAGTCCTGTGAGCGACCACTCTTTAACATCTACCAATTACTTATCCTTACTGTAAAATCCGCTACCATTAAATGTTATTGCTCCTACTGAGTATACACGAGTCATTGCAATTTTGCAAGTATCACATTCATATCCAGGGTCAGATTCCATTATAGAACGAGTTACAGTAAGTACCGCCTCACATTGAGGACAATTGTAATTGTAGCTTGGCATTATTGTGCCTTTGGTGCCGTCTTTGGTGCTGGCTTCTTAGCAACTGGTGCTACTGGCTTTGCAACTGGCTTTGCCTTTGGAGCAGTACCGTGTACAGGAGCCTTTGCCACTGGAGCATCGTCAGGAGTTGCGTCCTTACCTGCTGCTTCAGCACGTTCCTTAAGAATAAGAGCTTTTACAAACTCAAATGGGTCTACGAAACCCTTGCCATCAGCAGACCAACCGTGGGTCTTACCCTGCCAAATCTCCCAGTGTAGGTGCTTACCAGTTGAGTCGCCAGTAGTTCCCATAACACCAAGAACAGTTCCAGCAGTAACCTTCTGTCCAGCCTTAACCTTTAGAGAGCCTTCTCTAAGGTGAGCGTAACAGGAAGTGTAAAACTTGCCGTTAATCTTGTGTTGCACAATAACGTGGTAACCAAAGCCACCTACGCTACCATCTTCTTTTCTACGCTTTGATGGTCCAGCAAATAGAACCTTTCCATCGTGGAAAGCCTCTACGTAAATCACTTCTGCAGCACCCCATAGGTCCATGCCGTTGTGATGCTTTTTTGGAGCACGACCTAGAGGGTCTACTCTCCAACCAAATGGAGAAGTAATCTTAAAGGTCTTGCCAAATGTGCCATCAATTGCCCATTGTGTTTTTGCCATAATTAAATGACCTCCTTATTTTTATTATACATTAGTATAATAGAGCCACCTGTGGGATTCGAACCCACCACCTACGCATTACAAGTGCGTTGCTCTACCGAATGAGCTAAGGTGGCATAGTTTATTTGTTTAGTTCTTTATTTCTACGTTCAATGTAGCAACGCATACAATAGCTACCCTTGAACCTAGCACGATGCTTTCGACAAAGGTATCCATCTTTTGTATATACTTCATTAACCATGCGACTCCAATGGGACTTGAACCCACGACCCCCACCGTGACAGGGTGGTGCTCTAACCAACTGAGCTATGAAGCCAAATACCGTGGGCTGACTTTGTGACAGCCTGTATGAGTGCGATAGTTGAACCATACGGAACAGCCTCATAACACGGAGAGCGAATAGGGAGAATCGAACTCCCATAGTCTGCTTGGAAGGCAGAAGTTTTACCACTAAACTATATTCGCAGTTGAGGTGTCAGACTAATCAGGTCCACACCCCGTGGGTCGTTTCCTAAGACGAGTGACCAACTCCGAACCGATAACGAGAGATTCCTACACGCTTACTGTGTCGCTGTAAGAGCGTTCATTTGTCCGAAATGAAACGGTTGTGATAGTGATTATCTATCATCGCTGACCATCTAGGATTCGAACCTAGAACCAACTCCTTAACAGGGAGACGCTCTGCCGTTGAGCTAATGGTCAATATATCTATTATACTATACGACCGTAATCATCGTCAAGTCTAACGATATCATCTTCTCCGAGATATGGTCCTACTTGGATTTCCACAATCTTTAAATCAGTCTTAGCAGTGATTCTGTGTTCTGCTTTTCTTGGTACTTGTACAACAACGCCTGGGAACAGTGGTAGCTTTCCACCACGAACTGTTGCAGTACCCTTGCCAGAAACAACATACCAAGTCTCATCACGATGCTCGTGAGTCTGTAGGCTTAGTCGCTGTCCAGCGTATACGTTTAGAATCTTTACCTGATAACCAGTATCAGTCTTGACAACTTCATAGTTGCCCCATGGTCTGATGTTGTCCATTTATACCAGCCATTTTACTACAGGGCAGCAGGGGTCTCCGCCTTCTTCCCACTCTTGCTCTTCTTCTTCAGTCATAAAGTTATCGCCATCATGGGTCATACAGAATCCGTCTGTAATCCATCCCTTGTCTACCCCGACTTGAAGCCAAGTGACTGCTTCGTCAATCTCTTCATCCGTAAACTTTTTACGTTCAATAGTCATAAGAAAACCCTCTCTAGGTTGTATATACATTATACATCATCTAGAGAGGGCTGTCAACTA
>JACCDW010220250.1_pt1 | contig 10492 bp, 12 predicted proteins | sample 7449781 | NCBI WGS metagenome assembly JACCDW01 (sample SAMN15323449, study PRJNA562643) | freshwater metagenome | isolation source: river surface water | place: USA:Blue River Watershed | collected 2017-08-18 | reverse complement strand
TGCGGCACCCACCCATAAAAAATACTGTTCCATTGTCGCCGACATCTACCTCGTGGTCTGAATTCCTTCGCTGCGATCACGCGACTTTCTTGAAATCTCGGTAGTCTATATAGGAATGTTCGGTGGCAAACTCATAGGACAAGGAACATATGGATGTGCCGTTGTGCCTCCCTTACTCTGTAAAGGACGTGCACGGGCAGAACAGAATGAATCCAAAGTTGGAAAAATTACCCTAGATGATGATGCGAAAACGGAACTTCATATTTCCAAAATCCTTCGGGAATCCAAACTCTGGAAACACTATTTTGTTTTGCCCGAATTGAGTTCGTGTGAGCCCTTGCCCAAACAGAGATCGGAGGACTGGAATGAATGCCGTATAACACAAGAAGTTCCCAAGAATGAACTCCTTCAGATTGTCAGTTCGTATGGTGGACGAAGTTTCAGATCCCTAGGATCCATTAATCTTCACCCACGACGATTCAACTACTTTCAGTTCTTTCAACACCTTCTTGAAGGGTGTGCTATCCTTGCCCTCAGAGGTGTTGTTCATTATGATCTTCATCGTGCAAATATACTCGTAGACCGGTATGGAGTGCCTCGCCTCTTAGACTTTGGTATGTCCTTTACTGCGAATGAATTGTCCTATGAAATTATTGACAACCGATGGAAGATCTATGATCCCAAGTATGATTCTGAAACGCCTGAAATCACTGTTGCTACAGGCTTACGAAAGGGTGAGTCGTTTGAAACCGTGACACACGCTGCTATCTTTGAAAAACCCGTTTACGCCAACTATGAAGTCATTTTTAGAGAAGATAGAGAGATCCTTGTGGAAAGCTTACAGAATTTCTGTAGGAAGAGCAAGTCCTTCCGCACCAAAGACTGGTTAACTGTCTTCAAAACCTATTGGCCAGGATTTGATTCGTTTGCACTTGCGGCGACCCTGTTAAATGTGTTACGAACACAATTGACGTGGCCTGAATTTGTGAATTCACCAATGTGGCAACAGAAAGGTGATATTATTCTGGATATACTCAAGCGGATGTTGAATCCTAATCCCTCTTTAAGGTATGATTGCGTCGAAGCCCTCGCCCTTTACGATCCCCAGAACGCCGTGTTGAAGAATAGCGAAGCCTGGCTGGCCGCTCGGAAGCGGGAATAAAATACTGACGACCACCGACTTTCATATACAAAGAACGCATACGGGGCACGCAATAGAAAGAACAGAACTCCGTGTAGTTGAGTTCTCCATTTTCATCTGTAAAATCACGATCGCAGAGACTGGGATCGTGGATGGGTCTATTGGACGCATCTTTGTCTGTGACTGGCATTGCTCCAGGCTTTCCTGACCACCATCCATTGCTGTCTTGGCGCCAAAAGTGATAGTCTTCATTGGGGTCCACAGCAAGGGCGATTTTGGAGGTTCCATAGGGACACATCCCCTCAAAATGAATGGGCGTAACTGTTGGATTCTCTCCACGTATACGTGATGTCATCTCAGGGCAACTCTTCAGTTTTGACTGTGAAAAGGGCGGATATCCTGCGGCGGAGCCGGGTTGATGATACGGGACACTGCACTTGGGATCTTTTTCACACGCTTTGATCTGCCTGGGGTCTTGAACATTCATCGCATACGAAAAACAATTATGCGTTTTCCGAAGTTTGGGATCTTGATTCCACCGCTGGGGCTGATACTTCGGCTCCCATCCTGTAAGTGGACTCTGTCTTGGGCAATGATCCTTGTGCTTGGCGCAAAAGGCTGTTTTCGGCAGCGGCTGTTCCCTGCACTTTGGATCGCACTGGCACCTCGGACTTGGACTCGGTGGTTGATTTTTGTTGTTGTTGATTTTGGGCCTGGCCACCATCTACTGTCAGCACCTGTAAAAGTTGTTGGAGTGTTGGATTCAACGGAGTAGGAGGAATGAGACCGTCCGTAAGGAATGTAGGTAAGCGTGCTTGACGGTTGGCTAGTGCGGGAGCAGGAACTGTCTCATCATTTAAGACTGAATTTGTCAATGCGGGCTCTCGTGCAGCTACTGCTGTCGCAACTGTTGTTGTTGAGCTCTCCTTGTTCTGATGACTGGACTCTTCCAGCTTCCAATACTCCTCTTGAACTTGATGCATCTTAATCTTTTCCACACGGTGACAGAAGAAGAGGAATTGATTCGTATGCGTGGGTGTTTCTTTGGGCGTATAGAATCCGCTGAAACGACCACTTAATTCTAAATACTGCCATCCCTCAGACCGAAGTTGCTCCAGGGTTGAATGAAGAAGATAATACTTCTTGTCAACTTTGAATAATGTAAAAATACCGTTGCTGGTCGTAACAAGCAAAGAGACAACCCACGTTGCCCAGTAGATCTGATACGCAAAGTCCTCTGGATTTGCCATAGAGGTGGATGTTGTAGTATCCGTGTATTGAATGGATAAGAGTGCTGGAACAATTAATGAACCAATGGTCACTAGCACACGACACGTATGAAAGAGAATCGCATAGAAAAGGGCCCTTCGCTCAAATTCACCCAACAAAAGTAGGTAACGCTGCTCAATAATCTTCTTCTGTAAGGGAGACAATGATGTAAGATCTGTGAGGGCTATCTCAAATGCCCTCTTGTCTTTTTTAGTGGGAGGCACCTGCGCCTGCGCCGCTGGATCCACAGTGCGTGTCTGCATCTTATGAAAAGCGGTTTAAAAAAATTGAAAATATTCCGTGATGCTTGGCAACCAGTAACCAAAATGACTGACGTCTGCTTGTATGCGGAAGCCTTCTGCGACAGGGATCTCAAGGATATTTGGACTGTTCGTCCCACAAGTGATCTCTTTGAACGATGGATGCGTGATCATCCTACAAGCACGCGCCTCTTTGTGCGCATCCAGCATCCGTTCCAACTGGATGAACCCATGCTTGCTGCCGTTGGAGATCCCATTGAAACACCCGAGTTTCACAATTCACTCTTTCTGCCCACTTGGATGATTCACTCCAATCAATTCAGGGGCATTGGTGAGGAAACACACGTAACTGTCTTTGATGAATCTGAACTTCCCAAGGCCACGCGTATTGTCATCCGACCTGTAGATAGTCTCATCTTTCAGACATCTGATATGCTCGCTATCTTTGAACGCAATCTTTCAAGACTGGGTGTTCTTCAACAAGGCAAGCTGTATCCTCTTCCTCTTGAAGAGTTTGAGGGAACCATTGTATCCTTCTTTACAGAGGTTCTTGAGCCTGAAGGAGAAGTCTTCTTGGATGGCGATGAGATTCCTCTGGAATTTGAAGCAGCGGTAGATTCCCCTCCACCTCCATCTCCTGTTCACCGACCTGCGACTCCTCCTCCTGAACCCATTCCTCAGCTCCTTCAACAGGGAGCCACATCTGTTCCAGAGTTCATTCCTCAGGGAAATCTTGTGCATCCTGCTGCTGGAGCACGTATGGGTCGCACTCGCACAACATATGCGCCTACAAACTTTGTTGCCTTCTCAGGACAGGGCCGTCGCCTAAATGAATAAAGCCAAGAAAATTACAAGATGGAACTCTTTGAAGCTGCTATGCTCATTTCAGATGGTATAGCCACTGCTTTGTCTCAAAAAAAGGGATTTCTAGTTGGCCGAAATGGAACGATTGAACTTGAAGCCCTCATCACCTATAAACAAAAGAATTTTTTGTTCCAGCAGCAAGGACTTATTTTAGAAAAACACGCGGGTGTCTTTCCATCCAATGAAAGATCTCATCGTCATTGGGTTCAAGAAACGGAAGCTGCTATTCAAAATACAGATCTCCTTGTAGCAGGTTGGTTTGCACCCCTTGCTCGTGAAGAAAAGGTCTATCTTACAGGACTTGGACGAAATTCAGTAACGCTTCCTTTAAGGGCCCTTGAGCCCTATTATGTCCCTATGGAAATGATGTGGACTCGGTATCTTAAGTATCATAAAGTGGCTGTTGTGAGTTCCTTTGCGCAGACTGCTATGAAACAGATTTCCAAGGCCAGTGAAATCTGGGGGGATCGTGCGAGTTCTTTGTTACCCACGGAAACTCAGTTCATTCCTATTCCCACTGGATATGCTCCTATTCTCGCAAATGGACGTGCTGAATGGCCTGGAAAGCCAGCGACTTGGGAAGCTGCTGTTGATTCAGTTATCAAACAAGTCGTTGATTCTGGAGCCGAGATTGTGCTCATAGGATGTGGTGGTCTTGGAATGATCATTGGCTACCGCCTCAAGCAACTTGGAAAGGTGTGTATTGTAATGGGTGGCGCAATTCAAGTCCTCTTTGGAATCAAAGGAAACCGATGGGAATCTCATACAACCATCAGCCGATTTTGGAATGATGCGTGGATCTATCCATCTCTAGATGAAACTCCTGCAAATAGTTCTAGTATTGAAAAGGGCTGCTATTGGAAGTAGAAAAAATTGAAACTGTGTGCCCTTGGTTGGGCCAGTAGCCCTTAGAAAATGGAACCTTGGATCCAAGAGCACTTTGAGTCTATTCGTGATTCTGCATTTGAGACACGGGTCTTGCGAATGAATCGTAAAAACATTCGGCACCTTGATTGGATTCCCATACGATGCCAAGAACTCCACCTAGAGGAAAATCGGTTGACTAAACTTCCTGATCTTTCCAATTCTGTGAAAATTCTCAACGTAGCCAAAAATGATCTGGAAAAACTTCCTGAACTTCTCCCTCAAACTCTTCAGTTTCTGGATGTCTCTGACAATCCGCATCTAACATCCCTTCCTGAACTCCCAGAGGGCTTGGAGATCCTCCGAGCTTCCAATTGTGGGCTTACGAGTCTGCCTGCTTTACCAAAGTCCCTGAGATACTTGTATCTCCAAAATAACTACCTTCAGGAACTTCCAATGCTCCCGCCCCAACTAGAGATCCTATATATCTTCAATAACTGTATACAAGATTACAGTAAGCTTCCCTCAACCATTCAAAAGTGTGTCACAGATCAGCAGAATACCTAAATCTCCACTGCGTTTTACACGTAGATGCAGATCTTTGTAAAACCCGCACTTCCTGGCTCTACACTTGTCTATAGTTGCTCTGAAAAAACAACCCTTGAAGAATTTTTACAATGGGTTGAAGATAAGACGGCCCTTCCTGAACATTTTTATTATATTACATACAAAGGTCATTATGTTCCCAAATATACAGATGAACAGAAGAAGAACACCTTTGGTGAACTTGGTATCACAAAAGAGTCAACGGTTACGCTAAATGGACGGCTTTGTGTCAAGCCTAGCCCCCAAAAATTGAATGCCACCGCCTAAAGTTATTTTATTCAGTAGGAGTAGAATGCAGATCTTTGTGAAGACCCTTACTGGTAAGACGATCACCCTTGATACGGAGCCGTCAGATACGATTGAGAATGTAAAGCAGAAGATCCAGGACAAGGAGGGAATTCCTCCCGATCAGCAGCGCCTCATCTTTGCGGGTAAGCAGCTTGAGGACAATCGCACGCTTGCGGATTACAACATCCAGAAGGAGTCCACTCTCCACCTGGTCCTCCGCCTCCGTGGAGGTTTCTAAGATCTTAGTAGATGAGTATATCTACCTCTGGATACTATGATCTTCAAAAATACGAAGTCAAAGCCCTTGTTACGGCAACCCATACAGAGGGATTGAGTTTAGCTCGTGGATTTGTGGCTGAACTTGGAGGTCTTTTTGGTGGAAAATCGGATTTGATGAACAAGAAAGTCAATGATGTTATGCTTGCTCTTCATCAGAAACTCCAGAAACAGATCCAAGGCAATGAACGGATAGTGGGAGCTAGTTTTGAATTTGCGGAATTTGGACGGAGTGAGGGAAATACATTTTTGAGTGGAATTGCAACAGGCACAATTATTGCGCCACGCACTACGGGTGGTGGAAAAGGCAAACGAAACAGAACGCGCAGAACTAAAAAGAACTGAGCAAGCGCACAGGACTTTAACAAGTAGCATCTTACTCTTTTAGATGAAAGTGCTACTTATTGGAACAGGAATCGGTCCGTGGCCCAATGATGGATGGGGTGCGTGTGAAAATCTTGTCGCTGATTTTGCGTGGGCCCTTGAACAGGCAGGCGCAGAGGTTCAAATCATTCATCAAAAGCATCCTGAACACATTATTGAAGATGCCATTTGTAAATTTAAACCCGATATTGTTCATTGTGAATTTGACGATCATCTTCTAGCCCTCTTGCCATCCCTTGAAAAGTTCCCTCACGTCAAGACACTGCTCACACATCACTATGCTATGCTTAGTCAACCCTACAAACTCGCACAAGATGGATATATGAATCGCTTTTTATTTGCCTGTGATTTAGCGAAGAAGACCTCTCTAACACTTGCAGTGCTTTCTAAAGAGATTGCGAATACATTTGTGGATTTGGGTGGTGTAGCCCCTGAAAAAATCTGGATCTTCCCGAACGGCACCCGCACAGACAAAATTAAATGCTCAGAGACTCCTCTGTATTCGGATCGTGCAGTCTGTCTAGGCAAGATTGAACTTCGTAAAAATCAAGCAAAGCTCCAGGCGTGTCCACAAATTGACTTTGTAGGTCCACTCTCTGATGATCTGTTCAAAGAGACTGATGCTTATAAGGGTCAATGGACGCGAGCCCAGATGTATGAAAATCTTACACAGTATCCGTGTCTTGTGCTCATAAGCAAAGCAGAGGCCCATCCACTTGTTATTGGAGAGGCCCTTGCAGCTGGTTGCGCAATTGTCTGCAATGAAATCTCAGCAGCAAATCTACCTCGTGATGTGCCGTGGATTCGGATTGTCCCAGATTCTATCCTTGAATCTCCAGAAACACTTACAAGGACAGTCCTAGATATGTGTAAAGTAGGGTGCCAGTATCGTAGTGAGATTCATCAGTGGGCAGTTCGCCACTTGGATTGGAGGATGCGCGCGTGTTCCTATTTGGATCACTTGCTGCCTGGTCAACGGATTGTGAGAACTGCGCTTACAGATATAAAAGGCCTTCGGTTTGCCCTTATTGGTCCAGGTATTATGCCCATTCCACCAATGGGGTGGGGAGCGGTTGAACAAATCATTTGGGACAAGGCTGTTCTCTTACGGAAATTAGGTCACTTTGTAGAGATTATCAATACAAAGAATACTGAAGAGATCATTGAAAAAGTAAATCTGGGGAACTTTGATGTTGCTCACGTTCACTATGACCATTATTGGACGGTCATTCCACGGCTCACTGCAAAAGTTCGCTGTATCACCTCTCATTATCCCTACATTGACAACTTCCAGAAGTGGACACAAGACAATTATGAATCCATTTTCAAGAGTATGGTGGATCTTGTCAAACTACCCAATGTCTTTTTGTATCCAGCATCCCAAAAGGATCGTGATGTGTATCTTCAAAAAGGTGGTGCGGATCCTTCCAGAGTCAAACTGTATAAAAACGGTATTCCTACCGAACTCTTTGATGTGAAGGAAAACCCCCATTTTGCGCACCGATCTGTTTGTTTAGCGAAGATTGAGAAGCGAAAACGGCAACACCTTACTTACTGGCATCCTCACGTGGATTACATTGGAAAGGGTGACTTTTATCACCCCAATTTCCGCGGTGAAATTGGCCACGATATCTTGTATAAACTTCTGACGGATTATGGAAACCTTGTAATGCTCAGTGAGGGTGAAAATGGCACACCCTTGGTTGTCAAAGAAGCAATGGCCGCAGGCCTGGGCTGTGTGCTGTCCAAATCAGCAGCCAATGAGCTTCCAGGAGATTTGCCGTGGATTACAGTTCTATCTGAAGAGGAACTAGCAAATCCAGTGCGGGTAGAAGTTGCGATTGAACAAAATCGTGCTGCGTGCAGGCCCTTGCGAGCGCAGATTCGGAAATGGGTGCAAGAAAATTGGGATATGGAGACATTTTTGAAACAATATGTAATGGATCTATCCAAAGTGATGGGCAAACTCTTGTGAGAAAAGTATTTGAAGAACATACCAACGATCATCCAAGCGTTTTCCATTTCGTATGAGGAAAAATCCCTTGCCAACGGGATCATCAATGATAAGAGGAGCAAACTCTGGTTTGGTTTTGAGCATCCATAAAATAGTTGATGCAATGACAGACTGGTCATCACCAGCAAAGATATCATTTCGGATAAAGGACTCAAGGACTTGCTGAAACATAGGTGTCCAGATTAACCACGCTTGTTTATCCCCTCCAAGAATTGTTCCTCCAACAGTCATTCGTATAGAAGTTGGAATTTTGGTTACAACATCATCAACCGTTTGAATCTCAGGCTGCTTGAGTTTTTCAACAAAGGGAATCAGGTTCTCAATGGTTAACACGACTAACTTGTTAGGCTGGAAGGCTTTTACTGAGGGCCAATCGTGTCCGAACATTTTAGCAGTGTCCAAATTTCTCCAACAACCTGCGTCACACCACACAAAATACTCGGATTCAAATGGATTTTTTTCAATGGCTTCTTTTACAAAAAAAGACTTGTTTGCCCAAATCCGATAGACTTCTTGAAATGTGTGTTCTTTCCAGTAGCCTAATGTATTTTGATGCTCCCAGATTGCTAGCCATTGTGGTGTTGAAAATTCAAGATCTCCAAACGCTTTGCTGATTGGAAAAAACCGATCGGATAAACCCGCCTCTTCACGGAGTTTACACAACCACTCTAATGTTTGACCCTCACTAAACATCACAATAGGAGTATCAACATAGTCTATAAAATTTTTAATCCAAACAGTATATTCTTCAATTAAGTGTTTTGAACACTTAAGTGGATAATAACAACTCACAATTGTTGTTTGTGACTTCATCTAGGGTTTACTTGAACCTATTTTTAAACTCTTGTGATAAGAAAATCTGGAGTGCAAACCACCGATCTCCCATCCAGGCTCCATCCTTCTGAACAAAACCATTGTCAAGGGGAGCGTGTAGTATTGACGGAACAGATGCTGGATCCGTTTTACAGATCCAACAAATTGTAGACGTAATTACAGATTGATCATCACCTGCAAATAGGTCGTGCTTTATAAATGTCTCCAAGACAGACCGAAAGTGAGGAATCCATTTTAACCAAGCTGCCTTATCTCCCGCTAAAATCGTCCCACCTACCGTCAGAATATTGTCCGTGCGAATCTGAGTCACAAGATCGTCCAGTGTTTGAATTTCAGGATTCGTAATTTTACTTATAAAAGGCGTGAGGTCGGCCATTGTTAACAATAGAAGACAACCAGGCCGCAGTGCTTCAGAACAGGGCCATCCCTTGCCAAAATGCATTGCAACCCGAGGATCACGCCAACAGCCTGCGTCACACCACACAAAGGCATCTGAATGAAATGGATTTAGCTCAATGGCCTCCCTTACAAAGAAAGATTTATTTGCCCAGATGCGATAGAGTTCTTGGTTGTGAAGGTGCTTAAATTTACTTTTTTCAACCTGCTTAGTCCAGGTTTCAATCCATTCAGGTGTTGAAAATTCTAGTTCAGCAAGGGGCTTTCGCACGGGATAAAACTTGTCAAGAAGTCCTGCTTGGTTCCGAATTTGACACAATAATTCATATTCGGCTCCATCACTGAACATAACAATGGGGGCATCAATATTCCTTAAGAAATTAGTGATCCACCTCATATATTCATCAGGCGAGTGTTTGGATTGCTTCAATTGATAATAACAACTGACGACCGTTGTTGTCATTCTTGTATACCTTGATTTAAACACCTTAGGCCATTTCAAGTAGAAAATGGAAGAGGCATTGTCCTACTTAACAGCACAAGAAAGGTCTATACTGGACTCCTTTCAAAAGATTATCATTTGGGGATTTCCACTTCATTCACATACGCACAGTTATATCCACGCGTGTTGGGTAAAGACCTTTAATGCCTTGGGAAAAGACACTTATTGGTTTTCAGATGAGCATCATGAGCCCCCATCTACTTTCTCCTATGAGAATTGTCTAATTATCACAGAGGGTTTTCAAGACAATCGCCTCCCTATTCATCCCAGCAATACGTATTTTGTTCATTTTTGTATCTATCCTCAAAAGTATTTACGAGCGGGAGCACGACTTTTTGAAATTCGCTTTCACGTCAATGAATTCCACGACTGCAACAGTGATTGGAAATTAGACGACGGCACACATTCCTTGGTAAATCTAAGTGAGGATGTTTTGTATGAGCGCTTAACATCAGATTCAGGAATCGCACCAGAGTTTCGGAGTCAGCAGACTCATCCTATGAATTATGAAGCCGTCTATATGACTTGGCCGACGGATCTATTGCCTTGGGAGATCAATTTCAATGATGCAGAAAAGCCCCGTGAAAATGCCATCCATTTTGTTGGAACTTTTTACAAGAACAATCCTCGCCTTGAACTTTTTAAAGACACAGCAGAGGAGCACGGTATCAAATGGATTCATCACGATCCTTGGACAAAGCCTATTGGATTTGAAGAGGCAAAAGAATTAGTTCAGTCCTCTATCTTAGCGCCTGATTTTCGGCCTGCTTCTACCGAGGAAGACAAAGCTCAGT
>JACCDW010176243.1_pt1 | contig 10494 bp, 10 predicted proteins | sample 7449781 | NCBI WGS metagenome assembly JACCDW01 (sample SAMN15323449, study PRJNA562643) | freshwater metagenome | isolation source: river surface water | place: USA:Blue River Watershed | collected 2017-08-18 | reverse complement strand
GGATGTCATGCACCGCCATCGAGAACGACACTTGGTGCAACAACTCTTTCAATGTTTTTTGTGGCACGCTGAAGGCAGGACCAAAGTTGGCTGCTTCTTGCACCAAAGGAAAATCTTCCGCTGGCAATGACTGCAATGTGAAGCGGCTTTTGCCGCCTTTCAAAATCAATTTGCTTTGGCTCGATTCCAAGCTCACCGTTTGATCGGATGGCATGGTGCGCAAAATATCGATCAACTTGCGTGCACCCACCGTGGTGGTGAAATTACCAGCATCACCTTCCAACTCTGCCGTGGTGCGAATTTGGATTTCCAAATCGCTGGTGGTCAATTGCAAGCTACTGCCTGTTTTACGGATCAACACATTCGCCAAAATAGGCAATGTATGACGGCGTTCCACAATGCCTGCCACAGACTGCAACACTGAAAGAACTTTGTCTTGCGTAGCTTTCAAAACGATCATGACTTCCTCTTGATTTCTTTAATTTAAATTAGTAGTAGTAGATAAGCACAGCCAGTTTCTGTGGAAAACAGCATTTTCCTCTTTTTTTTCAAGGACTTTTGCTGCATCCAATGGTGTTTGTAACTCTGCTTTTTGACTGTCTTCTCAAACGGGATAACTTTCAACCTTTAACCAATCTTGTGGATAACTCATGACTTGTTCAAAACTCATCCACAGGGTTATTCTGCTGATTTGATGACTACTCTGGCTGTCAACCTTTCAAGGTTTGTTCTAGCACATGCAGTTGTTGATTCAATTCAGCCAACTGTTGCCTTTCAGCACTGATTTTTCTGACCGCATGCAGCACCGTGGTGTGGTCACGCCCACCGAACAGTTCGCCAATTTCGGGCAAGCTCTTTTGTGTCAATTCTTTGGCCAAATACATGGCAATTTGACGTGGCCGTGCGATAGAGGCAGGCCGCTTCTTGGAATACATATCGGCCACTTTGATTTTGTAGTAATCCGCCACCGTTTTTTGGATGTTTTCAACCGAAATTTGCCGGTTTTGGATCGACAGCAAATCGCGCAGCGCATCTCTTGCCAACTGAATGGATATTTCTTTTTGGTTAAATCTGGAATAAGCCAAAATTTTGCGCAAAGCACCTTCGAGCTCGCGTACGTTGGAGCGCACATTTTTGGCAACAAAAAATGCCACTTCTTCGGGCATTTCTGCGCCTTCATGACGCGCTTTGCTGATCAAAATGGCCACACGCATTTCGAGCTCCGGCGGCTCAATCGCGACGGTCAAACCAGCGTCAAAACGCGACACCAAGCGCTCGTGAATGTCTGTCAAGCCCTTGGGATAAGTGTCGCTGGTCATCACGATGTGGGACTTTTTGGCCAGCAGAGCCTCAAAAGCGTTGAAAAACTCTTCTTGTGTGCGCTCTTTATTGGCAAAAAACTGCACATCGTCGATCAACAACAAATCCAAGGAGTGATAGCGTTCCTTGAATTCGTCAAATGTTTTGCGTTGGTAAGCCTTGACAACATCTGACACAAATTGCTCGGCATGGATGTACAGCACTTTGGCATCAGGACGCTCGGCCAACAATTGATTGCCCACTGCGTGGACCAAATGCGTTTTGCCAAGGCCCACGCCGCCATAAATGAAGAGCGGGTTGTACAGCTGCCCTGGCATGGTGGCCACATGCATGGCTGCCGCGCGCGCCATGCGGTTGGCCGTTCCTTCCACCAAACTCTCAAACGTCAGGGCGGTGTTGAGCCGGGTGCGTGGCCCAGTGGGGGCGCCATCTTCGATGCCTACAAAGCTTTCAGGCAGCTCCTCCAACTCCTGTGAATAAGTCACAACTTTTGACTTGACAGGTGCTTCTTTGGGAGAAATGGCCAGCTCCACCACAACCGTCTGACCGTACAACTGTTGCAACAGACTGGCGATCCGGTTGGCGTATTGGGCCCGGATCCAATCCAGTTTGAAACGGTTGCCGACCATCACCACCACACGGCTGAAATCATCCGCAACGCTGGCTTGGAGAGGTTTGATCCAGGTATTGAACTGTTGCTCGGGAAGTTCTTGTGCCAATTGGTCAACACAAGCTTGCCACAAGCCTTCCCCAGCCCCGGGGGGTAATGCGCTGTTACCAGCCAGTGAAGAAGAACCGAGGGACATGAAGATGAGGCTGTGGATAGGTGACAGAAAAATTTGCCGTGAAGAGGACTTTATCAAAAATTTATCCACAGAATGGGCATCTGGGTTAAAAACGGAACAAGTATTTGCCGCAAAAAGGGAAAAAATCTGCAGGGGCTTGATCTGATGAAGGAATTTGGCGATAATCACGGGTTTCCCTGATACACAGGGGCTTTCGATATTTGGATTAACCATGAAACGCACTTACCAGCCTTCAAAAACCCGTCGCGCCCGTACCCACGGCTTTTTGGTTCGCATGAAAACACGTGGTGGCCGCGCCGTGATCAACGCACGTCGCGCCAAGGGCCGCAAGCGCCTCGCTGTCTGATGGTTTGACCACCAACTGGGGTCGTATTCACGCGAACATCGACCGACAGGCGAACAGCGTGTTGCATCTCAAGCAGTGGTCACAATTTCAGGCCGTGATGGCATCAGGTGTGATTGCCAAAACACCACATTTTGTGCTGCATCAGTGGTCGGTTGGCAAAGCCTCTCCAGGGCCAGGGTTTGAAAAAGCCCCGGCCCTGTTTGTTGACGGCGTCTTGTCTTTGGGGGCTTTGACGCCCAAAAGGTGGGCCAAACGGGCGGTGACGCGCAACCTTATCAAACGACAAATATTCAATGTGGCGCAAACCATGACACCTCAACTCGCGGCAACCGCGTATGTTGTGCGCTTGCGTGCGGCCTTCTCAGCCCAGCAGTTCAGCAGCGCGTCATCATGCGCGCTCAAGGCCGCTGTTCGTGGTGAATTGCAACAATTGTTCGCACAGGCAGTCAGCTGATGATACGAACACTCTTGATATGCGTTGTGCGGTTCTACCGATTGATGCTCAGCCCCTGGCTGGGCTCGGCGTGCCGCTTTGAGCCGACGTGTTCGGCTTATGCCTTGCAGGCTTTGCAAATGCATGGGGCAGCACGCGGCAGTTACCTGACACTCAAGCGGCTGGGCAGATGCCACCCTTGGTGTGCTGGGGGACATGATCCCGTGCCCACTCAAGCGCTCTTCACAACATTGACCTCCACCTACCCAGGAAAGAAAACTTCATGAACGATATTCGCCGCACCATCTTGTGGGTGATCTTTGGTTTTTCTATGGTTTTGCTATGGGATCAATGGCAAATTCACAATGGGCAACAGGCCACGTTTTTCCCACCACCTGTAGCTGCGAGCAAAGAGGTTGCCAGCGCGGGGGCCAACACACCCACCGATGCGAGCGTGCCTAAAGCGGTCAACCCCACCAGCGCCACAACGCCAGCAGCATTGCCCGCAGACCAACGCACATCTGGTGTCAAAGAGCGTGTGGAAGTGAAAACCGATGTGATGCGCGTGCAGTTTGATACAGAGGGTGCTACTGTCTCACGGGTTGAATTTTTGAAACATGCTGATTTGATTCACCCAGATCAGAACATGGTGCTGCTCGATGACAGCAAGGAGCGCTTCTACCAAGCGCAAACAGGCTTGTTGGCAACCACACCAGGGCAAACGTTGGCGAACCACAAAACCCTCATGACGGTTCGCCCCGGCGCACGCACACTTGAAGACAATGCACAAACACTGGAGGTGGTGTTTGAGTCGCCAGCCATTCAAGGCGTGCGTTTGGTCAAAACCTACACGCTCAAACGCGGCGCCTATGCCATGGACGTCAAACATGAAGTCATGAACACCAGCAACCAATCTGTTTCACCACAGTTGTATTTGCAACTGGTGCGCGATGGCAACAAACCCGCTGGGGAATCCTCTTTTTATTCAACCTTCACTGGCCCAGTGGTTTACACAGAGTTGAAAAAATATCAAAAAGTTGAGTTTGCCGACATCAAAAAGAAAAAAGCAGAATTTGAAAAGCGTTCACCAAGCGGCTACATCGCGATGGTGCAACACTACTTTGCCAGCGCGTGGTTATTACCTGACGGGCTCAACCGTGATATTTCGATGGACGCCGTAGACATTGGCACACCATTGCCCGACTGCTGCTATCGCGCCACGATGATCGCGCAGTTGCCAGAAATCCCAGCAGGTGCCTCACACACGGTCAAAGCGACGCTGTTCACAGGGCCGCAAGAAGAAAACAACCTCGAGGCCATTTATCCCGGCCTCGAATTGGTCAAAGATTACGGTTGGCTCACCATTTTGGCCAAACCTCTGTATTGGTTGTTAGATCAACTCAACACGTTGTTGAAAAACTGGGGTTGGTCCATCGTGGCTTTGGTGGTTCTGCTCAAGGTTGCTTTCTATGGGCTCAATGCACATGCTTATCGCAGCATGGCCAAGATGAAAGCCATCAACCCGCGCATCATGGAAATGCGTGAGCGTTTGAAAGACAACCCACAACTGATGCAAACGGAGATGATGAAAATGTATCGCGAGGAAAAAGTCAACCCCATGGGTGGGTGCTTACCGATCGCGATTCAAATTCCAGTGTTCATTGCTTTGTACTGGGTGTTACTGTCAACGGTTGAAATACGCAATGCCCCCTGGATCGGTTGGGTACACGATTTGGCCGCGCCCGATCCATACTTCATCTTGCCATTGCTGATGACGGCCACCACGTTGTTGCAGACGTGGCTCAACCCCACGCCGCCAGACCCCATGCAAGCCAAGCTGATGTGGATCATGCCCTTGGCTTTCAGCGTGATGTTCTTTTTCTTCCCTGCGGGTTTGGTGTTGTATTGGTTGACCAACAACATCTTGTCCATCGCACAGCAGTGGATGATCAACAAACAAATGGGCGTGATGAGCTGACGCCACATGCTGGCCCAACACGACGCGCCAATCATTGCCATTGCCACGGCACCAGGGCGCGGCGCCGTGGGCATGGTTCGCGTGAGTGGCAAACAATTGCAAAACTTTGCGACTGTGTTGTGTGGCCGGTCACTCAAACCACGAGAGGCCACTTACCTGCCGATACGCGATGCGCAGGGCGAACCCATTGACCATGTGTTGGCGCTGTGTTTTGCCTGCCCCAACAGCTACACAGGGGAAGATGTCCTAGAGCTGCAAGCGCATGGCGGGCCTGTGGTGTTGCAATTGTTGGTCTCACGTTGTTTGGCCTTGGCTCAGCAGAGGCACAGCAGCGCTGAGGCCTTGCTCCCAAGCTTGCGTTTGGCGCAGCCCGGTGAATTTACACAGCGGGCCTTTTTGAACCACAAACTCGATTTGGCGCAAGCCGAAGCTGTGGCCGACTTGATCGATGCCAGCACCGAGGCGGCTGCACGAGGTGCCAGTCGCTCGCTGGCGGGGGCCTTTTCTAAGGAAATCCACCAGCTGCGCGATGCATTGATTCATTTGCGCATGTTGGTGGAGGCCACCCTTGACTTTCCCGAAGAAGACATCGACTTTTTGAAACAAGCCGATGCAGACGGACAACTGACACGTTTGCAATCGCAGCTGCAACGTGTGCTTCAACAGACCCAGCAAGGCGCGTTATTGCGAGAGGGCATACGGGTGGTCATAGCAGGTCAACCCAATGCGGGCAAAAGCTCGCTGCTCAATGCCTTGGCGGGCGCTGAACTCGCCATCGTGACACCCATCGCTGGAACCACCCGTGACGTGGTGCAGCAAACCATCCAAATAGACGGGGTGCCGTTGCATGTGATTGACACCGCAGGCTTGCGCGATCAGCAGCAGGTGGATGAGGTGGAGCGCATCGGCATCGACCGTGCTTGGCAACAAATCGAAAAGGCAGACGCTGTGTTGTTCATGCACGACCTCACGCGCAGCGATGATGCGGCTTATCTAGCCGCAGACCAAGCCATACAAGACGTGGTGGCGAACACCTTGGGTGCGCGTATACCGGTCATCCATGTATGGAACAAACTCGACGCTGTCGCTGCACCGGCGCCGTCTCGCAGTGCCAATGGAGATGCCAGCCGACTGAGCTTGTCAGCTAAAACGGGCGTGGGTCTAGGCGATTTGCGTGCAAAGTTGTTGCAACTGGTCGGTTGGCAAGGTGCTAGTGCAGAAGGCATTTACATGGCCCGCGAACGACATGTTCAGGCGCTCAAAACCGTGGCAGATCATTTGCAATGGAGCCATGACAGTTTGAACAACGCACAACCCGCCCTCGATGTCATGGCGGAAGAGTTGCGCTTGGCACAAAATGCACTTAACACGATCACCGGTGAATTCACATCCGACGATTTATTGGGTGTGATTTTCACGCGGTTTTGTATTGGCAAATGATGTGGGGCTTGCTGTGAATTACATGGCTTCGAATGCCCCACCCCTGCGAAGCATGTGAACGGTTTTTCCGTATCGCCCTAATTCAAGGGCCCTAGCGTTCTTAATCAACCGCGTTTTCAAAACAGTTGATACTTTGCGGTTGAGCCATGACTGTCGCATGTACTGTCGCATCAAATGTCTGTCGCCTAACCCCCCTTGAATTTGGGTTTCAAGCTGAATAGCTTTTTGCGTGATGCTTCCAAAGTGGTGTAACCAAGACTCGGACGTGATACCGATGGCCAGTTTCTGCTCTTTGGCGCGTTGAAAAAAAATGGTGTCCTCATAACCCAAAAGCCGAGGGATTGGCATGAAATACCCAATCTTTTCCCACACACCTTGCTGAATCATCAAACAAACGGCGTGGGCAGTATTTTTTCGGCAATAGCCGTCCATTTGTTGGCGGGACTCGGATGAAAAAGACGAAAAGTCGTAATCTAAATCACCTTCAATCAAGGCAGGACTAACGATGTCTAATGGATGGTGATGAGCTGCATTGAGCAAACCATGGAGCCAGCCCTTGGCGCATACCACATCGTTATTCATCACGATCGTCCACTCAGATTGAATAGCCATTGCGCCCTGATTCCATGCGGCGCCACAACCAAGATTTCGGTTGTTCAGAATCACAGCGCCAAAGCCTTGTTGTGCAAGCCATTCACGTGTGCCGTCCGTTGATCCGTTGTCTACGGCGACGATACGTGAGAAGTCAACTTCTTGTCGATCTAAGCTCGCAATAAACTTTTTGGTGTAGTCGAGTTGGTTATAGGTGGCAAAAGTGATGGTGTAGTTGTTTGTCATGGTGCGAGGGTCGATTGCGTGATGAAGAAATTAGGTCTGGCAATGGATGGGGGCACCAGAGGGTATGAAGGGAAAAAGCTTGTTTGCAACGCTAAATTCTAGGTGCTGGCTTTAAATAAACGTTTGACAATTAGAATTAAATCGTAGCAATTCATACGTGATCCGCCTGGAAAAGCAATGACTAAACATTTAGACTTAGGCTGTGGTTTGAAGCCTCGCAATCCATACCACGCTCAAACCACCTATGGTTGTGATGTGAGGGAAATCAATGTGGGTGTTGAAGAGTTAGGGTTTGTTTATCAAAAGGTAAATTTGGTGATGGAGCCCATCCCCTATCCGGATAGTTTTTTCGATTCTGTTTCTGCATATGATTTTTTAGAGCATGTTCCACGTCAACTGGTTTTACCTGACGGGAAAATGAGTAATCCATTTGTCAACCTTATGAACGAAATACATCGTGTACTTGTTCCTGGAGGTCGCCTGCTGGCTTTGACGCCAGCTTTTCCTCACGTTTCTGCGTTCACGGACCCTACCCATGTCAACTTCATCACGGCGGATACACATCAGTATTTTGTAGGCCACCAACCAAGTGGCGCTATGTATGGTTTTACGGGCGCATTTGATGTGATTCAAGTTCGACGTGAAGCCACAGAGAATGCCTATAAATTAGACCAGCCGGAATGGCGTAAATCCTTGAGAAGGGCGCATAGATTAATCTTCGCGAAAGGCCTTTCACACATGATGTGGGAGTTGTCGGCAATAAAGTAAAAAGCATTGAATTTGCCGAAGTTGACTTTAGTGGCGTGGCGATACCTGAAGCATTTAAGTTACCCCTTCATTAAAATCCCTATCATGGCTAAACCCGCAGATTTACCGACAAAAAGTACGAACAGTCTTAACGACGCTCGTTTGCTTCAGTTGGCCCACGAGACCCTCGAGATCGAAGCCAATGCGCTGTTGGGTTTGCGGCACAAGCTCACGGCAACATTTGTGCAAGCGGTAAGCGCCATCCTGAATGTACGCGGACGCGTGGTCGTGATGGGCATGGGCAAAAGCGGCCACGTGGGGCGCAAAATCGCGGCCACGCTGGCCTCAACCGGCACCCCCGCCATGTTTGTGCATCCTGCCGAGGCCAGCCATGGCGATTTGGGCATGGTCAAAGCCATCGATTTGGTGCTGGCCATCTCCAACAGCGGTGAAAGCGATGAGCTTGCAGCCATCTTACCCGTGCTCAAACGACAAGGTGTGCCACTGGTGGCGATGACAGGAGGCCTGCAATCTACGCTGGCCCAGCATGCCAACATCGTGCTCGACAGCAGCGTCGACAAAGAGGCCTGCCCCTTGAATTTGGCGCCTACAGCCAGTACCACCGCACAAATGGCCTTGGGCGACGCGTTGGCTGTCGCCCTGCTAGACGCGCGCGGCTTCAAGGCCGAAGATTTTGCACGTTCGCACCCTGGTGGTTCGTTGGGTCGCCGTTTGTTGACCCACGTGGCCGACGTCATGCGCAAAGGCAGTGCCGTGCCCCGCGTCTTGCCCACCGCGACATTCAGCGCCCTGATGCGTGAGATGAGCGACAAGGGTTTGGGTGCTTCGGCCATCGTCAACGCGCAAGGCCAAGTGTTGGGCATCTTCACCGATGGTGATTTGCGTCGCCTCATTGAAAAAGGCGTAGACATGCGTCACCTCACGGCCGAACAAGTGATGAAACCACACCCGCTAACCTTGCGTGACCATGCTTTGGCAGCGGAAGCCGCCGAGATGATGGAGGTCCATCGCATCACCAGTTTGTTGGTGGTTGATGCACAGGGCGTGTTGTGTGGCGCTGTCAACTCCAACGACCTGATGCGTGCCAAGGTGATTTGATGACCTCTACCACACAGTTGCCCGCATTGCAATTTCCGCCCGAGTTACTGCTCAAAGCGCAAGCCATACGCATTGCTTTTTTTGATGTGGATGGTGTGTTGACCGATGGCGGTTTGTATTTCACTGAAACCGGTGAAACCATGAAACGCTTTTCTACTTTGGATGGGCAGGGTTTGAAAATGCTCCAACAAGTGGGCATTGTTCCAGCGGTCATCACAGGGCGCGACAGTGTGCCCTTGCGCACACGCTTGAAAGCTTTGGGCATAGAACATGTGCGCTACGGCACCGAGGACAAAGCGCCTGCGGCACAAGACATCCTGCAAAGCCTAGGGCTCGGTTGGCATCAGGCCGCACACATGGGCGATGATTGGCCTGACTTGGCACCCATGCAGTTGGCCGCATTTGCTTGTGCGCCAAGCAATGCACACATCGAAATCAAAGCCTGTGCAGACTTTGTGACCGAGCGAGCAGGCGGCCATGGTGCCGCGCGAGAGTTTTGTGATTTGTTGTTGGTGGCCAAGGGCAGGTACGCGCAACTGCTAGAAAGCTACCGCGCGTGAGTGCCATGGCTGTTGGCGCACGTGTGCTGTCGTCATGGATGAAGCTCAGACGCGCATGGGATCGTGTGGCGCTTTACTTGCCCATCATGCTCATGGGCATCATGGCGATGAGCACGTATTGGTTGGTGAGAAGTGCACCTGAGTTGGAAGAGGTCAGGCTGGAAGATGTGCCTCGGCATGTGCCAGACTATTTCATGCGCGAATTTTCGGTACGTGTGTTTGACGCCAAAGGCAAGCTCAAAAGCGAAATCAAAGGCAAGGAAGCTCGGCACTACCCTGACACCGACACCGTAGAAATTGACCATCCCATCATTCACAGTTATTCCAATGATGGACGATTGACGGTGGCCAATGCGAAACGTGCATTGACCAACGCGGATGGCTCAGAGCTGCAATTGTTCGATCAAGCCGTGGTGGTGCGCAATGGCTCAGATAAAAACGATGTCAGCACACGCACACAAGTGCGCAGCGATTTTTTGCATCTGTTCATGGAGACCGAAGAAATCCGCACGCATTTGCCGGTCGAGCTGTTGCGCGGGGACAAAGACCGGTTCGTGGGAGACAAGATGCATTACAACAACTTGACCAGCACCATTGAACTCAAAGGACGTGTACGTGGGGTGATTTCCCCCCGGCAAAAACCTTAAGCCTGATCTGACAGACCCCAATGAAAAAGGCTCCTTGCGGAGCCTTTTGTTTTTGTCAGCAGATCAGTAGCTGTTGCCACCGCCGCCAAAGCCGCCGCGACCACCACCGCCGCCGCCACCACTGCGGCCACCGCCACCGTAGGGGCTACGGAAACCGCCGCCGCCGCCGTCGCGACCACCACCAAAGCCGCCGCCACCTTCACGGCCACCACCGAAACCACCATTGCGTGGGGGACGGGGTTCCATGGGGCGAGCTTCGTT
>JACCDW011224183.1_pt1 | contig 10496 bp, 14 predicted proteins | sample 7449781 | NCBI WGS metagenome assembly JACCDW01 (sample SAMN15323449, study PRJNA562643) | freshwater metagenome | isolation source: river surface water | place: USA:Blue River Watershed | collected 2017-08-18 | reverse complement strand
GGCCTACAGAGAGATATGAAAAGCTACCTCCTCCGGTACAGGCAGATCCAGCAAAGTTTCCTGAAGTAAATTATGAAACTTTTATTGACGATGCTAAGATACTACCAAAATTAAAATTTGACTATTTTAGTGAACTAGTAAATGATCTAGGTGAAGATGCTTTCCGTCAAGCAATTATAACAACTCACTATCCTGGTATGTATATTCGTCAGCATATTGACAGCAAGGTATTAAAGTTACATATACCTATTGAAACACATCCTAATGCATACTTTCATTTTGGTGAAAACAAAGAAAGAAAGTATCACATGAAGGCAGGAAAAATTTACATTCTTAATACAGGCGATTGGCATGGCACTACCAATGAAACTGAGTTTAAGAGATCGCATATTATTACACGAGTAACAAGAGAACATATCTTAAGTGTAATAGGTAAAACAAATGCAATTAATTAAGGACTATGATTACTTATCGCTTGACTTTTTAGAAAGCAATAAGTGGGACGTTATTCAACTAAACAAGAAAGTAAATTCACACAGAATGCTTGCTTGGTTTAATGAAGTTGAATACCGTTTTTCTAGTTCAAAGTTTAATTTTGCAAAAGATCAAAAATTCTTAAAAACACAAGACAACATACTAATAACCGATTCTGCTGGTTATAAATTTGATAAAACTAAAAATGATTTAAGCGGAATTAGTTCTTATACACTGTCTTGGTTAACACAAACAATAAATCCTTTACCGCCGCCCTGGGCTGCTAGTTTAGAAATATTCCCAGAGCTTAAAAAGTTTCACGACGATGAAGGCAAGTTAGTTGTTGATATAGATTACAACTTGTATCAATACCTCAACCATTATTTGTTTGGAGAATGGTTAACAGTATCAACGTGGCTTAAAGAGTTTATTTTTAATCCAAGAATATCTATACACGAGCCTTCATATGTTATTAAACCTCATGTTGACGATTATATAGCTAGACTGCATATTCCTATTACTGACGATGATAGTATATTTTGTTGGGGAGAAAATTTAGAAAGAGAATATAAATTTATACCCGGAAATATCTATATAATAAATTCAAGATCAACACACGGGACTAAAAATTTAGGAAATAGTGTTAGAGCAAATTTAATGGCAGATTTAAAAATAGATAACTTGATTAAACTTTTAAATCTAAAGGATTAACATGAAAAGATACATAGAAAAACTTGAACCTTTAGATTTAGGATTTGATGTCGTAAAACTGTTTGAAGTTGATGTTGCAAAAATTCAACAGTGGTACCTAGACCTTGAAGAAAAGTTTTCTGATTGGAAATTTGTAATAGGGGAAAATCACCACGTCTGGGAAACACCCATATCTGATCCAACAGGTGAAACCGGTCATATATTGCCGGACGAGACAAGCTACTATACTCTATGCTGGAACAGTGATGAGCCAGGACCTAAGCCTTTTGAGCAAGGATGCGCTTGGCCTAAATACAGAGATGATGACAATGATGAATTAAATCCTCGCAAATGCTTTACAGGCTACGGTTTAGAACTTGTGCAGGGATTGCCAGTACGAAGTAAAAAGTGGTTAGTAACAATACATGTTCCCGGAACTAAACTTATTACACATCAAGATGCTACTGATAAAATAAGAATACACATACCTATTTTTACAAACGATCAAAGTAATTGGTTAATAAACGGAAAAGAATATCATATGGAGCCTGGATGGGCATATCTAGTTAATACTACGCTTCCGCATAGCGTAGAAAACAAAGGTACAACAAACAGAATACATCTTTATGGTAAAGTGTGGACAAGTGATGTAGGGAAGTTGTTAAATGGTCTTAATAAACAGAAATTCTAAAAATGATTTTGTTCGTGAAATGTCTCTAAGGCGTATTAGCGACGAAACAGTTGATCGCTTTATTAGCGAGTATTTTATTTGTTTAAATGCTACCGGTTGGAAACATGCTGAACCATTTTTTAAACAGCCCCATAAGAATGTTATTAATTTATACTTTGATGATGTTGAGCAAGATGGCCTTAAAGAAGTTCCCTGGTTCAATAATACCACAAAGACTATAGACGCAAGAGCTATTACAGTTGAACAAGCAAAAGAATTAAAAACATTTATTGAAGCTATACCTAATAATTCTACTGTGCATGTTTATTGCGCTAAGGGACGTTCTCGATCAGCAGCAGTTGAAGCTTATATTAGCGAGACACGGAACAATGTAAAACTTGACTTGCCTGGTATGAATCCTCGAGTCTACAAACTGTTAAAGGAAGTCTGATGGATTTTAAAATTAAAAAATTAGACAATATAAAGTTTTCGCATAAAGAGCTTGTTGACTACTACGAAAAAATAAAGAATGAATATCAACATCTGAGATGGGATTCGTCTATGCTAAGTGATCATAAAGATCACAAAGTAGTAGGACTATACAGCTGGGCTATTCAAAGCAATCTCAAAGATCCATCAAAGCCTTGTGCCCCGTATCATATAGATAACTCTGATGCTGTTGATCCTAAGGACAGTTTTGCTGTACCTACAGATCTAATGTTTGGTTTTGGTCGCAGAGTTATTGAAGCATTTCCAGATGTGCGTCAAACTGTTATTGCTGCCCATCCTCCTGGTACTAAAATTAATTTTCACATCGATAACGACGAGTTTGTTAAGATACACATTCCCATATATGCAAATGATAAAAGTTATTTTGAGTTTGAGGACGAAAAGTTTTTATTAGAAGAAGGTAATGCTTACTTAGTAAACACTGCTGTAATGCACGGCACAGACAACTTAGGTGACACAGACAGAATACATTTTATTTTTAAAATTAAAATGTCTGATGTTGATACAATTTTAAACAACGAATGGATATTAGATCCTAATTATTTAGATTTTGATATTTTAGAACTACCTAATGTAAAATTTAACATTAGCGATGTAGCAGAATATTGGAATACAGTTGATAGAGATTATTCGTATCTTAGATGGACCATTGAAGATAAAGATCTTCCACCTGATGCCTCTGCTGCTAGTACAAAAGGAATATACGGCTACGGTATACTTTCAAATCTTGACAATGTAGACTTGCCCTGCAATCCTCCCGGCAATTCAAATAAAGATTCTAAGCATAATAGATTTACTAAACCTACAAAATTAGTTTTTGGTATAGCAAAGAGTATTTTAGAAAAGTTTCCTAAGTGCGAAGAATTAGGTATAACTGCACATCCTCCTGGATCGTCTATCCCACCGCACATTGATAAGGACGATCATCTTCGTATACATATACCTATATCAACCAATGCCCAAGCATGGTTTCAACACGGTGTCACAAAGATAAACTTAGAAGTTGGAAAAGCATATATAGTTAATACAAAGAGAGTACATACTACTGTTAATAGCGGAAGCACTGACAGAATTCATATTCTATTTAAAGTACCGTATGCACTAACTGATCAAATATTAAAAATGGACATTACACTATGATAAAGAAGCTCTGCATTGTAGGCGGCGGTACAGCAGGTTGGATGGCTGCTGCATATCTTTCAAAGAAAGGTTTTGACGTTACTCTTGTCGAAAGCAAGAACGTTCCTATTATAGGCGTAGGAGAAAGCACATTACCAGCAATGACTACATTTTGCAGAGAATTAGGTCTTGAAGATTCCTATTGGATGAACAAAGTACAGTCTGTTCACAAACTAGGCATTTGTCACAAAGGATGGAAAAAAGATTCAACTATTGATTGGTGGCATTGGTTTGAATATGATAGAACAAAGCATGATGCCAAACACAAATATATAGAAGACGGAACCCTTCCTGCTTCTAACTTTGAGTACGCATATCATATAGATGCTATTAAGTTTGGTAACGAAGTTTGTAAGCCAGTAGCACTTGAAAATAATTGTAAGCACATCATAGATGACGTTGTGTCTGTAACAGTTAATGAAAGTGGTATTGAAAATATTGTTACCAAAGACAACGGTACTATAGTAGCTGACTTTTACGTAGACTGCACAGGTTTTGCTAAAGTTCTTGCTAAAGAAGTTGGAGTTACATATAAGAACTTTGACTTTGTGATCAATGACAGGGCAATAGCATGTCCTCAAGAATCTCTAGATAAAATTAATCGTTTTACAATAACACGCAAGATGAGTGCTGGATGGTGTTGGGAAATAGCATTACAAACTCGTAGAGGCGCAGGCTATGTTTATAGCAGCAAATATATCAGTGATGAAGATGCTATTTCAGAATACATGACTCTTTATCCAGACACTGATAAGTCAAAGCTTCGTGTTTTAAAGTTTAATCCGGAGTATTCTGAAAATCCTATACACAAGAATTGTGCAACTATAGGACTTAGTTCGGGCTTCTTAGAACCTCTAGAAGCAACTTCTATTTGGTTAATACAATACTTTGTTGAAGGTCTTTATAAAACTATTAAGGATAATAGAAATCCTAAAGTGTTTAATAAAGCACAGTTAAAAGTAATGCATGAGATTTATTATTTTATTCTATGCCATTATACACTGTCAGATCACGACGATACAGAGTACTGGAGATATTATAAAGAATTAGAAAAGACTCTTAACACAAAAGAATATGTTAAGAAAATGGCATTAGAGAAGGATTCAAATCCTGAGAAGTATACTAAGATATTTCACCCATACAGTTGGTGGAGTATGGATAAATTCTTAAACTAACCGCCACTCTTTGTATGCAGGAGCGTCTATTTTCCACAGGCGTTGCTCAGTATGCATATAATAAAAATTGTCGTCTACAAGAGTCATTATACCTGCACGTTCGGCTCTAGGATTAAAGAATTGATCTATCTTTGAGCTTTTACCATTGTCTTGCTTTTTATTGCTAGTTAAGTAAAATTCAGCAGCAGGATCAACAGCAAGTATAAAATCAATCTGTTGATTTAAGGTCACCATAAATTGCCAACTTCCTTTGAGCAATCCCTTACCTGTAACATATCCCGGAAGAACAGCACCTCTGAATAGAGCTCTGTATGCATGTTCACCTAGCTCAGGCATCTTATGTATGCCGGCAGCATTAAAGATAATTCCTGCTTCTTCGTCTATGCCTATAAAAAACTTTCCGTAAGGCATAGAAATTTGAGATAGCTTCATAGCCTCAAAAGAAGAATTGTTAGCATACCCAAGTTCTTTGCAGGATTCACAAAAAACTTTTAAGTTAGCAACATCACTGTCTTCAAACTCTTTAAACAGAAGTCTTCCATGTTGCTCTTGTAGCATCAATTCTCCTACTATGGAATTCCATTGTCTTTAGATTAAAAATGTCACCAGTTGAACGTCCGTTAATAATACATTCAGCCAAAGATGATGTAGCGTCAACAGGATGGAACATTACATGATCATCACCGTTTAGAGTTTTTAAGTCAAATTTAGTTGAGTTATATCCAATCATCACGGGTGGAGGATACTCAGTCATGCCGTACCAATTTGCTACAATTTGGACGCCTCGATCTCTAAATGCATCAATAAACGACTGTTCAATTTTATTACTACCAGTAACCATATAGCGGACACAGCTCATATCTATAGATTCCCACTTTTTGGTTTTGGACAATAGTTCCAAATGTCTTGGAATCAAGCTAATCACCGTAGGCCGAACTTGCTCGAACAGTTCTAGGTAGGCAAAGGCATTAAAGTTAGCTGTAACAAGCTGTGCGCCGCTTATAAACGCAGGAAACGCTGTTATAGCATAGTGAGCTATAGTGTTACCTGGGAACACATCGAGCACAATGTCCTTGCTGGTTAGTCCAATTTCTTTAGCAGATTTTTGGGCGCACAGTTTAATATAATCCCAACTATGCCCAACTTTTTTGGGCTCGTCAGTGCTTCCAGAAGTATAAAGTACAACTCCGCTCATTTAAGTCTTTCCAAAATCATTTTGGATACATGCTGATGAATTCCAATTCCTGGATGCCCAGAGTAGTATCCGTTTTGTTTAAAGACGTCTCTTCCAAATCTAAGATTAATGTTGCTGTTATCAATTACATCTTGATCAACAATAACAAAGTCATCGTTAACGAACGGATCATCTTTATTGAAAGAAACCTCTACAAGTTTTATATTACACTCTCTGCACAGAACCTGCAACATATTTCTATAAACTATTGCTTCATTTTTTAGAAATTCTGTAGCAAGAAGTTGTGTATAGACATCGCTGTAGTGAGTATCAGGAGTGTGCTTTGAGTAATAAGTTATCGCTTTTTTATTTTCAAAGAATGTATATCCTACACTTGGTGGATATTCAATTACTAAAATTTCAGGCTTATTAAATTCTTTTATAAAATTAAAAAATGATAAGACTTGAAGTTTTACGCTATATGTAGGTCCCGCATAATTGATCATATCTAGACCTAATTCATGGCTTACTAATTCGCTGAACCTACTGTCCTCATCTACGCCAATCCCCATTGTAAAACTAGTGCCAGAAAAGTAAATAAAGTCTTTCCTTACATAGTTTATATCTTTCTTCATACGCAACCCCTGAGGATTAAAATTGTATGTAACAGGCGTATTGTGATAGATCCAACCTTGCTCTAATGTTTTTAAGTTTTTATTGTAGAGTTGTTCGCTATCAGGACCATAGAAGTTAGTTGTGCATCCCTTTAACATTGAGGAATGCACATAAGGCCATGAAGACCAATCATGCTCTACAATAGTCTCTAACTTAGCCATTTCTTATCATGTTGAACAGATTATTAATTGCTTCATCTGTTGGATTTGAGTGTAGCATTACCCAAGGAGTCTCGTCTTCGTTTTTAGCAGTATGCAATACAGCGGTGTTCATGATGTAGAGCTTTCCGTTTTCTAACGTATATTCTCTCTCCATATTTTCACCAAACCACCAATGTGCTCTAGGAGTATATTCTATCTGATAATGCATGCGAGGTAAAAACTGCGGCGGCTGAATATCCACATGCTTTTTGAGACCTGTATCTTTGTCTAGTTGAACTAGTCTAGCAACGGCCCAAGCATCTGCACCCATGCGGTCTACAAGATTTTTAAATCCACCGAAGTAATATTGTTCTAGAGGCGTGTTAAATTTTTCGTCAAAGTCGTCTTGGAGTATCTCTGGATATTGCGCAGGGTCAGCGATGTATCTAAAAGGTATTGCATCGTTTCTTTGTACGCTCCACTGTAGTGTCCACTGCTTCGGAGTACCCCATAGATGCTGTTCTTTAAATTCCATCATTCTATCTCTAATTTCAGGCTTCATAAGCTCTGTCTTAGAAACATTAAACTGCATGTCTGGATATTGTGTTGCTATTGTATTGTACCATTCTCGCATCTCAGCATGGTCAATATCAAAGTCAAGTTCTATGATATCCCAATCATAATTTTTTAAGTCTTCTGCGGTTAATGACGAAATGTCTCTAATATATCTATCCATTAAAAAACTCCTCTGTACACTATTTAACGTGTGCAGAGGAGTCGTAAAAGAATCGTGATTATTAGTTTAAGTCAGCCCAAACTGTTCCGTCAAAGCCTTGGAATTTACCTGTTGATGTTAGGAATATAATCATACCAGCTTCTGGAGTTAAGCTGCGATCTGTAAAGTGAGCATCACGTGCTGTTGCATCTGCATATACACCTGTCTTTAATACAGGAGTTGAAAGAATGCCGCCTTTACTAATTTCTGTAATTGTTGCATTAGCTGGGTTTGGACCGGCTAGCAGAATAACCTGCATCTTACCCTGTGTAAAGGTAGTAACGTTATCGCCAACTTCTGTTAGAACTGTATTTAGAACAACTGGTATAGCTCTATTTTGATTGAATCCAAAATTAGCACTTGAGAATCTAATCTGACCAATTGTGTCGCCTACCTGAGCTGGTTGCTGTCCAATTCCGGCACTTCCGCGATAGCCAACTGTTTGAATGAATGGACCATCAAACATGCCGTCGCTCTTAGAATACAACATGATTCCGGGGTTACGAGCTGGATCTTCCATTGGAAGCTGATTAATGATAACTTCAGTTACGTTAGCAGTCTCTGTTGTAACTGTGCCGTTAGCAACATCGCAAAGCAGTAAAGGAGCCTTACCAGAAGTAGCATCAATAATTGGAACTGAATCATCTGAGTAAACGCTACCAATTAATTCACCTCTTACGATACCGTTTAATGTACCGTTTACGTTTCCGTTAACAACACCTTCTAGTGTACCATAGAGTGTTCCGTATACATCGCCATTAACAGTACCGTTTACATCGCCAACAAGATCGGCAAAAACTACTTGGTTAAATGTATCAACAACAACAGTTGATCCATCCAACGTCTTAACATTACCGTTAACGTCACCAATAACTGCACCATAGACAGTTCCGCTAACGTCACCCGTTAAGTTTCCAAATACATCAGCATAAACTGTTTGATTAAAGGAGTCAAGGATAACAACCTGGCCGTCAAAGCTACGAATAGTACCTGTAAAGTAACCTTCGTCTGTGTTTAAGAAAATTTCATCGTTGCCTTTTACGATGTTAATATAGTAGTTGCCGCCTGGTGAAAATGGTGCTTCTGGTGAAGCTATGAATTTTGTACCGTCAAACTTTAGTACATCGCCAGATTCGGGCGGTACTGTTAAGTCAACGTCAACTAAATCGTTTAACTCGTAAACTCCGCCCGTATTAGCTAAAATTCCACCAGCGGTAACACCATCACCTATCCATAGTCGTTTTGTGTCGGTTGCATAGATAAGTTCGCCCTCAGCTGGTGTTATCAGCTGGCGCTGTGCATCTGTTCCGCGTCTTAGCCTTAATGCCATTCTTGTAACTCCCGGTATACGTTATTACAAGTATTTATGCCTTTTAAGGAATTACTTACGCCGTTTCATAAAGCGTTTTGTACGCTCCTGCACATCTTTTTTGACTTTTTCCGTGTTTAAGTTAAAATCTACACTTTCGATAAGCTCGTCGTGCTCTCTAAAGAACTCGTCTAGCGTCTCTTCTATAGCTTCTAGTGTTGTTCCGCGTTTCCTACGTAGATCAATATGCCACTCGCGTCCATCTTTGAAGTGTACGTTTACACCCTGCAAATACTCTATTGGTATTGCTTTAATTTCTACATCTTCAAAGATTTCTGGCCAGTGACTTATAATTTCCTGCGGTAATTTGTTACTCTTATGCACTGGTTTCTTCAGTATTTTTCTTCTTTGTTGGAGATAGCTTATCAGCTTCCTCTCTTAGGCGCTTGGCTTCCTTGTAAAGCCTGTCAGCATCACTACGATATTTAGCAGCAAGTGCTTCGTCAGTTAAGGGTACTTCGTTTGCAACAACTGTTTCTGTAGCTACAACAGGCTCAGTAATAGAAGGCTTTGTAACTTCGTTTGCAGACTCTGGTTTAACAGCTAGATCAGCAACAGTGACACCCTTTTGTTGAGCAATAAGTTCGTTAAGATCTTTTAGTAGAATTACGGTCTGGTTATTAGGAGTCATCTCAACTTGAGATGTACTAACCTTTACCATCTTTCCTGTAGCATGGAAGGCAGGAAGCATGATTCTACCATCAGGTAATCGGGCTCTAGCCATAGCATGTGCTAGTTCTTCTGCCTGCTGTCCAGCTTCGGATTCGACAAGCTTCATAAGAGCGTCGTGCTCTTCCGCCATTAGGTTTTCGGTGGTAACTACGATGCAACTATCAGGATCGTTTGGAACGACTCTATATGCAACAACTACCTTGCGTCTTGTAGTGGTAATACGACCTACATGTTTAACTGCCATTTTGTATCTCCTTATTGATTGGATTGCGCAGAAACGGCCTTAAGAAAAGTTTCTAGCTTAGTATAAACTGTTCCTACAGCAGTCATCTCGTTTGGTTTAAATGCACCTCTAGAGCTTGCAACATCGATAATGCTCTTGAGTGCCTGAAGATCCTGTACAGTTAAATCTGGACCCTGTGCTTCTTGCTTTGCAGTAGCGGCTTCCGGAGTAGCCTGCGGGTTAGTCTTCTGTGTTGGTTCTTTCTTTTGTTCTTCGCTCATATGAATCTCCTATACTAATATATATGCGCAGTTTATTTATTTGTACTTTAAATGTGGACAAGCTAACATGAAGTATGAAAGCTCTTTTGGTTCTTCAAAGCCTATTCTAATTGAGTAGCAAAGTTTGTTATCACTATCTATGATAGAACTTCTACCAATATAATATTTGCTTCGAAGATTAGATTCAATCCATTTCTCTAGTGCATCTTTCATGTTGTAAGGTAGCACTAGATCGGCATATTCAAAGTGGATAGGAGGGATTGGAGCCCTCCTAACCTTAAACACTTCTAACGGGTTAACTGTTAGTGGTTTAACCATTTGCCTCTTCATAATGGGCTGTTACACCAAAAGGAGCCTGTAGGTTCTTATCGTGGTGCCCATGAATAATAAAGATAGTGTCGCAGTAGTTGTCATCACCCCAGCTATCAAACGGATATCCGTCAGTGAACATGATAAACTTTTTAGGCTGAATGTCATGATCTTTCATGT
>JACCDW010056835.1_pt1 | contig 10496 bp, 16 predicted proteins | sample 7449781 | NCBI WGS metagenome assembly JACCDW01 (sample SAMN15323449, study PRJNA562643) | freshwater metagenome | isolation source: river surface water | place: USA:Blue River Watershed | collected 2017-08-18 | reverse complement strand
GGCACTGATACCTCGTCTTCCATTGCAAAACAGACTATTCTGTCACCTATTTTTAATTCAGGGTTCAACATACAAATAAATATATTTAATAATGTATTTATTGTGTATGAATTATATTTTGACTGAACAACAATTAAGGATTATTGTAAAAGAGGAAAAAAACAGTAAGTTGACAAATTACATGAAGTTCATGTATTCTTTCACTCACAAGGTTGTATCTATCTCAAAAAAGAAATACGGTTTAAATGTTAGGTTTCTACTTACGATGGGTACCGCAATTGGTGGATTTCTACTTCCTTTGGATATGTTCCTGAAACAAGGTATTTTTGAACTTACTGAAGACCAAACTGCACTTATCTTGACAGGTGTTGCGGCAATTAACTTTTATGGATACAGAAAAAATATTTCAAATATTATTGATAAAATTAAAGAGGAAGGCCTTTTGGATTATTTCCAATCAGTTTTAGAAAAGTCTGATAAATTAAGAAAATCATTTGTTGGGTTTTTAGAAAGTCTTTCTCTCACTTTGAGCTCTGTTCAAGAAACTATTTCCTACGCTTTTTTACTCCCTTTGATTACAGATTTTATGGATATTGCACATGGAACTCAAAACTTTTGGGAAGCATCTGAAATTGTAACTGAAAGGTTATTAGCTTCAGGAGTTGTAGTAATTTCAGGACAGATTTTAATTGAGGTTATCAACAAGATACTTAAAAGGGTGTCATAGTATTCATCCTACTTTGAAAAAATCATCTATTTGATTTCGGTCCCATTGTTTCCATTCTCCATCACCTTTGTTGACCCCATCAATATTCCTTAAATATCCTGTGGCACTTATGTATAAATCCCCACTCCCATAAAATCTGAAGTCGGGCTCACAAGCAGTATAAAATAAATCAGCGACGTCTGACGCAAAATCATTTTCCAACATCAGGTCTTCAATCCAAGATTTACCTTCATTGTAATGTGAATCTTTTAAAGTAACCTGTTTATCTTCATAAGTCAAATTAAAGATGTCGTAAAAGAAATTAAAGGTTACGCTTTCCCCATCCATGATTGGTTTTTTATTAAATGCAGGATACACCTTTAATTCGCAAGAAAATCTGGTTTCGGTCTTCCCTTGAGTACTTTTTATTTTGAACCAATAAAGAGTTTTTAGATTTTCTCTTATTCTTTTTTTGGTTTCCTCATTTAGATATACATCTTGAGCAACGTTACCATCAACAAAAAATTCAGCATGGAACGCTATTGTTACGCCAAACATGTCATAGGTTTCAGCTAATATTCTGTTTATATCATCTTCAAATTTCAATCTTGTATATGACTGACCTTTTTTTGGTAAATCACAATCTATCAAACATTCTATGTATGAATCTTTTGGTTCCGCAGTCCTGAATATATAATGAGTCCCATCATATTCCCATCTCTTTCTTTTTAGGTATTTTGTAATGAGTTTGAAAGTTTCTTCCATATTTAGTTTTTCCCCAATATTTTGTTAATTATATCCTCAGTTTGTTTTGGCTTCATAATGTACTTGTGTTGGTTTTTTTTAAACCAGTCTCTAACAACAGATTCTAAATCTTTTCTTTCTTTTTTTGCCTTCTTTTTGAATCCTGCTCTGAGAGCTTCCAATTCGTGAGATTGACCATAGTATTTATGAGAAGATTTAGGACTTTTAGGAAATTCATATCCTGATTCATGTTGTTTAACATGTTCAAGTTCATGTCTGACTAACTCATTTAATTCATAAACGAGGTCCTGTAGTATTGTATTTTTTGAATTGGGATTAGTAACTATCATTATCTGTATAACATCATCATCCCTATAATAGTCCGCATCAGCATCGAAAGTATCCACTTTATCTGACTCTCTTAAAAATAATTCAATACTGAAATCGTTTAGTAAGTTATCAAACTGATAAAATTCACCTCCATTTATATCCGAAGGTAATTCAAAATCTCCATCTCTTTGGTATTTTACAAGATAAATTATATCATGAACTATTTTATTAGTTATGGTATCATAAACATCTTCAGTTATTATTTCTTTTATGTTTTCATTAATCTTTTCACCATATATATTTTCTATCCCAATACAAATTACAGGTCTTTCTTCTCCCATCAAAGACAAAAAGTTTTTCAGTTGTATCATACTTTCCATTCTTAGTGGAAAGAAATCACTTGTTGCGGTTGTTATCAATTTATGTGATTTACCTCCCATGAGTGTATTGATAAGGGAGTTTATTTGTCCTGAAGGTAAAACTGTTATCATGTAGGTAAGATGTTCAGTATCTTCTCCCACAGAAATATAATTCCTAACACCTAATATTTCCATTTTAATTTTGGCAGGACGACCAGGAAGGTGAAATCCCATTGGATTATCAATCTCGAATATTTTTTTCTCCAAATATTTGTTATAAACTTCAATATCTTTCATTGTCAATAAATACCTCGAAATGGAATTGATACTCCAACTCCCCATCTAAAACTATCCATATAGTTTACAGCTACAACAAAATCAAATCCTTTACTAGTATTTGTTAAAATTTTGAGTGGGTAAATTTTTAACCACACATCTGGTTTCAAACTTTTGTAATCTTCGGTGTCTTCAATGTAAACACCACCCATGAGTCCCCATTTTTGTTTGGAGCCTACAATGTTAACACCCATCCTATTAATAATAGATATAGGGGTTCTGTAGAGATAAGGAGGTGGAAAATTTGTGGTGTAATATCCTCCAACATATAAACCAATAGGAGAATGATATGGTCTCATAGAAGCAACCAAAGACTTTTGGTCAGGAACCCATAGAATATCACTTGTTTGTGAATAAGAAGACAAACAAAAAAGTGTAAATAAAATTAAAATAGTTGTTTTCATTAAACAAATTTACTAACTTTGATTATAAATTAAAAATTATGTTTTTAGTATTTTATTTGGTCTCGGTTGTTTATTGTATTTGGAGGATGACAAGAAGCTACATTAAAAGTCACGGTAATAATGTTATAGGTTCATCCCCAGGATTAGAGACTTTAGCTATCATTGTGATGGCACCAGTAATGATGGTTGTGGACGTTAGTTTAACTTGGATTAGAATTTACAAAGAAAGCGAAGAAGCAAGAAGAAGAAATAGTTCTTTATAAAATATAGGTTGAATATACCTGTTTTAGATACTTTTAATATCTACCCACATATTTATTATTAAAGTAATTGATATGCCAGGTAAATATTCAGAAAAAACTTGTCCTTGTTGTGGTAAAATAGGTAGAAGAAGAACCGATTTTTGTTCACAAACTTGTGTAGCTAAAGTTAAACGAGAGAGCAAAATTCAAGAGTGGTTGAATGGTAACCACAACGGAATGAGGGGCAAAACATCGACCGCATATTGGATAAAACAATATATGATTGATGTTCACGGTGAAAAATGTATGTTGTGTGATTGGTCAAGAAGGAATCCACATACAGGAAAAGTACCAATTGAATTGAGTCATAAGGATGGAGATTTTACAAATAATAGAATCGAAAATCTTGAATTGATTTGCCCAAATTGTCATAGTTTAACGAATAACTATAAAGGGGCTAATAAGAAACAAGGTAGACCTCGTAGTAAATATTATAGGGGTTTATAATAAATGGAGAGATGGCAGAGTTGGTCTATCGCGTCAGACTTGAAATCTGAAGACCTCGCAAGGGGTCCGTGGGTTCGAATCCTACTCTCTCCGCCCTGAGAAGTAACCGCAAGCCATTCGGTATTTAGGTCTTATTCTACATGATGGTCTCTGTAGGAAATGTAAATCCTGCTTCTCTTTCATTGTAAGGTGGTGAAAAGCGTACGCACGGCAGACACACCCTCCAGTCACGGGGGCACTGATAAAGAAATAGGTGATGAATATGGGTTGACCACAAGCTGCAGCATATTTGTTCATTACTGAATCTCAGTGTGGAGGTTCGAATCCTCCCCTTACAGCATTTGACAATCAAATCGGAAATATTTAATTTTAAAAAAAAAACAGATGTCTAGAATAGAAACACTCAAAGAACAATTTCCTCATTTAAACATCACACTGTTAGATATATTATCTGAAGTCGACGGTACAAAAAGTCATAAATACTTACAATTACTTTGTAAAGTTTTTTCACGTTCTCATACTCTTACAGAAAATAAACAAGAACATTTCATAGGTGATAAAGATTATTTTATTCAACAAATTGATGATTTTCTATCATTGATGGAAATTGACTTATCACAAAATACTAATACCAAGTATGTCAAATATAAGATTTTAGAAATGTTCTATCGTAAGGAGGAAATGGAGGTTTTCAAACAATTTCAAGAATTTAATGAGCGTGGTTTGGTAAAGAATAACGACCTAACAAAATACTCTGACATATCACAAATAATGACTGAAGTTTCAATTTGTGAAATGAAAATCATGGGTAAAGAATTAGAAAAAGAAATCATAAAAGAATATGAAGATGATAGATGGTTGTTGTTGAGACCATTATCTTTTGAAGCATCCTCTAAATACGGTTCAGGGACTAAATGGTGTACGACTTACAAAAGAGAAAAGGAATACTTTTTCAAATACATCCATAACGGTACTTTGGTTTATTTCATAAACAAAGAGACCGGATATAAAGTTGCGATGCACAAAGAAATTTATGAGGGTAGTCAAGAAGTATCTTTTTGGGATGCCTCGGATAAAAGAAATGATTTCATTTCACTCGACTTCGATGAATATCTAGTACCAATCATTAAAAGAATCATTAAAGATAGCAAGAAAAATACTGATTTTTTAGATAAAGACAGGTTATTCAATGTCGCATCCGAATGTAATTCACTAATGAGACTTTTTGAGAGTGATAACATAAAAGCATCGGAACATATATTAGTTGTAAACCCCCCTGACCCCATTCAACCCATAAGAGAGTACGAAGAACTCGAGGAGCCTATAAGAGTTGCAGAATTATATGAGACCACTCCAAATATGAGAGCTTAAATAAATAACCCCACTTCAATGTGGGGTTTATAATTACATGTAGTTATATTTATTATGGTATGAAACGATTAGACGAATTATTCGACAAATACAACGTAACAGAAAAAAATAATTCAACGGGTAACTTTAAAAAACTCAAGAAAACAATTTTGGAGTTAGATAAGTTGGATAAAGTTTTACTATTATCTTGTTCAAACAGATATAATTGGGACCCGAACAAGGTTGACATCCCAAAATCTACTATCCTTGCTATGATTATTCAAGAATATTTGGGGGATAAAGGGGTTTTGATTGATGTACCTGAATTGAAAATTTATCCATGTGAAGGAAATGTTTCTAGAGCAGACGGAAATAGTTGTGGTCTCAAAAAAGCTTTGTTAAAAAGTGATACAAAAAACCCTTCAGGGTATCATAGATGTTGGGCATCTTTGAATGAAAAAGATGACGAACTTTGGAAAATAACAAAAGAACTTTTTGATTCTAACGCTGTAATATTTTTTAGTTCTGTAAGGTGGGGTCAAGCAAATCAGTTCTATCAGAAACTTATTGAGAGACTAACTTGGATAGAAAATAGACATGCAACTTTGGGTGAAAATAATATTGTCGAGAATATACAATCAGGATTTATATGTGTAGGGCAAAACTGGAAAGGAATGGACGTCGTAGATACTCAGAAAAAAGTGCATACTTTTTATGGGTTTAAAACTAATGATACTTTCTATTGGAACTGGCAGTATACAAATAAGATGAGTGACGAGACACAAGAGTCTTACAAACAATCATTTCCTACTTTTGTAGAAAAATTCGAAGTTGGAGACTTATTATAGTTCTTCTATTTCAACAATTAAATTTCCAGTACCTTTCAACACTCTGTGCCAAGCAAATTTTGGTATTTCTATTTTTTGTCCTGTAAACAATTTGTTTGGCAAGAAATTTTCCATTTGAAATTCCCAACCTCCGTCTTCTATAACAGTGACCACTCTATCTCTGAGGTCTTGATGCCATTTTAACTCATCAACGAGTACTTCAGGGGTAAATACCCTAACCAATTTATCTTCTTTAATGTATTGCTCAAATGGTTGACTCATACTAATCCTTTTTTGTAGGAGTTACAACAACGCCATCTTCTTCGTCCATCTTTTGAACTAACATTTTGTCTTTGTCAGTATCACTGAACCAGTAGTCTATTATTTTACCATAACTTCCGATGAAAGCACCTAGTAGAAGAAGTAAGAACTCTTTCCATACTTCACTGATTGTTGATTGTGTAGATATTGCAACTCCGATTCCGATGATTATTCCCAAGAATGTTAGCAAGATTATTCCGCTAATAATCATTCTTTTTTTCATTACTGAATCTATTAGTCTCTTAAATCCACTGTCGGTTGATTGTTTTTTCATTTTTTACTTTTTATAAATTCTTATTACCATGAGTTTTTTGACGACAAACCCAACTGTTTAGAGTATCTACCAACGTTGCAAGACCAATAACCCGCAGTTGTTCTATCTTTTTTTTCTGAACATTTATGACGAGCCCTAAATGACTTTGCAGATTTTTTATTAGCATTCTTTACTCTCAGGTTCGGGTCACCAAAAGTAACTTTTTTGACCCCTCCACCAGGTTTTCTCACATAAACCGCAAACTTTTTTGGACCACCAGGAGTTCTAAATGGTTTACCCAAGTTTACATTTTTACCTCTATGTTTTGCTTCCTGTAAAAGTTCATCTTCAATTTCGAATGGTGCATCCAAATATATTGTCTCCCCATCTAACTCGACTGAAATACCAGTATCAGATTCTACCATAAGAATATCCTCTTCGTTTAACTCTATTAGTCCTTTAGTGTAAAGTTCTCTAACTTCATTTATCAAGTCAAAATAACTTTTAGAATAAGCTCTAAACACATTATTAGTTAAAGTAAACTTATTTTCAATATGATATTTTAACGCATCTGAAACTTCAATATCTTGATTAAGTAGCAAACTAGGCTCTTTGTACTTGTCTGAAGCCTCTTCTATCAATTCTCTGAGATTATGCATAACTTGATTTTTCTAATAAATAGTTTTATTTTTTGTATTATGAAATTACAGACAATCTTTGCAGTTTTAATAACATTAGTCAGAATTTATCTAGGAATAAAGGTCATTTCTTGGTTAATTATTAATTTAATTTCGCAAGTTTCACATCCGTTATCAGAAATAGAGGCATTTTTAGTAATCATACTCCTTGATATATGGGTATCAAGTCAGATTTCTGGCGTTATTGTTGTTGACAAAGAGAAAGATGAATCAGGGTCTTAATACTGTAATAACTTCAGGATATTCTACATCTAAAACTTTTTTGTCTTTACCTTCGTAAGGTATATTTTGTAGAATATATCTAATCGCATTTAGTCCCGATATCCTCTTATCTTGAGAATCGATAATTACCCAAGGATGGTTTACTGTTGAAGTTTTATCAAATAACTTTTCTTTGAACTCTGTAAACCTGTCCCATAAATCTTGCATTCTAGCGTCGTTTGGTGAATACTTCCAATATTTCAGAGGGGATTGTTTCCTCATTTCAAATCTTCTTGCTTGAGTTGGTTTTTCTATCGAAAACCATAATTTAAATAAGAAATCACCTTCTTTAACCAAGTCTTTTTCAAAGTCCTCAACATTTTCCATGAAATCCTCATATTCTTCGGGACTACCATATCCCATTACAGGCTCTACCAAACCTCTATTATACCAACTTCTATCAAATAGGTTAATCATACCCGGTTTGATTTGTTTTTTATATCTATCCCACCAATTCTTTCTTTCATCTGGCGTTGGTATACCTAAAGCTACGACGTTGTAGTATCTTGGGTTTAGATTTTCTACAAACTTTTTAATTGTTGAGCCTTTACCTGCGGAATCTCTACCTTCGAAGACAATAATAACTGTTTTACCTGTTTCTCTTAACCATTCTTGGAGTTTTAATAATTCAACCTGTAGTTGATATAATTCTTTACGAAATACTTTTTTCGGGATTAATGACGGTTCCTCTGGTTCAAAATCATAGTCTTCACTTTCAGGTTCCACACCATAACCACTCCTTTCTCTAAACTTTAATGAATTAATTATTTTGCCGAAGTAGTCAGTTGCGTTTTTCTTTTTGTCTCCTTTCTTCAATAAAATTTTCCTCAAACCTCTTTCAACTAAATCGAAATCAATAATTTGGTCTTTCGCAATGGAAGACAATTCTATCAACATTTTTTCAATAGTAGGAGTGTATAGTTTTAAAAATTCTAAAGCTTGGGTGACTTTATCTAAATTCTTATCTAATTTTTGAGCGTCTTCATTGATACCCATCATACGCTTGATTCTGTCTGCTTCTAGCAATAAACCCATTTGTTTTTTTTTTAATAAATACTCCAAGACTGCGGTTATGTAATATTTATAGAAACCAAGATACTATCCTAAGAAATTTAGAATTTCACAGGGAATGTTGTCTTTTGGTATTAATGTAAAAACCAAAAATAAAATGGCAGCAAAAAATTCCGTTACCGATGCAGTAGCAGGTACAATTAAACCCCCAATCTCATTCAAAGAATTTGCAAAAGAACCTGTTAAAGGTTTATTATTCATTGTAATCATTGCAATTGGATATTTGTATGTTGATGGAAAAGTGAATTACAATTCACAAATTGAAAAACAAGGACAAAAGATTGAAGTTCTTGAGTCTAAAGTTGACGCATTAACAAATCAATTAAGAAAGTCTGATAGTGCTTTATCTGCAGCAGTATCAAAAATAACCGTACTACAGGAATTAGGAAAAATTAACTAATCATGAAAAACCTATCAAAAGAGGAGTTACTGAGTAGAATGGAGGCTATTAACAGAAGTAACGCCATTATTTACTTTGACCTTCATGGAAAAATTTTAGGTGTTAATGCCATTTTTTTGGAAGCGATGGGATATGGTGCAGATGAACACGCGGAAATTATTGGAAAACATCATAGCATTTTTGTGTGTGACGATTATGCAAGGTCTGCGGAATATGAAAAGTTTTGGGATATCTTAAGAAGTGGTAAGTATTATAAAGGGGAGTTTGAAAGAAGAAAAAGAGACGGTACCCTTATTAACTTACAAGCAACATATAACCCTATTTTTGACGAAACTAATACAATCACTAAAATAATGAAAGTTGCCACCGACATTACCATGATTGTTAATAGTAAAAAACAAATAGATGCAATTAACAAAAGTACCGCAACTATTACTTTTGATATGAAGGGGTTTATTTTGGATGCTAATTCTATTTTCTTAGAAACAATGGGTTTCAAATCCAACGAAAAAAATCAAGTCGTTGGAAAACACCATAGTATTTTTGTCAATTATGAGTATTCAAAATCCGATGATTATACTAAGTTTTGGCAGAACTTAAATAAGGGTAAGTTTGTAGATGGGATATTTGAAAGAAAAAAAGTAGATGGGTCTACTATCTATCTACAGGCAACTTATAACCCTGTATTTGATAGTAAAGGAAATGTCACAAATGTAATAAAAATTGCAACCGATGTTACCGAATCAGTAAATAATAAAAAGGAAATTGATTTATTATCAAAAGATTTGCAACTACAGTTAAAGGAATCGGAGAAACTTAAAGATGATATTGAAAAAGAAAGAAACGTAGCTTTGCAGGATTTAGATGCAACTCTTAAGAAAAGTCAAAGTGAACTGATAAAAATAATTGTTCAATGTGCATTGGGAGTTATTATTAGCGTTGGATTCATAACTACGATAATGTACTCATTTGCACTTCTTACTCAGAAAGATACTCAAATAATTGGTTCAACTTGGAGTAATATGTTCAGCGTATTACTAACAAACGCCTTTTCAATAGTCGGCACAATTATGGGAATTAAGTATGCCACATCAGATGATAAAAAAGACAAAAAATAAATAAAATGAGAAGATTAATATTAATTCTTGGGTTAATTCTTTTTTCGTGTAATAATACAGAAGAAGTTATTGTCACCCCTGTTGAAGTAGATAGTGTTTTAGTTAAAAGTCAAAAAAACTTAATTACTTCAGATTCAGTACAGAAAAAGAGTGACTCAATAACAAAAGAACAAGTAATCAAAGTTATTAGAGAGTTCAAGATTTTAACCAATGAAGTTGAAAAATTTAAAACAGAGAAAATTCAACTTTTAAGCCTTCAACAAGTTAATACTGAAAAAATTATTTACAAAATTGATACGGTATATATTGAAGTTGAAAAAAATTTTTGGGGGAAAAGGAAGGTAACTACTTCGATTAAATCAGACAGTAGTTCAGTAGTTACTGAAGACTCCACAATTAGAATATCAGAAAAAATAGATACGACTTCTTCTAATTTTAACCTCTAAAAAAAGTTTCAATCATAAAATATTTATAGTGAAATAAACACTATAAATATTTTTTTGCCCCTAACTCAAGAAAAAAGTATTTATTAATAATAATATTAAAATATGTCATCACAAGAAAATAAT
>JACCDW010978432.1_pt1 | contig 10497 bp, 12 predicted proteins | sample 7449781 | NCBI WGS metagenome assembly JACCDW01 (sample SAMN15323449, study PRJNA562643) | freshwater metagenome | isolation source: river surface water | place: USA:Blue River Watershed | collected 2017-08-18 | reverse complement strand
CAGGAGCAGGCTGCCGCGGCCCAGCTCAGCTATCAAGGAAGCGGCACACAGACTACCGTAAGTTATCAGTGTAAATTTGCCTATGAGTTCCTGCCGTATCTTTCAGGAGAACTGGGGTGGTCTTACACCAGCTATGGCTCCTATTTTGATTTAAGTAATGGAAATGGGGGAAGTTATACCCGCAACCAAGTGTATATAGGGGTCCGCGGAACCTACTGATTGCGAAAACAGTCTTGGCCACTACACTTGGAGGGATGAACGAAGCCAAGCCCTCCCCGCCTAGCTACGGGTACGGCTATGGATATGGGGCGGCTTCATCGAGCGAAGCTTCATTCCACGTCAACGACTTATGGCGGGTTATCAAAAACAGGTGGCCTACCTCGGTAACGATCCTTGTGCTGGTAATGGGAACGGGCTTTGTTGTCACCAAGCTGCAGCCTAAAATCTACGAGTCGTCAGCCGTCTTGCGGGTAGAAAAAGACAACAAGGACCTGCAGGTGTTTCAGGCGAGCTTTGAGGGGTTTGATCCGGTCTTTTTTCAGACGGAATTCGAAATGATTCAAAGCAAGAAAGTGCTTTATCCGGTCATCGAGAGGCTGGGGATCGCCGCACGTCTTTGCAAGGAAATGGAGCTTCCGGAAGGATCCATCACGGACGACCAAGCCTTTCAGATTTTTCGCAAGAGCAAGCTGCAGGTGCAACCCTTCCGGAATACCAAGCTGATCGAGGTTGTGTGTCAAAGCACCAAACCCGACGAAGCCGCCTTATTCGCTAACACCATCGCCGATTCCTATGAGGAGGTTCGCCGCGCCGAGATCACCGGGCGAAGTGATGCCGGCCTCAAGGCCCTCTCCAGCGAAGTGGATCGCCAGAAGGAAATTGTTTCGGCTGCCGCCGCTCAAGTGGAAAAGCTGCGTAGGGACCTGAAGATCGACGAGCTCCCGGGTTCCACGGCCCAGGTGCAGTCCACCACTCTCGGGGACCAGGAAATCCAGAGAAAAGAATCCCAGCTCAGCGAATTGAGAGCGGATATGATTTCCCGAAAGGTTCGGCTCGAGAAAGTGGCGGATTTGAGTATTGAGCAGCTTGAGTCCACTTTGCCGGCGTTAAACTTAGAAGACCCCACCACCGCCTCCACCAAGCAGCAGTATTTGCAGGCTCTGCAAAATGTGGCTCAGATGCAAAAGCAGGGGTACGGGAAGAAACATCCGGAAATGCAGGGAGCCATCAAGGTGGTCTCCGAGAGACGGGATCAGCTCAATAAGCTGGTCGCGGGAATTCGGAGGGCGTTGGAAATCGATCTCAAGGTCGCTCAGGCCAAGGTAGAGGCATTAGAAAAAGAGGTGCAGGAATTAAGGGAAAAGCTTAGGGAGGATCGGACCGACCGTTTGGCTCCCTATAATGAGGCGCGGCGCGATCTGGAGACACAAAGCCAGCTGTTGGATGTGTTGACTTCGCGATACCGCCAGCAGGCGGTGGAGTCCAAAATTGAAACCCGCCCCGTGCAGATCGTAAATCGAGCCGAGCCCTCTGTTCGTCCGGTCAAACCCAACCTAAAGCTTAATTTGGCCTTGAGCATGGTGGTGGGTCTCGTTTTGGGGCTGAGCCTTGCCTTCTTCATTGAATATCTGGACACCAGCATCAAGACGATGGACGACGTGGAGCGCTACTTGGGCTTAAGCGTGCTCGCGGTCATTCCCAAGGGCGCCAAGTTCCTGACCCAGGATGAGCCAAACTCGCGATTTGCTGAGGGGTACCGAATCTTATGCGCTAAGCTTAATCTGACCGGAGCCCGAGAGACTGCCCGTTCGATCACGGTTCTGAGTGGTGGCCCCGGAGAAGGGAAATCGACAACGGCCTTTAATTTGGCTTGGGTTTGCGCCCAAAGCGGAATGAAGGTGCTCATGATCGATGCGGATATCCGGCGTCCGTCAGCCCACAATGCGGCCGGCGTGGAAAATACATTGGGGCTTGGCGAGTTTCTTGCTGGGCAGGCGTCCCTCGATGAACTGATCCAGAGTACGGGCATATCGAATATGGAAATTTTGACCGCGGGAAGTCTTGGTCCTGAGGATTTGGGGGGATTTAGTCGCGCCCGGTTCGGTTCCCTTTTGGAGATCTGCCGCCCTAATTATGATGTGATCGTGGTCGACTCACCTCCCGTGCTGGGCATCAGTGACGCCTCGGTGATTAGCCAGGAAGTGGATGTGACCCTCCTTTTGATCCAACACCGTCGTTACCCGCGGAATGTTTCCCAGCGGGCCAAGCGGGTGATCGATGAGGTGGGGGGCAAATTGTTTGGGGTGATTCTGAATAACGTTAATATCAAGACCGACGACAACTATTATTACTATGCCGGCTACTCCAGCTCTTACTATGGCTATCGAAAGCGGACGCCCCGGGGCCGAACCCCCAAAAGCGCTCCGGCGGCAGGAGCGGCAACGCCGGACGCCAGCCCCGGCTTCTCCTATGAGACATCTTCAGAAGTTGCCTCAGAGGAGCAGGCTGCTCCCGAGCCAGTCATCTATCGGAAGCCTCCGCCAAACCACTCTGAAGACCGCTTCTAGTATGGTGGCTCGTTCTCGGTTTTTGTTTTTCTGGCTAGGGTTTCAGTTTCTGGGCGGCGCCCTGGTGGCGCAGAGCTTAAATCTGGGTGGCGGAAGTGAGTCTGCTTTTACGTCGACCCAGTCTTCCGAGGCCGCGCCGGATCCTATGGGTGGCAGTTCAGCTGGGACCGGCGTGTCACCAAACCTAGGAGCCATTGACATCAGCGATCTCCTCAGGGGAGGGGACACCCTCATCATTCGCCTGACGGGAGTTCCCCAGGCGGATCAGGGAATTTTCGAGGTAAAGGTCGATGAAAGCGGAAAAGTTTCCATGCCTTACATTGGTAATGTCACAGCAGCCAACCTGACTACCGTGCAGCTTAAAAAGGCAATCGAGGACAACTACATTCAGCAGGAAATTTTTACGAATCCCAATGTCACCGTGGATCTGAAAGAGCAACGATTTGTGGATGTCACAGGCGAGGTGCGCATGCCCCAGCGCGTTCCTTACACGAAAGATCTGACGGCCCTGGGGGCGGTAGCGGCCTGTGGTGGGTTCACGGATTTTGCAAACCGGCGGAAAGTGAAGTTAACGCAAAGTGGGGTCACGAGGGAATTTAATGCCAAGGAAATCCAGGTCGACCCCAGCCGGGATATCCGGCTCCTTCCCAACGACAAGATTCACGTCGATCGGAGTATTTTCTGACCCCGCGGATTGGTCTTTTTGGGGGATCCTTCGACCCTTTTCATCTCGGACACTTTTTAATCGCCCGTGCCGCACGGGAGAAATTCAATCTGGATGAAGTTCATTTCATTCCCTGCAGCCATTCTCCCTTGAAAAACCGTCGACCGATGGCTGGGGATCTGGCACGGCTCACCATGCTGCAACGTGGACTGCGAGGCCAGGTGTGGGCCCGGCTTTCGGACTGGGAAATTCGTCGCAAAACTGTTTCCTACACGGTTGATACGGCGAAGGAATGGGCGCAAAGATATCCCAAGGCGGTTTTGTTTTGGATCATGGGATCTGATCAATGGGAAGCCTTGGCTTCCTGGAAGGAGCCGCAGCAATTGCGAAGGCGATTGCGCTTTCTTGTGTTTCCCCGGCCAAAAAAGCCCCGGCTCCGCCGGGGCTTTTGGATGAGGGAAATACCTGTGCGCATTGACATTTCGGCTACTGACATACGAGAGCGGCTTCATAAAAAACAATCCATTCACGGCATGGTTTTGCCGGAAGTGGAGAAAGCCATCCGGCAGAAAAGGTGGTACCGGTGATTCTCGAAGGCAAGGAGTTGGCTCGTCGCTGCCGAGCCTTGGCCGACGGCAAGAAAGCGGTCGATCCTGTGCTGCTCGATTTGCAAGGGGTAGGAGGGCCCAGCGACTATTTTCTTATTGTATCCGGCGAAAGCGAACCCCATCTCAAGGCGATTGCTGGTGAGGTGGAGCGGGGGATTCGTGAGGAGGCAGGGCGAAAACCCTTTCGGGTGTCTGGTAACTCTCCTAGCCAGTGGATGATCCTAGATTATGGGGATGTGTTGGTGCATATCATGCACACCCAAAAAAGGAAGTTTTACCGCCTAGAAGACCTTTGGGGCGATGCCGTCCGTTTAGAATCCTAAAAAATCACATCTCCTCAAGAGTGGGGATTCCAAGAAGAGAAAGCCCCTCCTTTAACACATCTCCCGTCAAGCCAACCAAGGTCAGACGGGAGTCCCTTAGGGCGGGCAACTGGAGTACCGGGCACACTTCAAAAAAGCGATGGTACTGGGCGGCTAGTTCGTAGAGGTAGCCACAGAGATGATGAGGCTTGCGATCACTCGCGGCCAATTCCACGGCATCACCAAAGCGCAAAAGAAGTCGCGCCAGAACTTCCTCTTCGGGCTGGGATAGTTTGACCGGGAAAGCAGGCTGTTTGGTGAGGCCCGCTTTTCGCAAAATGGAACGGGTTCGCACATAGGCATTCAAAATATAAGGGGCGGTATTCCCATCAAAGGCGAGGAGCTTTTCCCAGGTGAACACGTAGTCGAGGTTACGGTTTGGGAGTTGATCGGCATATTTCAGGCTGGCGATACCAAGCAGCTCCGCTTTCGCCTCCAATTCTGAAGGAGAGAGGTCGGGACGTTTGGCCTTTAAAATGTTCGCCGCCCGTTCCCGGGCTTCATTCAACAGATCGACCAGCTTAAGGGGGGTTCCATCCCGGCTTTTGAGAGGTTTTCGGTCTGGACCCAAAATTGTGCCAAACCAGACGTGTTCTAAGTGAGCCCGACATCCGGCCCGTTCGGCGGTATGAAACAGCCAGCGGAAGTGGAGTTGTTGCCGAGCATCCGTGACATAAAGAATTCGATCGGCCTTCAGTTCCTTGGTGCGGTATTGGATGGCGGCTAGATCGGTTGTGGCATAGAGGAAGGCGCCATCTGACTTCCGGATCAGGTAGGGCTCCTCGGAAATAGTGGAATTTCGCACGACGACCGCTCCTTGGCTGACCTCGGCAATCTTTTGATCCAAAAGGCTCTGCACAACCCCGGGAAGGTCTTCGTGGTAGGCGCTTTCCCCGCGGACGGCATCAAAGGTAACACCTAGACGCTCGTAAATTTTACGGAAGTGTTCGGCAGACTTTTCACAAAAGAGCCGCCAATCCTGTAGCCGTTCTGGGTCTCCAGCCTGCAGAGCGGCTAACTCCGCCCGGGCCTGAGCCATTTTGGCAGGGTCTGATTCTGCTTCCTGATGGCCTTTTTTATAAAACTCTTCCAACTGGTCGATGGCGTGGTCGACTTCAATCGGCGGACGGCCAGCGGCCCGGTAGGCCAGTAGAAGTTTCCCGAACTGGGTTCCCCAATCTCCCAGATGATTGACTCGTGTCACCTGGTGGCCCAACCGCTGCAACATTTTTGCCAGGCTGTCCCCCAAAAGGGTGGAGCGGATGTGGCCCACGTGCATGGCTTTAGCGATATTGGGGGAGCTGAAATCCATGACGATGGTCTCAGGTTGGCTTACTCGGGGAATCCCAAGTCCTGGATCTCCCCGAAGGGCGTCGACCGCGCGCCCCACTGCTGTCGCGCCCACCCGGTAGTTGACGAAGCCTGCCCCCGCTACGGCGGGCTTCTCCCATCCTTCTGGGGGTGGGCAGTCTTGGGCGAGCCGCTCCGCAAGTTCCCGAGGGTTCTGGCGGGTGGCCTTGGCCGCCACCATGGCAAGGTGAGTCTGGAAGTGGCCGTGGCGTTCGTCCGCACAGGGGCGCACCCAGGTTTCGGCGGGAAGATCAGGGAAGTTTTTGCCTGCCCAAGCGGCAACCCTTTGCTCCAGTTCAATCCGCAGGGACATTAGGCGTTCCGAAAAAGAGCGAGAATCTCGGCTGGCTCCTTGGCCTCCATGATTCTGGTCTTCATGCCCCGCCGGTTGAAGAATTTGGCCACAGCGGCCAGGGTCTGAAGATGGGCTTGTGCCTGATGGGCGGGCGCCAAAATCAGAAAGAAAAGCTTCACGGGCTTCGCGTCAACGGCTTCGCAGTCCACCCCGTTTGGGCAACGGGCAAAAAGGGTTATCGGTTTTTCCAGCTTAGCCAAGGAGGCGTGAGGTAGGGCGAAGCCACCCCCCATAGCTGTGGTCATTTTGTCTTCGCGAAGCTGGAGAGCTTTTTGCGCATCTTCCTGGAGCCCTTTGGGCATAATTCCTTTGGCGACAAGATGTTCCAGCATTCGCTGGTGGGCTTGTGGGCGATCCTTGGCCTCCAGATGGGCCATGAGGTTGTTTTCTTGGATCAGGTCGGAAATCTGCACGGAGCAAAGATTACTAGGCGGGGGGAGGTAGGTAACGCAAGAGGAGGCCTGTGATCCAATGGAGGCTTTGGGTGTAGGTCCAGACCCAATCGCGGCCCAAGTCAATCAAAAGGGTGGTTAAAGGCATGGGTTGAAAAAAAGACCAGATTAAGCCTGTGGCCAGCAGGAGATTGGCCAAAGCGATGAGGGTAAGAGAAAAAATCCGCCCGTAGGCCAAAAAGTCGGGTTGGCGGGTCCGAAGGAGGTCCAAGGTAAACGCATAATGGTATCCCCAAACCGCGCCCCATGTTCCCAAAAACGCCAACTGATAATCCAAGAGGCGAGGCCAGGCCTGCAGTCCAGCGAGCCAGAGAACCCCGGCGAGCAATGGATAAAGCGGTAAAATGTAGGGTGCGAGGGTGATCCATGGAGAGGTTCGGTCCGAAACCACTTTCCCGCCCTTTTCCGCCACTTGAAGGGAGTGAACCCGTCCGCCGCTCAGCCAAACCGCCAGGGCGTGGGATAGTTCATGTCCCAGTACATAGATGCCCCGGGGACGAGGAAGGAAAAGATAGGCCAACCCGGACGCAACCCAGCCAACACCAAAACAGACAGCCGCCCACCAGGGGAAGGACGGGGTGGCCGCCGCGGAGCGGAGAAGTTGGGCGAAGCAGCCTCCCGTGGCCCAAACCCCCGGCCATAAGGCCAAAGCCAAGATAAGGCGGAGCCAGTTCATGGATTGACGGAAGGCCAGGGTTTCCGGCATAGTTTCCATTTATGGCCAATACCGCTTCTGCCGCTAAACAGGCCCGCGCTGCGATCCGTCGCCGCGAGGTGAACCGCGTTCTTTTGCAGGCAGCCCGTAACGCGCAAAAGAAGGTTGTTTCCCTGATTCAGGCGGGAAAAAAGGATGAAGCGGCCAAACATTTTCCAGAATTGCAGAAGCGTTTGGACCGGGCGGCCAAAGGTAAGGCTATCCACCGTAATCGCTCCGCCCGCATCAAGTCCCGCATTGCTCATCTGCTTCGCTAGTTCGTTTCGTCCGCGCCCATCAGGCGAGTCACTCGGATCCACGGCAACAAACCAAAATAGGCTTTGGCCCGATTGGCTGCAGCCCGAGCTTCAGCTTCCGTGGCCCAAAGCCCAAATACAGTAGAACCGCTACCACTCATCCGGGCGACCAAGACGCCTGCCTGCCGGGCCAGCCAATCCCGGGCCGCCCGAATCCAAAGATATTTCCGTTCCACCGCAGGCTCTAGATCGTTGCGCGGACGGAGTTCATAAGTCTTTCCGGAAATGAAGGGTAGTGGGGTGGGAGCTCCTTCCTCCCCTGGTTGGCGATCGGCGGCATACCGTGCATAGGCTTCCGCGGTGGGAGACCCAAAACCGGGATGAATCAATACCGCCCAAGGCAGCTTCGTCAGGGGAATAGGTTCAAGGACCTCTCCGCGTCCGGTTCCGCGCGCGGGACTGGACTGGAGAAAGAAGGGAACATCACTACCTAATTGGGCGCCAATCTCCAATAGATCCTTTTCACTGATTTTTAACGACCAGAATTTTTTCAGGAGGCGCAGGGCGGCGGCGGCATCACTGCTACCTCCTCCTAAGCCTGCTCCTTGAGGGATGTCTTTCTTAAGCCGCAGGCGGGCCCCGGTGGTTGTTTTTGAGTGCGCCTGCAAGGCTTGGGCTGCCCGGAGAACCAGATTGTCGGGGCCGGCGGTAAGGGTTTGGTCTCCCTCAATCTCCAAGCTAAGGGAACCGTCGGTGGAAGGGCTAACGGAGAGGAGGTCGGCCACCTCAGTCCTCACAAAGAGGGTGTCGATCGGGTGAAACCCGTCTGCGCGGCGGGGGCCCAACCGTAGATCCAGGTTGATCTTGGCGTGGGCGCGGATTGTCAGGTCGGCCATATCCCGATTCAATGGGGAAGGTGACTCCGGATCAAATCATCCTCGCGCTGGATGTGGACACAACGGACGAGGCTCTCGGTTGGGCCCGCCGCCTGAAGGGGCGCGTGGGGACGTGCAAGGTGGGGTTGCAGCTCTATTTGCGGGACGGTCCAGCCGTCCTGAAGGGTCTGGCGGCAATAGGGATGCCGGTCTTTTTGGATCTTAAGTTTCACGATATCCCTAATACCGTGGCGCAGGCGGTTGCCGCCGTGGCGGTCTGGAAACCCCGGTTTTTGACCCTCCATGCCTCGGGTAGTCGCGAAATGATGGAAGCAGCCCAAAAGATGGCACCCAAGGAAACCTGTCTGCTGGGAGTCACGGTATTGACCAGTCTTTCGGAAGAAGCGGCGGCGGACATTGGATGGGCGGATGGTGTCCAAGCCACCGTGGAGAGGCTATCAGCGTTGGCCAAGTCGGCAGGATTAGGCGGAATTGTCTGCAGTCCCCATGAGGCCAGCGCGGAAAGGAAACGCTGGATAATCGGCGAAATTGTAACTCCTGGGGTCAGACCCCCAGGCGCCGAAAAAGGGGACCAAAGTCGAGTCCTTACGCCGGCAGAAGCCCTTCAGGCAGGGGCTTCGAGGATTGTGGTGGGTCGCCCTGTTTTGCGGGCGGGTCAGCCCGAGGCAGTCTTAGATCAGATGTTGGCGACCTGAATCCTGTCCCCCGGTTACATCGAAAACCGGGGTCCCAGGTAAAGTCCGCGGGCCACTGGGTCATTGATCAGGAAGTCGGCTGTGCCCTCGCTCTCCACCTTGCCTTCGCAGATGAGGTAAGCCCGATCCACGATGGAAAGAGTCTCCCGGACATTATGGTCGGTAATGAGGACGCCAATCCCCTTGCGGCGCATGGTTAGGATGATCTGTTGAATGTCGTATACGGCGAGGGGATCCACTCCGCTGAAAGGCTCGTCCAGCAGGAGAACGCTGGGTCGGGTGACCAGACAGCGCGCAATGGCCAGACGTCGCTTTTCACCGCCGGAAAGCTGAATGGCCCGGCTTTTGACTAGATTATCGAGGCCCAGCTCGACCAAAAGCTCGTGGCACCGCTCTTTGCGCTCCTGATCGGTGATGGGGAGGGTTTCCAGAATGGCCAGGAGGTTTTCCTCCACCGTCAGACGGCGGAAGATCGACTCCTCCTGAGGGAGGTATCCAATTCCCCGGCGAGCGCGGCGGTACATCGGCATGCCGGTGACATCTTCCCCGGCGAGTTGGACCTTTCCGGCGGTGGGGCGGACCAGTCCCACCAGCATGTAAAAACTGGTGGTTTTACCGGCACCGTTTGGACCCAGGAGACCTACCACTTCGCCGGCCCGGACGCCAAGATCCACCCCATTGACCACGTTTCGATCTCCATATCGTTTGACGAGGCCGTTGCAGGACAATAGATGGTCTCCCGTCACCGGGGGGCGGGGGGCAGGGAGCTCTGAGGTTGTCTGGCTCAGGGTTTCTGCAGCATGACCCGGCTTGCGCCCTCCGTGAGCATTTTATCCTCTTCCGGGTAGAGGATGATTTTGTCGGCGAAAACCGTTTTATCCTGGGAGGTAGCCTTGGGTTGTTTGGTAACCTTAAGAAGGGTGAGCTTCTTTTCCTTCATGTTGTAGATGGCTTTTTCGCTCCAGGTTTTTGAGGAGCCATCCTTCCGCTCGATCACCACCTCTTCCCGGGCCTCTACATCCTGAACCGAGTCGTCATCCGCAAAAAATACGGTCATTTCTTTTGAGGTCATGACGAAGCGGGGCTCCTCGACTTTGACGTTACCCCGAAAAAGCCCCTGTTTGGCGCCTTTGGTTTTGCTGAGATTTAAGTCGAGACTATCACTAGTGATGACCGTCTGGCCGCCGCCCGTGGGCGGGGGTGTGGCAGGGGTCTGAGCCAGGGCCACTTCGACCGACAGGATTAAAAGAAGAGATAAGGAGAAAGGATTCATTCGCCAGAATTGCTTAAAACGACGCGCACACGGGTATAAAGCGTGCCCGAGGAGTCGGCCACATTCCAGTCAATGCCGTTAGCGGAAATGAGAAGAGTGGAGCGCTTGACGAGAATCCCGGAGTCGGAAGTCAGCTTATTTTCTTTTCGCCAAAAGTCGCTGCGGGTGGCGGTGATTGTCGTTTCGGGTTTTCCTTCGGAGTTGTAAAGCTCGACGTTCAGATCCTCGATTTTCAGCTGATTGGGGCTGACCACGGTCGCCCGCTTGCCCTTCACCAAGGCGGTTTGGCGACCTGAAGAGTCGGTTTGGGGTAGAGAGAAGTTT
>JACCDW010252726.1_pt1 | contig 10497 bp, 6 predicted proteins | sample 7449781 | NCBI WGS metagenome assembly JACCDW01 (sample SAMN15323449, study PRJNA562643) | freshwater metagenome | isolation source: river surface water | place: USA:Blue River Watershed | collected 2017-08-18 | reverse complement strand
CAATCACAATTTCGCCATCTTCTAATCCTTCTGCAACTACCCAAGAATCTTTAAAAACTTTTTCAGCTTTTATTGGTCGAGGCTTTGCAACGTCTCCTGCAACAACCCAAACCATCAAGCCACCGTCAGGCGTGCGAGTGGTTGCTCTTTGCGGCACCAGCACCGCTTCGATTGGTTTTAAATGTAGTTTAGCAGTGACAAACATTCCCGGAATTAATTTGCGATCTTTGTTAGAAAAAACAGCGCGCAAACGAATTGAATCTGTGCTTTGGTCAGCAAAAACTTCAGAAAATTTTAATCTACCTTCAACGCGATAATTTGGATCGTCAGTTGTCACAACCACTAAAGCATCTTTTTGATTTCCTATCTGCAAAGCTTCTTTTGTTGGCTGCACCATATCTACATAAACTGGATCAAGCTGAGTGATGGTAGTTAAAACTTCTGCTTGGTTAGCCGTAACCAAAGCTCCTTCTGTTAAATTTGATTTTCCAACATATCCCGAAATTGGCGCCAAAACTTTGGTGTAATTAAAATTAGTCTTAGCTTTTTGTGCGTCAGATTCAGCTTGAGCAAATGCGGCTTCAACATCGTCAAACTCTTGTTTACTCACCGCGTCGCTTTCGAGCAAAATTTGGTAACGATCTCTTTTAGCACGCAAAGTTTTTAAATTTCTGTCAGCACTTTTTGATGCCGCTTGATAAATTGACGGATCAATTTGATAGAGCTGCTGACCTTCTTTAACAAAAGCTCCTTCAACAAATTTTATTTTTTTAATCACGCCTTCAATTTGCGGACGCACTTCTGAAATTTTAAAAGCCTCAACTCGCGCTGGCAATTCTTTCACTAATTCAACTTGCTGTTTGTTAACAACTACAACACTAACTGCAGAAATCTTGCCTTCATTTTTGTTAGAAATATTTGCTTGATTATGTTTAGAACCAATCAAAAAAACATATGCCAACACCGCAGCCACAACTGCTACAGCAATGATTATCTCTTGTGGTTTTTTAATTTTGTTACTCATTTTTTTTGGAAAAATAATAAATTTACTTCAGCACTTTTTTTAAAACTAGAAAGCTCTTCTAACAACAGTTTTAATGAAAGCTTAAAATTAGATTAATATTTACTTTACTCATAATTTTTATTCAGAAAAAGCCGTGGAATTAATATTGGGTTTTAATTTTTCCCGTATGTCCCATTTGACATACGTGATGGGGATCCCCGCAAGGCGAGGCGCGGCTTGTGCCGCGTTGCCGCAATCTTTTTAAATCAAATTTATGAAAAAAATTTCAGTAAAAAATCCGGTTGTTGAAATTGATGGCGACGAAATGACGCGCATCATTTGGAAAATGATTAAAGAAAAATTAATCACGCCTTACCTTGATGTTCCAATTCAATATTTTGACTTGTCGGTACAAAATCGTGACGCAACTTCCGACCAAGTCACAATCGATGCAGCCAATGCCATCAAGGCTTGCGGCGTTGGTATTAAATGCGCCACAATCACGCCAGACGAAGCGCGCAAAAAAGAATTCAACTTAAAAGAAATTTGGAAATCGCCAAACGGCACGATCAGAAACATTTTAGACGGCACAGTTTTCAGAGAGCCCATTGTTTGTCAAAACGTGCCACGCATTGTGTCAAACTGGACGCAGCCAATCATTGTTGGTCGTCACGCTTTTGGCGATCAATACAAAGCAACTGATTTTGTCGTGCCCTCAAAAGGAAAATTAACGATTAAATTTGAAGGCGAAAATGGCGAAATCATCGAGCACGAAGTTTTCAAATTTAAAGGTGCCGGTGTAGCGCTAAGTATGTACAACACTGACGAATCAATCCGCGGTTTTGCTTATTCGTGCTTTAACTTGGCGCTACAAAAAGGTTGGCCACTTTACCTCTCAACCAAAAACACAATTCTAAAAAAATACGACGGTCGCTTCAAAGATATTTTCGCCGAAATTTTTGAGCGCGAATTCAAAGACAAATTCGCCGCCGCCAAAATCACTTACGAACACCGTTTAATCGACGACATGGTGGCGAGCGCGCTTAAATGGAGCGGCAAATTTATTTGGGCGTGTAAAAATTACGACGGCGACGTGCAATCTGATTCAGTAGCGCAAGGCTTTGGCTCGCTTGGTTTAATGACTTCCGTTTTAATCACGCCAGATGGCAAAACAATGGAAGCCGAAGCAGCACACGGCACCGTCACCCGCCATTTCCGCGAACATCAAAAAGGCAAGCCAACTTCAACTAATCCACTCGCCTCAATTTTTGCTTGGACGCGCGGCCTTGAATTTCGCGGCAAACTTGACGGCAACCAAGAATTAATCGACTTCTGTCACAAGCTTGAGAAGGTTTGCATTGAAACTGTTGAAAGCGGAAAAATGACTAAAGATTTGGCCACGTGTATTCACGGTAACGCTGTAGAGCACGGCAAACATTACCTTCACACCGAAGAGTTTTTGAACGAAATTGCTAAGAACTTTAAGTAATAAAAAAAGAGCACGACATGATACCAACTGACAATACAAATTTTAATCAAGAAGCTTTTGAACGTGGTTTACAAGAATGGGTTGCTCAAACACCAGTTGGATCAGATGAAAACAGGCAAGAAGCAGCAAGACGAATTTTAGAATGCAAAAATACGGGATCACAATCTTTAAATTTAAAGCGTTTTCGACTAACCACCCTTCCAGCTGAAATTGGAAACCTTGCGCGTTTGAAAAAACTGAATCTTAGCCAAAACCAACTAACCAATATTCCAACTGAAATTGTAAACCTTACACAGTTGGAAGAACTGAGTCTTAGCAACAACCAAATAACCAATATTCCAGCTGAAATTACAAACCTTGCACAATTGCGAACACTATATCTTGGTGGCAACCAACTAACCACTATTCCAACTGAAATTGCAAACCTTACACAGTTGCAAGAACTGAATCTTGGTGGCAACCAACTAACCACTCTTCCAACTGAAATTGCAAACCTTACACAGTTGGAAGGACTGTATCTTGACTACAACCAACTAACCACTATTCCAGACTCTTTATTTCAAACAAATGGTAGAAGCCTTGTTATAATAACTTTGCAGGCAAATCGAGTTACTCAACCAGAAGCCCAAAGACTTAATCAACTGGCACAAAACAGTGGAGTTACATTTGAAGTTTCAATTTACCGAGAACCGAATGTTTGGAACGCAAATTCTAATCCTGCTCAACAACAAAATATCATTAATGCAATAATTGACAAAGCTCCAGAAGAACAAAAAGCTGCCGTCACCGCTTTGTTTTACGATCGAGATCAAAATCCTACGATTTTTTCACAATTTGTTTCTGAATGTTCTCGCACTGCAGGTTGGCGAGAAAATAATGATCAGATGTTAAATGCTCTTACTTCGCTTTTTTGTGACATCAGCAAAAAAGAATCTTTAGAAACCAAGTGTTTAGCAATTGCTTCAACAGCCTTCGGCACTTGTGGAGATCGTGTTGCACTAGCCTACACTCAAATGTTAATGGCGCAAAATAGTGAGCAAATGCCTGTTGCAGAAATGAATCTTGCCCAACTTTCTGAGTGCGCAAGAAAAGAAGACGTAACAAAATTTTTAAATGAAAAAGCAAAAAACAAACTTCTTGTACTTCGCACTCAAGCAGGAGCTTTTGATGAAATTGAAACTTATTTAGCCTATCTACAAATCGCACCACAATTAGGTCTTGAGCTTCCAAATTCAGCAATGCTTTACCGAGCTTGTGCAAACGTTTCAAACCAAGAGCTAGAAGAAGCAGTTAATGAATTTAAATCTGTTGATCTTAACTCTAGAATTGCCAACCACATCTACCAAGACCCAGAACTAAGAAAACATCCCCAAATTAATAAGCTAATCAATGAAATTCGAAATGATCCGCAATTTAGTGACGAAAAATTAGATACTGAAAATGAGCATGAACATTCAGAAAGATTAAAAAACGTTGGCGTTGAGCTTGAAAAACAAACTTTGTCCGAAATCACTGCACTTGTGTCGGAGGCAAGAACAACTGCTAACGCCCAAATCTTGCGAGCAGAAGAAATTGAATTAACCCTTGTTACACAAGAAGAAATGCAAAGCACTACACCTCAAACAGAACCATCTCTTAGAAGAGAATTATCAGGAAATTTATTACAAATAGCTTCCTCAATTTCTGCAAGAAACACCTCCTCAGCAACTCACCCAAATGACACTAACCAACATGAACGAAGCGGCAATTCTCGTTAACAAAATTTATTTGCTAACTCTAAACCAAAAAATTTTTGAACGAAATTGCTAAGAACTTTAATTAAAAATAAAAAAAGGAGAAAACTGTGAGACCCTCGTAGCGGGTCGAAATTTGCAATCCCGACTCAATGTTTGGTTCAAAATAAAAATGAACTGAACGTGTGGACGGAGTTTTCAAACTCCGTCCAGCAGCAGTCCACAGGTTCCTCCTAATACCTGCGCTGGACTGGGTTTGTAACCCAGTCCACAGGTTCCTCCTAATACTTAAATTTTAACTGAAAACGTGAACGGGATTGCAAATTCTGTTCAGCAGCAGTGGCAATTTTGTTCTCGATTTGCTTAATTAGTTTGCTGAATTTGTAAGAGCAATTCGTTGTAATTTTGTAGTGAAATTTGCATCTAGCTTGAGAGCTTGAATTTATTGGGCTAAGAGTGGTTTTTTTTGAATTTTCTACGTACGTAGAAAATTCAGTTTTTTTACCCAATTTTCTTTGTCAAAACGCTGCTAATCACCCAACCAAAATCAAAGAAGTAATGCCGAAAGCGGTTAAAACTATTCCTGCAAATTCGGTTAGTTTGAATTTTTCTTTCAGAAAGAAATAAGAAAATAAAATTGCCAATAATAGCTCAAGTTGACCCACTGCTTTCACGTAAACAACTTTTCCTAAAGCGTAAGCAACAAACCAACAAATTGATCCCAAAAAGCTTAAAGTTGTGGTGCGGAAAAACGCCGATTTATTTTCTGATTCAAACAGCATTTTAAAATCTCCAACCAATCTTTTTTGCGCTGATTTGATAATGATGAAAAAAATATTCTGAAAACATAACACCCACATCAACACCATCACCGGTCCTTGAATTTGAGAATAACCAAGCAACATCAAATTTTGTGAGGCAAATTTTAAACTAAAGGCCGAAATCGAAAAACAAAAACCACAAAGCAATCCAAAAAGCATCGAATTATTGTTAAGAGATTTTACAAAATTTTTCACACCAGAATCAAAAGATCCCGACATTAAAATTGCTCCAAATGTTGTAACAATAATCGCTACGATTTTGTAGTTAGAGAGTGTTTCATCAAAAAATAACAAGCCCAAAATCATCGCTTGCAAAACCTCAGTTTTGTAGAAGGCAATGCCAATACTAAAGTTTTTTTTGAAAGCGTGAAGCAAACAAACATTGCCAGCCACCTGCGCTACTGCTGTTACAAAACAGTAGAAAATAAAATGGTAACCAACTGAAGAAAAACTGTACCCAGCACACAAAAGCGCAAAGGGTAATGGCAAAATAAAACGCGACCAAGAAACAGTCAGAGCATCTAATTTTTTATTTAAGGCCTTTTGTTCTAGGTTACGAAAAGTTTGAAAAATAACCGCAGCAATGGTGAAAAAAATCCAAGACATTTTGATGTTAATTGCACAAGCAAGCGTTGCTTACAAAACTAAGCTCCGTGGCACTGCTTGTATTTTTTACCACTTCCACAAGGACAAGTTTCGTTTCTGCCAACATTGCCCCAAGTGCTAGAATCACGTGGATCACGATCTTGCGGTTTTACATTTAACTTTGCCGTAGCAACACGAGAAACTTTAGCTTCATTTTGCACAAAAGCTGGATCGTTTCTGCTTTCAAACATTTTTTGTTTAGGTGCCTTAGCCAACAAATTTACTGCACCTTCTTCGTGATTTGAAATTTGCATGTGAGAAATTCTACTAACCAATTGCTCTTCAATTCTAAGCATCATTTCTTCAAACAAATTGAAAGCGTCGCGTTTGTATTCAATGAGCGGATCCTTCTGAGCGTAGGCACGCAAATTGATACCGTTGCGCAATTTATCTAACATTAGCAAGTGATCTTTCCACTCTGCGTCTAAAGTCAGTAAGAAAATTTGACGCTCAATTTGGCGCACATTTTCAGCGCCGTAGAGCCTTTCTTTTTCAGCAAAAAGTTGCGCCACATTTGCAGAAATAAATTCTAAAATTTCTTTTTCTGTAACTCCGTCTTTTTCTGCCTGAGCCTTCAAATCAAGCTTCAAACCAAAAATTCTCAAAACTTCTTTTTGTAGCAAATCAATTTCCCACTGTTCTGAGTAAGAATTTTTTGCAATGCAATCTTCGACCAATTCTTGGATAATTTGCTCAATAAATTTAGAAACTTTGGCAGAAATATCTTTTGCATTAATCACCTCATTTCGCAAAGCAAACATGACCTTGCGCTGTTGGTTAATGATGTCGTCGTACTTCAAAAGATTTTTTCTAATTTCGTAATTGCGCATCTCAACTTTATGCTGCGCACCGGCGAGAGTTTTAGTTATCCACGGGTGAAAAATTGCTTCATCTTCTTGCAAACCAAAACGAGTTAAAACTGATTGTAACTTTTCTGAACCAAAAATTCTCATCAAATCATCTTCCAGTGACAAAAAGAATTTTGATCTTCCCGGATCACCTTGTCGACCTGAGCGACCACGCAATTGATTGTCGATGCGACGACTTTCGTGTCTTTCAGTTGCAAGCACAAAAAGCCCACCAGCTTCTATTGCGATTTTTTTGTCAGCTTCAACTTGAGCTTTTATCGCTGCAATTTTTTCGGGATTAGTTTCTTCACCAATTAACAATTCCTCAGAACCACCAAGCTTAATATCGGTGCCGCGTCCTGCCATATTTGTTGCAATTGTAATGGCACCGGGAACACCTGCTTGTGCGATAATTTCAGCTTCTTGCTCGTGATATTTTGCGTTCAAAACATTGTGTGGCAATTTGTGTGAGCGCAGTAACTTTGAAAGATATTCTGATTTTTCAATACTGATGGTACCAACTAAAACTGGCTGTTGTTTTGCGTGAGCTTCTTGAATTGCACGAATTATCGCGCCGTATTTTCCATTTTCGTTTTTATAAATTTCATCTTCGTCATCAATTCTAGTAACAGTTTTGTTGGTTGGAATTTCAACAACCCTAAGACCGTAAATCTCTTCAAATTCAACTGCCTCAGTTGAAGCAGTGCCTGTCATGCCAGCAAGTTTTTTTAAAGTCTGAAATAATTTTGAAAAGTAATAGAAGCCAAAGTTTGATTTTCATTTCTAACTTTTAATCCCTCTTTAGCTTCAAGAGCTTGGTGCAAACCATCAGAAAAACGTCGTCCTTCTTGCATGCGACCAGTAAATTCATCAATAATCACAATCGATTGATCTTTAACAATGTAATCAATTTCGTTTTTGAAAATCTTGTGCGCTTTAAGTGCTTGATTGATGTGGTGCACCAAAGAAATGTAAGCTGGGTCGTATATTGAAGAATCAGCGTCAATTGTTCCTGTTGCTTTTAAAGATTTTTCCAAATTTTCAATTCCTACATCTGTTAAAAAAACACCGCGTTCCTTTTCTTCCATTTGAAAATCAGCATCAGTGAGTTTTGGAATTAGGCGATTGATCTCTTCGTAAAGTTTTGAATTGTCGTTAGTTGGGCCAGAAATAATTAGCGGTGTACGCGCTTCATCAATTAAAATTGAATCAACTTCGTCAACAATGGCAAAGTTGTGACCACGCTGCACCATTTGCTCTGGCACAAATTTCATATTGTCGCGCAAGTAATCAAAACCTAGCTCGTTGTTAGTGGCGTAAGTGATGTCGCAAGCGTAGGCAGCGCGGCGCTCTTCATCATTTAAATCATTAGTTAAACAACCAACAGTAAGACCCAAAAATTGGTGAACTTTTCCCATCCAAGCTGAGTCACGACGCGACAAATAATCGTTAGGCGTTACAACGTGAACACCTTTTCCTTCAAGCGCGTTAAGATAACATGGTAGTGTTGCAACCAGAGTTTTTCCTTCACCAGTACGCATTTCTGAAATTTTTCCCTGATGCAAAACCATGCCGCCCACTAACTGCACATCGAAGTGACGCATTTTTAAAACACGCTTTGCAGCCTCGCGCACAACGGCAAAAGACTCGTGTAAAATTGAATCTAGCGTTGCGCCATTTTGTAAACGCTGGCGAAACTCAACTGTTTTAGCCGCTAATTCTTGATCAGAAAGTTTTGAAATTTCTGGTTCAAAAGCATTGATTTTTTCAACTTCAAGAAACATCGCTTTCACTACGCGATCATTAACTGAACCAAAGATTTTTTTTACGAAGAAAGAGAGCATTTTTAAGAATTTTTAGAGTTAAAACTTAGTAGAGTATTTTAATGTCAGCGCCACAAGCAATTAACTTATCAGCCAATCTTTCGTAGCCTCTTTCAAGATGATACAAGCGATTAATCACTGTTTCGCCTTCAGCAACCAATCCAGCCAAAACCAAAGAAACTGAAGCGCGCAAATCAGTGGCCATCACCTCAGCACCAGTTAATTTTTTAACTCCTTTTACTACAGCTAAATTTCCGTGCGACTCAATATTGGCACCCATGCGCACTAATTCTAACACGTGCATAAAACGATTTTCAAAAATAGTTTCTTCAATTGTTGATGCGCCATCAGCCACTGCCATCAAAGACATAAATTGCGCCTGCATGTCAGTTGGAAAACCCGGAAATGGATGAGTCGAAATACTTACAGGATGAATAACATCATCTGTGCGAGACACTTCAATTACACGCTCGGAAATTTGATTCAAAACTAATCCAGACTTTTCTAACTCTTCACGAAATCCACCCAAAACCCACATTTCAATGCCGTGCAACCTAATTTTACCACCAGTTATTCCAGCAGCAATTGCGTAAGTTCCAGCTTCAATTCGATCAGCAATTATCGGGTGACGCGCTGCATGTAATTTTTCTACACCTTGAATTCTAATTTGTGGCGTTCCAGCTCCAGAAATTTTAGCTCCCATTGCAGTTAAGCATTTTGCCAAATCAATAATTTCAGGCTCGCAAGCAGCATTATTAATTATCGTTTCACCTTCAGCTAAAGTTGCCGCCATTAAAGTGTTTTCAGTTGCACCAACTGAAACTTTTTCAAAATTAATTTCTGCACCTTTAAGACGACCCTCAACATGAGCATCAACGTAACCACCTGACAATTCTATTTTGGCACCAAGCTTTTCCATTGCCTTCAAATGCAAATCAACCGGACGAGTACCAATTGCGCAACCACCCGGCAATGAAACTCTAGCCTTACCAAGACGTGCTAAAAGCGGGCCTAAAATAAAAATTGAAGCGCGCATCTTGCGCACCAACTCGTAAGGAGCAATTGGGTTAGAAATTGTTTTAGCATTAAAAATGAGAACACGGCCTTCATTACCAAAGTCGCGATCCATTCCGTCTAACTCAACATTAATTCCCAAATTTACCAAAAGATTGGCCATTGTTGAAATGTCAGAAACGTGGGGAACGTTAGTCAAAGTTAATTTTTCATCAGTCAAAATTGACGCCACCATCAATGGTAAAGCAGCGTTTTTTGCACCTGTAATTTGCACATCTCCGTGAAGTTTTTTGCCACCGGTGATTAAAAGCTTTTTCATTTTTTTAATTTATTTAGTTCGTTTTATTTTTTTTCGTAAGTTCGAACTAATGCATCCAACAAACGTAACCCGTAACCACTAGCACCTTTTACGGCCATCGCGTCACCCTTACCTTTCCAAGCCATTCCAGCAATATCTAGGTGCGCCCATTTTGTTTCACCAACAAAACGTTTTAAAAATTGTGCTGCTGTTGCACTTCCGGCTCCTCTACCACTGCCAACATTTTTCATATCAGCGATATCAGAGTTAATCATTTCGTCGTATTCTTCGCCAAGTGGCAAACGCCATGCACGCTCTCCTGTTTTGGTGCCACAGCTTTGTATTTTTTCTGCCAATTCATCATCATTAGAAAATAATCCAGCATAAACATCAGCTAAAGCAACAATGATGGCGCCAGTTAAAGTTGCTAAATCGACAATAAATTTAGGTTTAAACTTAGTGTTAGTGTAGTGCAACGCATCAGCTAAAACCAATCTTCCTTCTGCATCTGTGTTAATTACTTCAATTGTTTGACCCGACATTGAACGCACAACATCACCTGGTTTTACCGCAGTTCCTGAAGGCATATTTTCTACCAAACCAATAACACCAACTGCATTAATTTTAGCTTTTCTTTGTGCCAAATTACGCAGCAATCCAACCACAACTGCAGAACCCGCCATGTCGGTTTTCATATCTTCCATATTGTTTGCAGGCTTAATTGAAATACCCCCAGTGTCGAAAGTTACACCTTTGCCAACAAAAGCTAGAGGCTGCTCTTTAGCATTTGCACCATTCCATTTTAGCACCACCAATTTTGACT
>JACCDW010076823.1_pt1 | contig 10497 bp, 15 predicted proteins | sample 7449781 | NCBI WGS metagenome assembly JACCDW01 (sample SAMN15323449, study PRJNA562643) | freshwater metagenome | isolation source: river surface water | place: USA:Blue River Watershed | collected 2017-08-18 | reverse complement strand
TTTAATTTGCATAGTTCTTCAGAATTAAAATATTGTATATCTACATCAGAAACTCCTATTAAGCATTTGGGACTTAGGCTATTTGATACTTGTAAGACAAAATTCATTTTATTTTTTAGAGATTCGTACCAACCGCTTGATGCAAATCCATTATATGTATTTTCGCATTCCATTAAGTTTAAATGCTGAATTATTTTATCATGAAACATCCCATCTATGCACAATGAACATAATTCGGAAAAATTATCCGTATAACTCATGCACATATGTATATATTTTTCATTTTTAGATTTAGGTTTCATTTTTAGATTTAGGTTTCATTTTTAATTATATACCAAGAGGACCATGGAGAGTCATTGGGCGTTATGTGTAATTTTTGATTTTTTTTAGAAAAAAATTCATCTACTGCTGATTTTACTCCAAACTCACAATTATTATGTATGCCATTTAAGTAGTCGTGTCCAGACATGATTCCATTATTTTTTAATCTTTTATACCAAACTTTTATGTCTTTTTTTACTGCACTGTATTTATGGTCTGCATCTAAGTATATAAAATCAAAAAAATTATGAGGAAATTTTTCAGAAGCATCAATACTGTAACTTTTAATTATTTCCACTCTACTATCATTTTTAAATTTGTTACTTACTAAATCAAAAAGTTTTTTTTGCTCACTATTTGAAACATTTGATATGTCACGGTAATCTGCTTGCTGTTCCCAACAGTCTATTAAATATAATTTTTCTAATTTAGATTTAAGTAGACATTCTGAAAAGCAACCAGCCTGCACGCCTATTTCTGCTCCCACTTTTAATCCGTAGTGGTCAATTAATTTAGAAAATTCTTCTCTATGTGTTATTTGCATTTATTTATATTCTCCAGTACCTAATTTATATATAATGTTTTTCATTCTAGAAATTGCATCTTCCTTTCTTAAATGATTTCTGGCAAAATTGTAAGCAGATTTTGCAATCATTTCGCATTCATTAGGATGATGGTCTGCCCAGTCAATCATTTGTTCTAAATTTGAAAGATCTTCTTTTATTGGTATGTAATGAATAAATGGCTTTGTTTGCCAATACCAGTATTCGTGAAGCTTTCTGTCTTGATATAATATAGGTCTTTGTGAATGCATTAGAAATTTAGTTCTAGCACTATACCCCATGCCTTGCATGTCTATTAAATACTTATACTTGCAGTGATCTGGCAGAGACACATAATTACTTTTTAATAATTCTGGATTATTTATTATTGGGTTGTCAGAGTGCTTGCTGCCCCACATAATATTAAATTCATTAACAGATATTTTATTATGACTTTTGTATTTATCAAAAAGAACTTTTCGTGTAGGATGACTTAAAAAACCTATCCAAAATGCTTTTTCATATATGTATTTTTTTTTAGAAGCTTTTGCTATTGACTCACATACTTTTGAGTAATCCTCTATGTTTCCTTGCTTCCAATGTATGAAAGAAAAGCAGGGTATTGCTTTTTCGTTATACTTATCGGAAGCAATAGAGTATTTGCCATCACCCCAGTCGTTAATATCAAATACAACGCTGAATGGCTTCATTTTCTCTCTTCCTTTAGGACTAATCCAAGCAAAAGCCATATTGATCATTTCTACAATATTCTCCCCCCTTGGGGGCCAACAATGAAATGGTTCAGCTTTTATACTATAACCGTCAAATTTTACTGATATAGTTCCTGGATTCATTTTTATTATGCATAAGATCTGTCTTTATTATCTTGCATTATTTGCTTTCCTAAGTTGACTAGTGCAGTTTTGCTTCTCATCGCATGGACTATAGCTGGGTTTACCATCGAATCTTTATGAGTCATATACTCTATAAACTTCCATGGATTTCCGTCTGGAACTTTATCTCTCATTACGCCAGTCCATTCGCTTGCCCAAGTATCCATGTGATTTGAATGAAATCTTGCTGAATAGTCTTTGCTAAACATATGACTTAAAACGGCTATTCCTACTTCTTCTGGAAAATTATAATTTGCTCTTGCCTGAATTTCCTTGAAAGCTAGCACTGTATCTTTTGCTGCTTTAGCAAATTCTTTCTTGCAAATCCAAAATCCACCGTTTGTATTATAAACTATATTTTGCCCAACCCCAAATGCTCTCCATAGAACAGTCATGTCCTTATTCTTCGCTCCCCACCAATCTGCTCTTTTAGTATCATCTGAGTTAAGTGGGCTTTCAAGGAAGCTGTGCCATTTGTCGCCAGCAAGCATTTCATAAAAATCCTGGTTTGGTTTTCTAACAAAATAGTGGTCACTGTCTATAAATACTAATACGTCGTAGTCCATACTAGCCACTTTTTGTAAATAATCGAATTTCCAATATTGAGTCTGATCTAAGTGTATTGATGGATCCATCCTTTTGGAAATACATCCATGAAGCGGTTCATCGCAATAAACCAATATATCATGGTTGATGCCACAATTCCTCATACTGTACACAAGTGACTGCAGCATGTACCTATAATCTCCCCAAGCAACTGACCAAATTAAAGTCTTCATATACTGACCTCTATTTTCTGATTAGCTAAATTTATTAGACTGTTCCATTTATTAATTGATTTTTCTTTATTGCACCACTCTTCTCTGGTTGCTTCGCTTGCTATTTTTCCAGCTTTTGTTCTTATGTTAAAATCACACATGGAGGTAGCGTATTCTCTGGCTTCTTCTATACTGTCATAGCAGCAGCCCCCATGCGGGTATGGAATCATGTTAGGGAAATTCCATTTTCTTGGCGCGATGATAGGGCATCCAGTGAGCTGAGCTTCTATTACGGACCTACTTTGATTCTCTATAAACTTATGATTGCAGTTATATAAGAAAACGTCAAGATCTGCCAGCCACTGAATGGTGGGCATTGCGTTAGTCGCGTACATTCTCCATCTAGCATCAAAGGTATGCCAAGAATACTTTTGATCTAACTGATCAGACCAGCCTAGCACTGAAAACGATGATTCAAGTCCATTAGTGACTTGCTCATAAAAAACTGGAAAGTTTTCTGAAAATTTAAGAAGATCATCTCTGCTATGTTTTCCAAAAACAGTATAAGGTCTTTTTGACCTTAGCAATAGAGGCCAAGTATCTGAATCAAAGTAGTTTTCTATGACGAAGGTTTTTTGATAAGGATTTTGCTTCATAACTTCAGCATTAATTATATTTTTATGAAACACCGAAGTATATAGAGCAACGTCAATTTGATTATTTTTTACTGCTGCCAATTCTTCTGGAGTGTGCCACATCATGTCATTAGACCAAAGAAACTTTAGTCCTGAATCTTTTATTCTATTTATTCTGTGTTTATCACTAAATATTCTGAAATTACAGTTTGCATATGCATAACCATGTAATTTATCTGGTAGTTCGCTGGCACTGTGATATTTAATTTTTAAATTATCTAAAAAATCAGTGTTATGCTTTTCATTTAATCTAAAATCATCATTAGGTATTAATGTTATATTGTAGCTGTCTTTTAGTAAGATAAGTAACTCTTTTAATCTTGTGTCAGCACCGCCAAGATCTGATATCCATTGAAATACGTATAAATTTTCTTTCATGTGCTATTTATCGGCTACTTTACGCTGGTTATTCAATTAATTAATTTAGTCGAAATAAACATATGCAATCTGATATAGAGATAGCTGTTTCTATTAAAAACATCAATAATTGGCAAAATGCATATATTGATGATTTTTTTAATTTTAATTTATTGAACAAATGTGAAAGATTATCAATAAGCTTTTTATCTAATACTCACAAGAAGCCCAAAAACATATATAGCAAGATTAATTGGCATTTTACGGAAAAATCTAGTAATGAAATGATATTTGAGTATTTAGATACATTGAAAAATTTAAATAAAATACCTAAATGGACCTTATTCATTACTAACGAATATGCAGTAGACTGTGGAAAAATATTAGAGTTACTTGACGTATACTTTAATTATCAAACACCAGTTTGTGTTTGCTCAGATGTGGTATGGCATAATGAGAATTTGTCTAATAATAGCTATGAAAATATAATTAAAAAATTTATGCCTAAAGAAATGCATAAAAAATACGAAAATTGGAGCGGTGCCAGTCTAATGAATAGTCATCCGTCTGGTGCTTTCGCTCTTTCTGAAAAGGCGATAACCAATATACTTTTATCTCATGATTGGCTCAATTGGAAAAAGGAAGTATCAAAAGATGCTCATCTAAACCAAAATGTAATCATGGGTCTATTAATGACTGCTATGAAAATACCTATGCCAAATGTAAAATTCATGAGTGAAAAAATAAACTTGGCAGATTTTAGTTTTTTGAAAACTAATGGAAAATGTGCTGTAATAAGAATAGATAGCAACGATTCTAAAAACCATGAAACATACAGATCTGCAATAAGTAATAATGTTAATATAAAGCTAAAAGAAACCATAAATTATTCCGAAAGGCATATAAAAAACAAAGAAATAGTTCTGAAGATAAAATTATCAGATAAAGAAAGCTTGTCTGGACTGCTTTTACTTAATGAAAACAAAAAAGCTATTTTTACTGGCAAGAATGATTGGGATATTTATTGGAGTATGAGTAGTCCAGACACAATAATTCTGCAAAACATTCATGACGATCAAGTGGGTGAAATCAGATATGGCTCTAACAAAAGAAATTGTCATATAATGATAAATGGTATGGGTAAAACGATAACTACTTTCGGAACCATATATGAATGAATCAATAACTTTTACGACTACTGCGATGGTGCGTCCATCTCTCATAGAGCAAACATACGAAAGCTTTGCAAAAAAGACCAAGTTAAATTTAAAAGATTTTCTTTTACGACTAAATGTAGATCCAGCCCCTCATTCGACAGAAAAAAGCATGATGAAAGTTGTAAATGTAGCGAGCAGATTTTTTGGAAAAGTAGATTATCGTTTATCTGATTCGTGTTCTTTTCCAAAAGCTGTCAAGTGGTGCTGGTCTGATGTAAAAACACCTTATGTTTTTCACTTAGAGGACGATTGGAGACTCATTGAGTTTATAGACATAAACGACATGATTGATATATTAAACAAAAACCCTCTTATAAACCAAGTATGCCTAAGAGCATATTACAATCAAACCAATTTAGGACTATTGCCTCATATAATAAGAGGAAATGCTGCGACCAATTTTTCTAAATATATGAAAGATGATATTAATCCAGAAATTCAAATGAAAAGTGGGCAATGTAGAGACGATTCTGGGAATTTATTTTGCGCACCTGAATCTGTAATGCATCATCCAGCAAATCCTAATTCTACAGTTATAAAAGATTTAGGTAGAATATGGATGAAATATCATAACAAAAGAATGATAAGACCAAATAATTTTTTCACTGCTTGGGAGCAAAGAAAGTAATTCATACATAAGAATTTAAAGCTTTCAGTATTTTTGGTGGTATACTTTTGTGCGTATGTTTCTTAAAATTATTAGGCATAAGAGAAAGTATATATCTGCTGTGTAGAGGGTTTTTCTTGTATGCCCAAAATCTTCTCTCTTGCTCCATAATCCAATGAGTATATATATAAAGATTGGCTCTTCTTGCATAGCCTCTTGAATTTATAGGTAGCTTAAATTTTTTAGCAATTTTGCAAGCCTTCATCTCGCAATCTCTCTCCATAGCTCTAATTATAGAAAAAGATCTACTAAGTCTTCTAGCTCCTATTTCCTCTCTATTAAACCAGCCCTCTACGTGCTCGATTGCTTTTGCTGATTTCTTAAAAAGGGAGTTGCCTTCAATCCATTGCAAAAAATGTGCGTATTCATGAATAAGAGTGTCGAGCCAAAATTCGTTTTTGGTAGCTATTTTCATGACTAAATCTTCGTCAGAAAAAAATCCAGCAGCAGTGCAGCCGTTGCACTGAACTGAGGTTCCTCTTCCCCATACTATATCTACGCCCCATTCTGCTAGATGGGATTTCACGAATGTTATAAACTTATATACGCTTTTAGATATGCGTTTTCCATTGTACACTCTTTTCATTCGACACCCTCCCTTTTGTTTGTCGTTGATTTAAGAGCGCATGGCGCCTATGATGATTACAATTAATAAAAATTTCAGCCTTTAATTTTATAAATGCAAATGGTTTTTTCAGTAAAAGTTGAAATAAAAATTATGGATTTTAATAAACAAGCAGATTTAAGAAGATGGTTAAAAGAGAAATGGGTGGATATTTCTAGAAAGACCAAAGACGGAAAGCACCCACCATGCGGTAGGTCTAGTTCCAATAAGGGTGGTGGCTACCCTAAATGTAGACCTTCTAAAAAAGTGTCAAAAGACACACCATCCACTTCTCGCGGTATGTCTAAAAAAACTAAACAAAAAGCAGTTAGACAAAAAAGAGATGCTGAAAAAAGTCCAAGATCGGGAAAAAAGCCACACATGACATCTCATCATAAATTAAAAAAACAATCTAAAGAAGATTTTAAAATAAGTTTTACGAAAGAGGACTGGATTAGGATAGGAATGTCTGAAGGTTGGCTATAATACATTCCACAGATGAAAAAAGTATCTTTCAAAGTTAAAAGCAAAAAATGGATTTTAAAGTTTATGCCTTCTATGGGCATGAGTAGGTATAGCTACGGAGAATGCGACTATCCAGACGTTGCAAAGCCTCAAATATGGGTTAACAAGAATCTGAATGAAAAAGACATGATCAATACGATCATTCATGAGGTTCTGCACGCAGTTAGACCCGAACTCTGTGAAGAGAGCGTTGAAGAGACTGCTAATGTGCTTGAAGAAGTTTTAATTAAATCTGGTGTTAAAATTGATCTAGATCTGATTAAAAAAAGTGGGGAAAAGGTCAATAAAACTCAAAATAAGTAGTCAAAAATCGAGTTTTCCACAAAAATTAGAGAAAAACGGTTGACTGTAGGCTACTTTCGAAGTAGACTTTTCTAGCCCCGAGAAGTTTCGGGCAAAAGGAGAAATATGTCTACTTTACAAGAATGTGAGTTAGAGCTTGGCGGCGTTAGCTTAGATAAGCTTTACGGAGAAATCGCTGCGAGAAGGAGTAATCTTTCTAGCATGAAGGCACAGCTTTCATCTTTAGAACAAAAAATGAAAGAGATGTGCCACGACCTTATCTTTAAAGGTTCTATTGACTTTTCTGAAAAAGAAATTGAACAAATCAGGAATAAAGCAGATTCTTTGAAGAAAGAAATTAAAATTCTGGATAGTTGTCAGCCTATCTCTTCTAGAACAATCAAGAAGTCCAGAAAAGATTTGCCGTCATATCGAGATTGCGTAATTTCTTTTATTGAAAAAAGCGAAGAGAACTTCACTCCAGTCTCTGTTGTTGAGTATGTCTCTGAGCAAAGAATGACTGAAGCGAACAACTCGGTCAGAGTGTACGTTCACAGAATTCTCAAAGACTTAATCTTAGAAGGCAAGATTTTTCAAGTTGATCATGGACATTACAAGAAAGTGAGCGAGGAATAAAATGAGTTTTAACGAACCTAAAGTTACTCTTGATGTTTGCATCACTCCTGTTTCTGCAGTAGTCGATGGAGACAAGATCCAGAAATGGCTTGATAATAGAAACTTACCAGAAACTTCTTTTAAGGCATTCTTGGATATCATGTTTAACAGGTGTTTTGAAACCATGATTCAGCATAAGGCTGCCAATCATGGCGATAGTTGCAATGTTTATGTTGCAACTCTGTATGCTGGTGGTGGAATGTCTTTTATTAGTCCTATTGATTTTGCAACTGATGACGACAAATCATCTTTTTTTACTTGTTTATCTGATTTAATTTATGAAATTGCTGAAAAGCACGAAGATAAGCCTATTGGCTCAATCGTTGTGTCTGAAGCATGGAGTTGTGGAATTAGAAAAGACAGAGAACAGGAAATCAGGGCTTACATGAAAGAGCAGGAATTAAGGGAAGACTTTTCGCATGTTTGCGATAAACTGATTAGACATGCAGTAGAAGTCAGCGGCGGTATTTCCGATCTTCCAGAAGACCACGAATATGTGAAAAAGTTTGAAGTTTTTACTGTGATGGCTAACTTCTTGTCCATGGATGGACCAGTAATTGTGTCGAAAATGCGACTTATTGACTCTGAAGTTGCCGATAGCATCGTGGACGGAGTACTCGAAGTCGTTAATAAGTACTCTTTCATGTCTAAAAATGTTGGAAGAATCCAATTCGACCTGAGCGAATACGAACCAGTCAATTTTGACGAAAAAGAGTTTGACAATGAGTAAATTTAAGAAACTTAACAACAATGATTGCCGTGGAGTTCCCAGATTTTACAAGAAGGCAGGCGGAAGTAAGATTATCATTCAAGGTAAAAGTAGATACTGGAGGCAATCTCCAGAAATGATTGATTTTGAAAGCGGTCCTGCCCTTTTTAAGGGAAGTGCTATCTACGATGGTAAGAAAGATTTGGGAGTAATTAAGGATTTCAAAATTGTATCCTATTCATCTTCTGAAATTTCTGAATTTACTGAAGAACTTTGCAAACTTATTGTAAAGAAATATGAAATTTCTGACGCCGAAAAGGAGCGTGCTTTAAAATTCTCAATCATGGGAAATATCACAAGCTTCTTATCAGAATGGTTATGTGTAGAGATAGAAATGGAGTCAGACAATGGAAAGAGTTAAAAGTAAAATCACGGAAATGTGTTTTTTAGAGTATGAAAAAGGGTGGGATAAAATTGTTCAGACTGCAGTTGATTGCATAGAAAAACATTTGACAGATAGAGACTGTGAAGTTCTTAATAGTATAAAAGAAAAAAATGATACGTTTAACTATTTGCAAATAAAAGAAAAATTCGGCTCTCTTAGAATATATGTTTCGTATTATGACGACTACATATATGGCGTAATTTCCATGGCAGAGGCTATGTCTAAGCATACGTGCGAAATTACTGGAGAGCCTGGAAAGATGCACGTGAAAGGATATTGCCTGAAGACGCTATGTCCTTCATATGCAAAAGATAAAGGGTTTATTGAATATGGATCAGACCTGCAAATTTAGTATTTTAACAAATCTAACCAAGCCTCTGTCGCCCTATTGTTGTGCAACTGCAATAGGCATTTGTTCCATTTAGTAAGGCCAATTTTTTTACCTTTACTGCACCACCATAGAGCATCCATTACGGACTGCTTGTCGGTGGCTTTTCCTTTACATAAAGGATTTATAAAAGTTATTTCTTCAGAAACAGCTATCGGTATCCCGCACGCAACGAAGTCTGCGCTTACTATATTAAATGTTTCTGTGAAGGATATCTGCATGCCGATATCCATTCTTTTAACTAGATTTAAGAAATCTTCATGAGAGTACCAGGGGTGCTCTACTAGAGAGTGCGGGGTGTCTGCAAATATCGCTCTTAAATTTCTTAAAACAACTCCTGCTTCTTTTTGTTCGTGCTCAGATACATTTATATGTAGCTTTAGATACTTATTGTTTTTATTCGCAAACTCAATTGCCCATAAAGCTTGTTGCGTGTGATTCTTGAGCACTCTCAATGCTCCAAAGCATCCAATATGAATGTCATTTTCTGACTTATCAATATTTATATTTTCATTTCCATTTATTGATGGGTCTGGGTAGTAGATGTTTGGAGAATAACTTATACCTCCCTTGTATAGGGAATTTAAATCTTCGTATAAATCATCGTTGTTGCAACTTATTGAAATGTTTATCCCAGAAGATCTTAATTTAAGATATTCTTCTATCCATTCAAAAGCCATGCCTTCGCTTGATAAAAATGGCACCATAGAGTGAAGTCTAATTATCCATTTTACTTTAGGATGTAATTTTGATAACACTTTAAATTTCTCAGGCACTACCCATAGCGCTTCAATAAAACAATGCGTAGGCTTATACTCTGAAACGTGTCTATCTATGCAGTTATTATCTATTACTTGTATAGTTTTAGAGCATACTCCTATTTCATTTAATTTTCTAGATACAAATTCACAAGAATTAAATAAGCCATAGCATTTTGTTTTTGTACCATATACCTTACGTTCTTTAATAACAAACAAAACTCTTACATTTTCAGATGTCTTTGTTGGTTTTTTAAAAATTTGCATTATATCCCCTTTTGTTACTATATTTTAATTTATATTAAAAATTAATCCTACTATTAATTTTTAAAATGATGAAGTTGTTTATTTTTCCGATACAACATATACTATGGCTAACTTTGATTTTTACAAAAAAGAATATTTGCGTCTTAGAATTGAATTGGAAAAAATAGGGAATATGCCCGACAGTGATGGCAAAGAAATGAAAAAAGTTGCAATTAAAGCTCTCAGCTATGTCGCTGAATACCCAGAAGACAAGTATCTGTGCGGCTGGGGTAAGGGCAAGGACGAATAATTGCTAGATTTCTCTTGACATGTACGCTACATGTGGTAATATTGTCGTGAGTTTGGTCAAAAACTTCATGCAAACACCCACAAAAAAAGTAGACAAATAAATGGA
>JACCDW011690482.1_pt1 | contig 10498 bp, 10 predicted proteins | sample 7449781 | NCBI WGS metagenome assembly JACCDW01 (sample SAMN15323449, study PRJNA562643) | freshwater metagenome | isolation source: river surface water | place: USA:Blue River Watershed | collected 2017-08-18 | reverse complement strand
GTACGAGATCGCAGCCCGTGCCATCCCGCCGGAAAAGGTGCAGCTGATGCTGGCCGGCGACGCCTCCCTGGAGGAGGACGAGGACGGCGCCCTGGTGCTGCACACGCGCCGCACCGACCTCAAGGCCCGCACGCCCAACCAGACGGTCTACCTGGACAACATCGTCCACCACGACATCACCTTCGGCATCGGCCCGGCCGGCACGGGCAAGACCTACCTGGCCGTGGCCTGCGCGGTCGACGCGCTGGAACGCAGCGCGGTGCAGCGCATCGTCCTCACGCGCCCGGCGGTGGAAGCTGGCGAGAAGCTGGGCTTCCTGCCCGGCGACCTGACCCAGAAGGTCGATCCCTACCTGCGCCCGCTGTACGACGCGCTGTACGACCTCATGGGCTTCGACCGCGTGGCCAAGGCCTTCGAGCGCAACGCGCTGGAGATCGCGCCGCTGGCCTTCATGCGCGGTCGCACCCTGAACAACGCCTTCGTCATCCTGGACGAGGCGCAGAACACCACGCCCGAGCAGATGAAGATGTTCCTCACGCGCATCGGCTTCGGCAGCAAGTGCGTGGTCACCGGCGACGTCAGCCAGATCGACCTGCCGCGCGGGCAGGCCTCGGGCCTGATCGAGGCGGAGCACATCCTGCGCCGGGTCAAGGGCATTGCCCACACGCGCTTCACCAGCGCCGACGTGGTGCGCCACCCGCTGGTCGCCCGCATCGTCGATGCGTATGACGCCGCCCGAAAGTCTGAATCCTCACGCTGACCCCATGTCCCCCGCCAAGAAAAAGACCGCCCCGGCCCCCGCCCTGCCCGCCGTGGCGCCCCTGGACCTGAACCTGCAGTTCGGCGACTTCCCCGAAGCGGCCGCGCACAAGGCCCTCCTGCGCAAGCCGCGCGTGCAGCGCTGGATGCAGATGGCCCTGCAAGGCCCCGGCGAGATCGCCGTTCGCATCGTCGGCGAGGACGAAGGCCGCGCCCTGAACAAGCAGTACCGCCGCAAGGACTACGCCACCAACGTCCTGACCTTCGACTACCTGCGCGAGCCCGTGGTCATGGGCGACCTGGTGCTGTGCGGCCCCGTCGTCGAGCGCGAGGCGAAGGCACAGGGCAAGCCCCTGGAGGCACACTACGCGCACCTGCTGGTGCACGGCACCCTGCACGCCCAGGGCTACGACCACGAGACGAACGAGCGCGACGCGCTGGAGATGGAGTCCCTGGAAGTGCTGCTGATGGGGGCGCTGGGCTATCCCAACCCGTACTGAGGCCGGGTACCGGCGGGCCCACGCACCTGCGGGCGCTGCCTCAGCGCACCGTCATCGGGATGGTGATGGGCCCGTCGTTGACCAGGTGCACCTGCATGTCGGCGCCAAAGCGGCCCGTGGCCACCCGGGGGTGCGCCATGCGGGCCTGGGCGCACAGGTGGTCGTACAGGCGCTCGCCCAGCCCCGCCGGCGCTGCGCCCGTGAAGCTGGGGCGGTTGCCGCCGGAGGTGTCGGCCGCCAGGGTGAACTGGCTGACCAGCAGCAGCCCGCCGTCGATGTCCTGCAGGCTGCGGTTCATCTTGCCGGCCTCGTCGCTGAACACGCGCAGCTTCAGCAGCTTGGCCAGCAGCTTCTCGGCCTGGGCCTCGGAGTCCGTGGGCTCGGCGCACACCAGCACCAGCAGCCCGGCCCCGATCTCGCCGACGGTCTCGCCCGCCACCACCACCCGGGCCTCGCCCACCCGTTGCACCACCGCCAGCATCAGTCCTCCTCCCCGGCCGCCGCCGTTTCCAGTCTATCGGGCAGCAGCTGGATGCTCGCGCGCAGCCCCGGCACCGCCTGCATCAGCGCCCGCTCCACGTCCAGCCGCAGCCCGGCGGCCCGCGCCATCGTCCAGTCACCCGGCACGTGCAGGTGCAGGTCCACGAAGCTGCGCTGGGCGGCGCGGCGCGTGCTCACATGGTCGAAGCGCACGCCCGGCCCGGCAAAGCCGTCCAGGGTGCGCTGGATCTCGGCCTGCTGCGGCGGGTCCAGCGCCTGGTCCAGCAGCCCGTGCGAGGAGCGCCACACCAGGGCCACGCCCTCGCGCAGGATGTTCAGCGCCACGCCGATCGCCACCACCGCATCCAGCCACAGCCAGCCGGTCGCGCCGGCCAGGGCCAGGCCGGCCACCACGCCCACCGAGGTCCAGACATCGGTGACCAGGTGCCGCGCGTCGGCCTCCAGCGCGATGGAGCGGTGCACCTGCGCGGCGCGGTGCATCACCCATGCCAGCAGGCCGTTGAGCGCCGAACTGGCGACCGACAGGCCCAGGCCCCAGTCCAGCCGGGCCAGCGGCTGCGGGTCCACGACACGGTGGCCCGCCGCCCAGACGATGCCCAGCGCCGCGCCGATGATGAGGATGCCCTCGAACCCCGAGGAAAAATATTCGGCCTTGTGGTGACCGTAGGGATGCTCGTCGTCCGGCGGCGCCTGGGCCACGGTCACCATGCGCAGCGCGAACATGGCGCCGGCCAGGTTGACGAAGGACTCCATCGCGTCGGACAGCAGGCCGACCGAACCCGTCACCCACCACGCCAGCGTCTTGAGCGTGATGGTGAGCACGGCGACCACGATGGACGCCGCCAGCAGGCGCCGGGGCGTGAGGTGCGCGATCAGGTCGGGGGACATGCGCCGATTGTGGCCCAGCGTCACAATGGCCCCCATGGGGCATTGGATGCGAGGGCAATGGATCTGGCTGGCGCTGTGGGCCGCGCTCACGGCGGCCGGCGCGCTGGCGCTGGCGCAGGCCCGACTGCAGCAGCTGTACGCCGACTTCGACACGAATGCCCGCATCGCCCACCGGCTCCTGAGCCAGCGCATGGCGCAGCACGATGCGGCCCTGGCCACCTTGGCGCTGCTGCAGCCGCCGGCCGGGCCAGACGCCGCCGAGCGCCGCCTGCCCTCCCTCTACCCCCAGGTCCTCGCCGTGCTGCGGCGGGACCCTGGCCAGGCCTGGACAGAGCCGGGGCTGGCCGAGGCCGAGGACGCCTCGCGTCGCCATCAGCGCCCGGCCACCGCCGCCGCCCACCTCGCCCAGGGCCGCTACTGGCTGGTGCTGGCGGCGCAGCCGGCCAGCTTCGCGGTGCAGCTGTCGCTGCGCGAGGCCATTCCCGCCGACGAGTGGCCGGCCGCGTCGGCGCCCATCGCCATGCAGCTGTCCCACGCGGGCCAGGCCTTCGACCTGCAACCCGGCCAGCCGGCCACCGGCTGGACCTTCCGCGCCGACAAGCCGCTGGGGTCGTCGAGCCAGCCCTTCGTGCTGTCGGCCCGCCGCACCGTGGCCTGGGGCGAGCTGCCCTGGGCCGGCATGGCCGGGACGGCCCTGGGCCTGGCCGCCGGGCTCGCCGCTGTGCGCTACCTGCTGCGCCTGCGGGACCAGCGCCGGCGGGCCGAGGAACTGGTGCGCCTGGGGCAGGTGGGCCGCCTCAATGCCCTGGGCGAGCTGGCCGCTGGCATGGCGCACGAGTTGAACCAGCCCCTGACCGCCGTGCTGGCCAACACCCAGGCCGCCGCCCGACTGCTGGCGGACGACCCGCCGGAGCTGGCCACCGCGCGCGATGCCATGGACCAGGCGGCCCAGCAGGCCCGCCGCGCCGCCGACGTCCTGGGCCGCCTGCGCCGCACCGTGGAGCCGAGCGGCCCGGCGCAGCCCCAGCCCCTGGACCTGGGCGCGGCGGCCCGCGCCGCCCTGCACCTGCTGGCGCCCGAGCTGGCGCGGCGCGGCATCGACACCCAGGTCGACGGCCCACCTGTGCGGGTGCTGGCCGAGCCCGTGGCCCTGGAGCAGATCGTCCACAACCTGGTGATGAACGCCATGCAGGCGCTGGAGCAGGTACCCGCGGCCGAGCGCCGGCTGGTCCTGGCCGTGGCCCGGGACGGGGACGCCGGCACCCTGTCCGTCACCGACACCGGCCCGGGCATCGCGCCCGAGGCGCTGCCGCGCCTGTTCGAGCCCTTCTTCACCACGCGCGCCGACGGCCTGGGCCTGGGCCTGAGCCTGTGCGAGACCCTGGCGGGCCGCCTGGGCGGCCGGCTGGAGGCGCGCCACCATGCCCCGCGCGGCGCCTGCCTGCGCCTGAGCCTGCCCCTGGCCCCTGCCGCATGAACACCTCCGCCCCTTCCACCCATTCCCCGCTGGTGCACCTGGTCGACGACGACGAGGCCGTGCGCGCCAGCCTCTCGCTCCTGATCGGCACCGTGGGCCTGCGGGTGCAGGCCTGGGCCGACCCGCAGGACTTCCTCGCGCAGTTCGAGGGCGGCGGGGTGGGGGCGGTGGTGCTGGACGTGCGCATGCCGGGGCTGGGCGGGCTGCAGGTGCTGGAGCGGCTGCAGGCGCGCGGCATCGACCACCCGGTCCTCATGCTCACCGGCCATGGCACCGTGGACATGTGCCGGCGTGCCTTCAAGGCCGGCGCCGCCGAGTTCCTGGAAAAGCCCGTCCACGACGAGGCCCTGCTGGAGGCGCTGCAGGCCGCCGTGCGCCAGCACGTGCGCACCCGCGAGCGCCTGCGCGCCAGCGAGATCGCCCGGGCGCGGCACGCGCAGCTGTCCGAGCGCGAGCGCGAGGTGCTGGGCCTGATCGTTCAGGGCCTGACGAACAAGGAGATCGGCCGTGCCCTGGGCCTGTCCCCGCGCACGGTGGAGACCCACCGCGCCCACCTGTTCGACAAGCTGGAGGTCGACTCGCTGGCACTGCTGATACGCCAGTACGCCGCGCTGGCGGACCCGGCGGGCGATGCGCTGCCGGGGGGTGCTGCGTAGAACTACGCAGCGGCCCGCGTAACCGATCGGATGGCGGGTTCGGCCGCCGGTTCCTACAGTGCGGGCACGGTCCTTGACGGGCCGCCCCTCACCCCCACGAACCGGAGATTTCCATGCAACGAACCGTCCCCTTCCTCGCCCGCGCCACCGTCCTGTGCCTGGCCGCCGCGGCCGGCGCCGCCTCCGCCCAGGCCGTGCGCACCGAGCGCAACATCTCGCTGGACCTGGCCAACCAGATCGCCTCGGCCACCGTGGCGGCCTGCACCGCCGGCGGCTACAACGTCGCCGCCACCGTGGTGGACCGCGCCGGCACCGTGCGCGCCGTGCAGCGCGCCGACAACGCCGGCCCGCACACCCTGGAGGCCAGCCGCCTGAAGGCCTACACCTCGGCCTCGGCCAAGAACAACACCTTGGCCATCATGGACACCGCGCAGAAGAACCCCGCCGCGGCCAACCTGGTCCACATCCCCGGCTACCTGCTGCTCGGCGGCGGCGTGCCGATCCGCGTGGGCAACGAGGTGATCGGCGCCGTGGGCGTGGGCGGCGCGCCGGCCGGCCAGATCGACGAGCAGTGCGCGCTGACCGCGCTGGACAAGGTCAAGGACCTGCTGAAGTGACCCCAGCGGGCAGGGACCCGGCCCCCGGGTCCCTGCCCCTGTCCCCGAGGATCTGCCGCCATGGCCTTCACACTGAACATTCCCTCCGTCCAGCCCCTGGTGCTGTCTATGGCCCTGGGCCTGCCGCTGGCCTGGACGCAGCCGGCGGGCGCCCAGGTCGGCCCTTCGCCCGCCGAGGCCACGGCCTACCGCGGCCTGCACGCCGCTGCCTGGCGCGGTGAAGCCGCCACGATCCGGCAGCTCACGGCCAAGGCCCTGCCCGCCGCGCTGGACGCGCGCGACGCCAATGGCCGCACGCCGCTGCATGTGGCCACCTTCGCCCGCCACCCGCAGGCGATCCAGGCGCTGGCCCAGGCCGGCGCCCGGCTGGACCTGCTGGACAACGACCGCTACGACGCCGTCACCATCGCCGCCGTGGCGGACGACGAGGCCAGCCTGCGCGTCCTGCTGGCGGCGGGCGCCAGCGCGAAGCTCGTCACCAGCCGCTACGACGGCACGGCCCTGATCGCCGCCGCGCACCTGGGCCACGACGGCGTGGTGCGCCAGCTGGTGGCCGCGGGCGCGCCGCTGGACCACGTCAACAACCTGCACTGGACGGCGGTGATCGAGGCCATCGTGCTGGGCGATGGCGGCCCGCGCCACCAGGCCACGCTGAAGATCCTGGTGGACGCCGGCGCCAACCTGCAGCTGGCCGACCGCAGCGGCCGCACCCCGCTGCAGCTGGCGCGGCAGCGGGGCTACACGGCGATGGAGAAGATGCTGGAAGCCGCCGGCGCGAGGTAGCGCCTCAGCCCAGCGTCACGCGGGCGAACTTGCGCTTGCCCACCTGCACGACATAGGTGCCGGCCTCGAGCTTGAGGCCCTTGTCGCTGACCACGGCGGAGTCGATGCGCACGCCGCCGCCGTCGATGAGGCGGTTGGCCTCGGAAGTGGACGGCGCCAGGCCGGCCGACTTGAGCAGCGCGCCGATGCCCAGGGGCGCGCCGGACAGCGTCACCTCGGGGATCTCGTCGGGCACGCCGCCCTTGCTGCGGTTCACGAAGTCCTGCTCGGCGCCATCGGCCGCCGCGGCGCTGTGGAAGCGCGCGGTGATCTCCTTGGCCAGGGCCACCTTGGCATCGCGCGGGTTGCGGCCGCCGTCGATGTCCTTGCGCAGGGCGGCGATCTCCGCCTCGCTGCGAAAGCTCAGGAGCGTGTACCAGCGCCACATCAGCGTGTCCGAGATGGACATCACCTTGGCGAACATGGTGTTCGGCTCCTCACTGATGCCGATGTAGTTGTTCTTGCTCTTGGACATCTTGTCCACGCCATCCAGGCCCTCGAGCAGCGGCATGGTCAGGATGCACTGCGGCTCCTGGCCATATTCCTGCTGCAGATGGCGGCCCACCAGCAGGTTGAACTTCTGGTCGGTGCCGCCCAGCTCCAGGTCGGACTTCAGGGCCACCGAGTCGTAGCCCTGCATCAGCGGGTACAGGAACTCGTGCACCGAGATGCTCTGGCCCTGGGTGAAGCGCTTGTGGAAGTCGTCGCGCTCCATCATCCGCGCCACGGTGTACTTGGCCGCCAGCTGGATCATGCCGGTCGCGCCCAGGGGCTCGCACCACTCGCTGTTGTAGCGGATCTCGGTCTTGGCGGGGTCCAGCACCAGGCTGGCCTGGCGGTAGTAGGTCTCGGCGTTGACCTTGATCTGCTCGGGCGTGAGCGGCGGGCGGGTGCTGTTGCGGCCCGACGGGTCGCCGATCAGGGAGGTGAAGTCGCCGATCAGGAAGATCACCTGGTGGCCCAGGTCCTGCAGCTGGCGCATCTTGTTCAGCACCACCGTGTGGCCCACGTGGATGTCCGGCGCGGTGGGGTCCAGGCCCAGCTTGATGCGCAGGGGCGTGCCCGTGGCCTCGGAACGGGCGAGCTTTTGCTCCCACTCCTCGCGGGGCAGCAGCTCCTCGCAGCCCCGCAGCGAGACGGCCATGGCCTCCTTCACCCGGTCCGTCACGGGGTAGCGATTTGTTACAGAGGCTTGATTCATAAGGGTTTTTCGGGGAGTTGCGCGCGGTTCACCGGGTATACTCGCGCCAGCTTTTCAGGAAGGCCGATTCTAGTTCCGGCATCCCGGTGCCCCGGAACCGAGCCCTCGGCCTGACAGGCGAGCCGCTACACGGGCGAAGACGAACACGAAACACCCGCAGTAAGGACCCGCATTGAAGAAGAATTTGACGGCTGCCGGCGAGCGATTCCTCGCCCGTGCAGCCCACGCACTGGCGCACCACCCGAAGCACATCACCGCCCTGCTGGCCGCGGTGCTGCTCGGGGGTGGCGGCGGCGCATTCGCCGTCGCATCCTTCGGCCCGGACGCGGCCGATGTCCCCGTGCGCCAGGTGCTCGAGGCCGTCACGCCCCTGCCCCTGGCCGAGCAGGCTCAGGCGCTGGACCTGCACGCCCTGCGCCTGTTCCGCACGGAGTTCGTCCGCTCCACCGACACGGTGGAGACCCTGTTCGCCCGCCTGGGCCTGAGCGACGGCGCCGCCGCCGCCTTCGTGCGCGCCGAACCCAGCTTCCGTGCCCAGATCCTGGGGCGCACCGGCCGCATGGTCAGCGTCGAGGCCAACGAGCGCCAGGGCCTGGAAAAGCTCACCGCCCGCTGGGCCCCGACGGACGACGGCACCTTCCGCCGCCTCGTCATCGAGCGCGGTGCCGACGGCCGGTTCGCCAGCCGCATCGAGACGGCCGCCCTGCAGGCCACCTCGCGGCTGGGCAGCGGCACCATCCGCAGCTCGCTGTTCGCGGCCATGGACGATGCCCGCATCCCCGACGACATCGCCATCCAGGCCGCCGACGTCCTGGGCGGCCGGGTGGACTTCCACCGCGGCCTGCGCAAGGGTGACCGCTTCAACATCGTCTACGAGACCCTGGAAGCCGACGGCGAGCCCATGCGCACCGGCCGTGTGCTGTCGCTGGAGTTCGTGAACAACGGCAAGGTGCACAACGCGGTGTGGTTCCAGCCCGCCGGCCAGAAGGGCGCCTACTTCGGCCTGGACGGCAAGAGCCTGCAAAGCGCCTACCTGGCCTCGCCCATGGAGTTCTCGCGCGTGACCAGCGGTTTCGCCATGCGCTTCCACCCCGTCCTGCAGACCTGGCGCGCCCACCTGGGCACGGACTACGGCGCCCCCACCGGCACCCCCGTTCGCACCATCGGCGACGGCGTGGTGGAGTTCGCGGGCTGGCAGAACGGCTTCGGCAACGTCATCTTCGTCAAGCACAACGGCAGCGACACCACCGTCTACGCGCACCTCAGCCGCATGGACGTGCGCAAGGGCGCCAAGGTCACCCAGGGCCAGCGCATCGGCGCGGTGGGCGCCACGGGCTGGGCCACGGGCCCGCACCTGCACTTCGAGTTCCGCGTCAATGGCCAGCACCAGGACCCGCTGCTCATGGCCCGCAAGGCCGAGGGCGTGCCGCTGGCGGCGCAGGACAAGCCGGCCTTCGACCAGCTGGCCGGCGCCATGCGCCTGAAGCTGGACGCCGCCAACAGCCTGGCCACCACGGCCAGCATCGAATAAGCCTGGCGCTCCCGCGCCCGGCCTGCCCGCGCCCATTGACGACCGGCACCCTGTTCATCGGCCTGATGTCCGGCACCTCGCTGGACGGGGTCGACGGCGTGCTGGCGGATTTTTCGGGCACACCCGGCCGCATCCTCGGCCACGCCAGCGCCCCCTTTCCTGATGCCCTGCGCGCCGAGCTGCTGGCGCTCAACACCTCCGGCCCGGACGAGCTGCACCGCGCCGCCCTCGCCGGCAACGCGCTGGCGCGGGTCTATGCCCAGGTCGTGCAGGCCCTGCTGGCCCAGTGCGGCGTGGCGGCCTCGCAGGTGGCCGCCATCGGCGCCCATGGCCAGACGGTGCGCCACCGCCCGCAGGAGTTCGATGGCACCGGCTACACCCTTCAGCTGAACCAGCCGGCCCTGCTGGCCGAGCTCACCGACATCGCGGTGGTGGCGGACTTCCGCAGCCGTGACGTCGCCGCGGGTGGCCAGGGCGCGCCGCTGGCGCCTTTCTTCCACCGCGCCTGGTTCGGCCGGCCCGGGCAGGCCCTGGGCCTGCTGAACGTGGGCGGCATCTCCAACCTCACGGTGCTGCGGGCGGATGGTACGCAGCTGGGCTTCGACTGCGGCCCGGGCAACGCCCTCATGGACGGCTGGTGCCACCGCCACCAGGGCACGGCCTATGACGACCGGGGCGCCTGGGCGGCCAGCGGCACGCCCTGCGAGCCCCTGCTGGCCGCGATGCAGGCCGAGCCGTATTTCTCGCGCCTGCCGCCCAAGAGCACGGGGCGCGACCTGTTCCACCTGGCCTGGCTGGACGGCCACCTGCGGGCCTTCCCCGGCCTGTCACCTGCCGACGTGCAGGCCACCCTGGCCGAGCTCACCGCCCGCGCGGCGGCCGACGACGTGCGCCGGCATGCGCCGTGCCTCGGCCGGCTGGCGGTCTGCGGCGGCGGAGCCCTCAACGACCACCTGATGGCCCGGCTCGCCGCCCTGCTGCCCGGCGTGGCGGTGGTGGGCAGCCAGGAGGCGGGCCTGCCCCCGTTGCAGGTGGAGGCCGCGGCCTTTGCCTGGCTGGCCCGGCAGGCCATCACGGGTGAAAAGCTGCCGCTGGAAAGCACCACGGGCGCTCGAGGCGCCCGTGTACTGGGGTGCATCTTCCCGGCCTGAGGCGGGGGTCGATGCGCAGGGAAGGTCAATCAGGTCGTGGCGGCCGGCGGAGCCCGCCGCCCCGGCCTCAGACCGAGAAGCTGGAGCCGCAGCCGCAGGTGGTGCTGGCGTTCGGGTTCTTGATCACGAACTGCGCGCCCTGCAGGTCTTCCTTGTAGTCGATCTCGGCGCCTACCAGGTACTGGTAGCTCATGGCGTCGATCAGCAGCGACACACCGTTCTTGGTCATCACGGTGTCATCGTCATTGGTGATCTCGTCGAAGGTGAAGCCGTACTGGAAGCCGGAGCAGCCGCCGCCCTGCACGAACACGCGCAGCTTCAATTCAGGGTTGCCCTCTTCGGCGACCAGCTCTGCCACCTTGCCAGCAGCCGCATCGGTGAAGATGATGGGCGCG